>Ga0116204_1001764_pt1 | contig 11993 bp, 8 predicted proteins | sample LakKivwa52mmetaG_FD_94481 | JGI IMG/M metagenome (GOLD analysis project Ga0116204, IMG submission 94481) | Anoxic lake water microbial communities from Lake Kivu, Rwanda to study Microbial Dark Matter (Phase II) - Lake Kivu water 52m metaG | ecosystem: Environmental > Aquatic > Freshwater > Lake ...
AGAACTACGCCGACGGCTACCTGGCATTCAAGAATACCTCCGCCGCCATCCTGACCACCGCCATCAAGCAGGATGTCTTTGCCGCCCGCGTGCGCAATTACCCCAGTTCGCTGCACGCCGCGCTCGAACCGAACAACGTCCCGGTCGAGGTCTTTCACAACCTGATTGACGTTTTCAAAAAGAACCTGCCCACCTGGCACAAATACTGGCGCGTGCGCCGCAAGGCGCTCAAACTGGAGCGACTGGGCGTGTACGACATCAAGGCCCCGCTGACCGAATCCAAGCCGGTCGTGCCGTTCGGCCAGGCCGTCGAGTGGATTTGCGCGGGCATGGCCCCGCTCGGCCAGGAATACGTCGACATCCTGCGGCGCGGCTGTCTCGAGGAGCGCTGGGTCGACCGGGCGCGCAATCGCGGCAAACGCGAGGGCGCGTTTTCGAGCGGCTCGTTCGGCACGCGGCCCTTCATCATGATGTCCTACGCCGATGACGTCTTCAGCCTTTCGACCCTGGCCCACGAACTGGGCCACTCGATGCACTCCTACTACTCGCGCGCCAGCCAGCGCTTCCTCTACAGCCGCTACGGATTGTTCGTGGCCGAAGTCGCCTCCAATTTCAACCAGGCGACCGTCCGCGACTACCTGATGCGCACCCAGACCGCCCCGGCCTTCCAGGTCGCGCTGATTGAGGAAGCCATGTCGAACTATCACCGCTATTTCTTCATCATGCCGACCCTGGCGCGCTTCGAACTGGAGATGCACACCCGCGCCGAAAAAGGCGCGCCGCTCAACGCCGATATTCTCATCGACATCCTGGCCGACTTTTTCAAGGAAGGCTACGGCGACGAAGTCGAGTTCGAGCGCGAGCGGATTGGAATCACCTGGGCGCAGTTCCTGCACATGTACATGAATTTCTATGTCTACCAGTATGCTACGGGGATTTCGGGCGCGCACGCCCTTTCGCATGGCGTGACAAGCGGCCACGACCCGGAAGCCGCCTCCCGTTACCTCGACTTCCTCCAATCTGGCGGCTCGCGCTACCCGCTCGAAGCGCTCAAACGGGCGGGCGTCGATTTGACCAACCCCGCACCGGTCGAGGCCGCCTTTGGCGTGCTGGCCGGGTTAGTCGACAGGCTGGAGGGACTGGTCGGGTAAGGAGATTTCGCCACCGGCAAGAAGGATTCGGACGCGGATTACGCGGAGAAACGCGGATTTTTAAGGTTTTCCCCGCGCACCCCCTACGGGGGCAATCCGCTCTCGTCTGCGTCCAGGAAAAGACCCTGGCACGAACCACAAATCAAAAAGAGCGGCGTTGTGCCGCTCTTTTTTTATTGAAAGATTCATCAAAGATTTTCAAGCGCCGCTGCAACGCGCTGGAGCCGCTGGCGCGCCTCTGCCGCCACCGATTCCAATTCGGGGGCGTCTACGAACTGGAACATGGTCAGCGGGTCGACGATGTTGACGACCATCCCCTCGCCTTCCTCGTATACGATGACGTTGCAGGGCAGCAGCAGGCCGACCTCCGGGCGCGCGCTCAGGGCGCGGTGCGCCAGGGGCGGGTTGCAGGCCCCCAGGATGGAATAGCGGCGAAAATCGACATCCAGTTTCTTCTTCATCGTCTCTTTAACATCGATGCTGGTCAACACCCCAAAGCCTTCGGTTTTAAGGGCCTCGGTCACTTTCTCAATGGCGGCTTCGTAGCCCAGCGGGAGCCTGGTTTGAAATCCCAATTCGGTCATTTTTACCTTCCTGATTGCAAAAACCGTCCCGAAGGTTTACCCCGGGGCTGACCGCCGGTTTTCAAAGCCTTCGGGACGCTCTTGCGGCGCACGGCCGCGTGGTTAACCCGCTCAGCTAAATCCGCCGCGCGGGCTGCAACTGCCGCCGGATGTAAAAGAGCCCGATTCATTGGCGCCAAACGACGCCACCGCCGAGAGTTTCTTGCGGGTCTGCGTCCCCTGGCAGTTGGGGCAGGCGGGCAGTTTGTCGGCTTCCGAAAAGCGGAGCAGTTTCTCAAACTCCGCGCCGCATTCAGTACAGCGATATTCATACATGGGCATAGGCAAGACTCCTCAGCAGGAACAGGGTTTTTCCATGCTTTAGATGTTCCATCCCCAAAAAAGTTGCAAAATGACATTTGCCACTTTTCTTGCGTCCCCGGCTGGAATACACTGAGAAAAAATGGTTCTACCGTTTTTACCGGGAAAACCTTTTTAAACACGAAGGACACAAAGGTCACGAAGGAAAAACACCCATAAAATAAACCACCTTTTCCCCTTTGTGTACTTGGTGTCCTTTGTGTTTAGGCTCTTTCCAGTTAATTACGGTAGAGCCGAAAAAATCAATTTAAGGAAGGAATCATCATGTCCCACACGACCTTGAAATCCGGTTACGCCGAACTGGTCGAGCGCCTGAACCGCTTCCCACAGGGCGCGCCGCCCTCCGACACACTCTACAAAATCTTGAGCATCCTGTTCAGCGAACGCGAAGCCGGGCTGGTGGCGCTGCTGCCCATCAAGCCATTCACGGCTGAAAAAGCCAGCCGCGTCTGGAAAATGTCCCTGCCCGAAGCGCAAAACGTGCTCGACGAACTCGCCAGCCGCGCCATCTTGGTGGATGTCGAGCATGAGGGCAGAACCACATATACCCTGCCGCCGCCCATGGCCGGTTTTTTCGAATTCTCGATGATGCGCCTGCGAGGCGACATCGACCAAAAAGTGCTGGGCGAGCTATTTTACCAATACCTGAACGTCGAGGAAGAGTTCATCCGCAGCCTGTTCGTGCGCGGCGAGACCCAACTGGGTCGGGTGTTCGTCCACGAGCCGGTTTTATCGAGCGAAAATGCCCTGCACGTGCTGGATTATGAACGCGCCAGCGAGGTCATCCGCACTGCCACGCATCGCGGCATTGGGGTCTGCTACTGCCGCCACAAGATGATGCACGTTGGCCGCAACTGCGACGCGCCAATGGACATCTGCATGACCTTCAACAACACGGCCCAATCCCTGACCCGGCATGGCTACGCCCGGCTGGTGGATACCAGCGAGGGGTTGGATTTGCTCCAACAGGCCTACGAGCGCAACCTGGTGCAGTTCGGCGAAAACGTGCGCGAGAGCGTCAACTTCATCTGTAACTGCTGTGGCTGCTGCTGCGAGGCGATGATTGCCGCCCGCAAATTCGGGATGCTCAACCCGGTGCATACCAGCAACTTCCTGCCAGTCGTCGATGAAAACCAGTGCAACGGCTGTGGAAAATGCGTCAACCTGTGCCCGGTGGAAGCCATGACCCTGGTCAACGCCAACGACCCGCGTCACCCCAACCTGAAAAAAGCCAAACTGGACGAGGACATCTGTCTCGGCTGCGGCGTGTGCGCGCGGGCCTGCGTTCGCGGCGGGCTGTCCCTGCGTTCGCGCCCGGAGCGCGTCATCACCCCGCTCAACTCCGTCCACCGCGTTGTGATGATGGCCATTGAGCGCGGCGACTTCCAAAACCTGCTGTTCGACAACCGCGTGCTATGGAATCACCGCGCCCTGGCCGCCGTGCTGGGAGTCATCCTGAAACTGCCGCCGTTCAAGCAGGTCATGGCAACCCAACAGGTCAAGTCACGCTATATGGAATACCTGGTGACGCATGTCAAGATTTAAACCCTTCTTCGACGAACAGGAAATTTTGAAAGCCGGGCAGCATTGCATAGATTTGCGTTACAATCAAGTCACCGACATTTCCCACCCATTTCCCTACGGAGGTTTTATGAAAGGCCACGACAAAATCATCGCCGCGTTGAACGACTACCTGGCGGACGAATTGACCGCCATCAACCAGTATATCGTCCACTCCGAGATGTGCGCCGACTGGGGCTACGGCAAATTGCACGATGCCATCGAGAAACGCGCCATCGACGAGATGAAACACGCCGAAAAACTGATTGGCCGCATCCTATTCCTGGAAGGCACGCCCATCGTCAGCGAACTCAAGAAAATGCACATCGGTGCGAAGGTCGATATCCAACTCAAGAACGACCACGAATCTGAAACCGAAGCTGTCAAGGCCTACAACGACGGCATCCGGCTTTGTACTGAACTCGGCGACAACGGCACCCGCGACCTGCTCGAGGACAACCTGGAAGACGAGGAAGCCCACATCGATTGGCTCGAAACCCAACTCGACCAGATTGAGCAGATGGGCTTGCCCAACTACCTGCTCAGCCAAACGTAATAAACGACAAACCCCTCCAGGTATAACGGAGGGGTTTCTATTTATGCGTAGTTTTGCAACTCGCGTTACCGGCGGCGGTTGCTGCTGCGGCGGCTGGCGCGGCGGTGAGCCTGCTCCCGTTTAATGGGCGTTGGCGTCCCATCCGGCTGGGGCGCGGGAGCGTGCAGGCTTTGCTGGTAATACTCATCGAGCAGCATGGTGACGATGGCTGATTCGTCCTCGTTTTCGGCCAGGCTGCGCGCCAGGGCTGTGAAACGGCGCGAGCGTTCAGCCTGAAGCCGGTCGCGGGCACGCAGTTTCGCCTCCAGCAAGGCGGTCAGCCTTTCTGCGACGACGGCGGCCACATCCTCGTCGCTGGGAATCGTTCGCTCCTCGAGCTGAATGCTGTACTGTTTACCGATTTTCTCCAACGTGTAGCGTTCGCCCCGGTTAACCAGCGAAATCGCCACCCCACTGGCCCCGGCCCGCCCGGTGCGCCCGGCGCGATGGATGTAGTTTTCGACCTCATCAGGCGGCTCGTACTGGATGACGTATCCCAGGCTGGGAATATCCAGCCCGCGCGCGGCCACGTCGGTGGCGACCAGTAAACGGAGCGTGCCTTTGCGCACCCGTTCCAGCACCCGCTCGCGCTCCGACTGCGATAAATCCGCGCTCAATTCATCGGCATCATAACCGAATCGCTGTAACACGACTGCGACATAATGCACCTGGGCTTTGGTGTTGCAGAAAATAATGGCCGAATCCGGGTTTTCGACTTCAATGAGCCGCACCAGGCTGCGGTCTTTGTCCATGCCTTCGACCACATAAAAAACGTGTTCGGTCTCGGTCACGTGAACATGGTCGGTGCTTAAACTCAGGAACTCCGGCTCGCGGACGAATTCGCGCGCGCTGCGCAGCACCGCCTCGGGAAACGTGGCCGAAAACATGCAGGTATGGATGTTCCGGCTCGGCAGGTAGCGTTGGACTTCGCGCATATCGGGGTAAAAGCCCATCGAGAGCATCCGGTCGGCTTCATCAAAAATCAGCATTTTGAGATGTTCCAGCGAGAGCGTGCGCCGCAACAGGTGATCGAGCACGCGACCAGGCGTGCCGACCACGATATGCGAGCCTTCTTTGATGGCGCTGGTCTGCGGGCCGTAGCCGACGCCGCCGTAGACGGCCACCGCGCGCAGGCCAGATTCGGCGAACAGTTTTTCGGCTTCCTGCCAGACCTGTTTGGCGAGTTCGCGGGTCGGGACGAGAATCAGCGCCTGGCAATGTGGGCGTTTCGGGTCGAGCCGCTCCAGCATCGGCAGCAGGAAAGCGCCGGTCTTGCCGCTACCGGTGCGGGCCTGGAGCAGCATGTTGCGCCCGGCCAGCAGGTAGGGCAACCCGCGCGCCTGGACGGGGACAAGCGACATCCAACCGGCGCGGGCGGCGGCTTCGCGCAGGCGGGTGGGCAGTTTTTCGAGTGTGGTTTCGCGCGGGGCGGTGCGCGGTTCGGTCATGGGGGTGGAGGATGTGTTCAAAGGCTCTCGCTTCTAGTGCCCGGCATTTATAAAAATGTAGGGTCAATAGGGCTGTTTCAGGCGGTTTTTACCCTACATTTTTAGGTAGTCCGGGTACTAGTTGATATATAGATAAAGCGAGTATATCACCTGAAACAAACTCCAGCGGGCAATTCCATGCAGGACATCTTTGGAAAAGGTATCTATCAGCCCTCGCCTCCGTCATCCCCCGATGGGGGCCTCTCCCACCGGGAGAGGGGTTGGGGTAAGGGAAAAAGACGTAATTTTGCCTCTGGCTGAATAGTTACCAGTTTTCAGCATATCTGGTTTTGCGCTGTTCAGGTAACCAAACCAGCCTCCCCAAACACGACCGTCTTGTTGCGCCCGGCGCGTTTGGCAGCATACAGGGCCTGGTCGGCGCGCTGGATGAGTTTATCGAGATTATCAGTCTGCGGTTCAAACTCGGCCATACCCAGGCTGATGGTAGTTCCGATTTCGGCTTGTTCGGTCTCCAGCTTGAAGGCGGCCACCGTCTCCCGGATGCGTTCCGCCACCAGGTAGGTCTGCTTTGTGTTGGTGTATGGCAACAAGACGATAAACTCCTCGCCGCCATATCGTGCCAGGATGTCCGCATTGCGCAACTTTTGCCGGGCCAACTGTGCCAGGCTGCGCAGCATATCGTCCCCGGCCTGGTGGCCGTAAGTGTCGTTGAGCTCCTTAAAGTGGTCGATGTCGAACATCAAGGCCGTCAGTGGGTGACCGTAGCGGACGGCGGCGTTGAACTCGTGCACGGCGACTTCAAAAAAATAGCGCCGGTTGTTGATACCAGTCAACACATCGGTGCGCGCCAGCAACTGTTCGCGGATGTAGGCCTGGTGCAGTTCCCGGTTCTTTTCTTCCAGCGCGGCTTTGGCCTGGCGCAGGGCTTCTTCAGCCTGCTTACGTTCGGTGATGTCCTGGATGTGCGAAATGAAGTAGAGCGGTTTGCCCACGCTGTCGTGTACCAGCGAACTGGAGATTTGTCCCCACAACGCATGCCCGGCCTTGTGCAGGTATTGTTTTTCGTAGGTGAAATGTTCCTGAACGACGCTAACGCCCTGTTCAAGCAGTTCGTGAATCGTGAACTTATAGCTTGGATGAGCGATGTCGTTGACTTCCATGCTCTCGAATTCCGCCGGGCGGTAGCCAAAGATTTCGCACATCTGTTGGTTGACTTTAATGAATTTCCCGTTCATATCTACCAGGCACATGCCAATGTTGGCGTTCTCAAACGCCAGCCGGAAGAGTAGCTCGCTTTCGCGCAAGGCATCTTCGATCGCTTTTTGGGCGCTGATGTCGCTGACGACAACCAGCAGGCTGGTTTGCTGTTCGGGCTGCATCGGCAAGCGTCCGTCGGCCTCCTGGCGGCCCGTCAGCCGCGTAAACAGGTCGCTTTTGGAGTTTTTCCCGCGGCGTGCCAGGCGCATATCCAGGCTCTTGCCATGCGGATTGTTGAAAAAAGCCCTGAAACGCCCTAGAAACACAACCCGGTCTTCCGGCAACAGGAAATTAGCCAGGGTTTTTCCCACGATTTCTTGCGCCGCCAATCCCAGCATTTCGGCAAAAGTCTGGTTGGTTTGCAGAATGATGCCATTGACATCCAGGCTTAGATAGCCAACCGGGGCCTGGTTGTACAGGCGCGCGTAGCTATCATGCGCGGCCTGCATCTGCTGCTGGGCGCGCAATAATTCTTCGTTCTGGAGTTCCAGTTCGATTTGATGCACCGACAAGTCGTGAATCACCCGCTCCAGTTCGGCGTGGGCTGCTGCCAGGGTTTCCGCCGGGCCGCTGGCAAGCAGTTTCTCAGCCTGTTCGCGCAATAATCTGCGTTTCTCATCCCAGGATTCGCTCATGGTTCGTCCCCCTGGGAATTCAGCCTGTTTTTCAACAGCTCGTACTCGGCCCGAGCTTGTTGCAGGGCGTTTTCTGCCTGTTTGTGGTCGCTGATATCGTGGAACAGGGTCGCAAATTGGCCCGTCGCCGGGCAAAAAGCGCGCACTTCAAAATATTTATCCAGGCTGCGATTGTACTCCTCGAATTCGATGGCCGCACCGGTCAATGCCACCTGCCCGTAATGCTCCAACCAGGCTGGTTCCAGTTCGGGCAGGATTTCGAGCACCCGCTTGCCGACGATGTCTTCCGCGCGCAAGCCGGTTAGCCGCTCGAAGGCCGGGTTGACGTTCAGGAAGCGGTAATCGCAGGGCTGACCGTGTTCGTCAATGACAATTTCGTGCAGGGCAAAGCCGGTCGTCATCTCGGTAAACAGCCGCCGGTAGCGTTCCTCGCTCTCGCGTAGTTTTTTCCCGCCCAGGCGGAAAGGCGTGATGTCCTCAAAGGTGACATAGACCCCATAGGGTTTGCTGCCCGCCTCGTTGAATTGTGGAATGGCGTTGACGCGAATCCATGTGACCGCATTTTTCTGCGGATTGAAGACCCCCATCACCTGGCCGCGGATTTCCTGCCCGCTCTGCAGCGCCAGCATGGCCGGATGTTCCTCGCCGGGGAAGTTGCTCTCGTCCTCACGGATGGCGCGCCAGCGCGAGTCGAGCGAGGTGCGTCCCTGCATTTGTGCCAGCGTCAAACCCAAGATTTTCTCTGCCGCCGGGTTGGCCGACAGGATTTCACCTTTCTCGTTCTGGTAAACCACACCTTGCAGCATGGTCTCGAACAAGGTGCGATACTTTTTCTCACCATCGCGCAGCGCCTGCTCGGCCAGTTTGATGGCAGTGATATCGACAAACGACATGACTGTCCCCGAAAAAGTCGCCGGGCCGATTTCGTAGGGCGTGATTCGTGCCAGGTACCAGCGGTCGTCCACGCTGCGCACTTCCAATTCTTTCACCCGCCCCCTTTCCTGCACCTCGCGGATGAGGGCAATGGGGTCGCAGTCGGCCAGTTGGTGCGAGATGTGCGTAATGGGCCGCCCGATGTCGCTTTCGAGCAGTTTGAACAGGCGCACAATTTGTGGGGAAAAGCGGCGCACTTCCAGGTTTTCATCCAGAAGCAGGATCCCGACCTGGGTGGCGCTCAATAGATTTTCCACGTCGTTGTGCAGTTCGGTCAACTCGATGATTTTGCTCTGGTATTCAGCGTTAACCGTAAACAGTTCTTCATTCGTCGATTGCAATTCCTCGTTGGTCGATTGCAGTTCCTCATTGCTGGCGAGCAGTTCCTCGTTGGTCGCCTGTAATTCCTCATTGGAGGTCTCCAACTCCTCGATGGTGGCTTGCAAATTCTCGCGTGTGAACTGGAGTTCCTGCTCCATGTCCCGCAGGCGCTCTTCGGCCTCTTTGGTCAGGTCATACGACAAGATAGGCTGGCTGCTCTCCGTCGCTTCGTTCTTCCTGACCTCGCCGATAAATACGGCAACCAGTTCATCCTGGCCTCTTTTGTGTGACAGAGGCCGGATGCGCAAATCCACCACCCTGCCACCCGACTGGTTCGGCAGGCGCAGATTGGAAAAATGCACCTCCTGGCGCTGGCGAAACGCCTTCTGGATGCCGGTGGAGAGCGGGATGGACAGTTCCCTGGCTGCCATCTTCGAAATGTCGTTGACCAGTTTCCCGGTCGGCAGTTTCAGGTAGCCTTCCGGGTTGCCCAGCACATGCAGTACTTCCATCGCCTCGTTCACAATCAACGATAGGGGCAGGTAATCCCCGGTCACCGCCTCGAAAAAACGCTCCAACACCCGTTCTTCTTCGGTGGCGCGTAGCGTGCGGCGCGTACCGGCAAACTGGCCGCGCAAATCGCGCGTGCGCGTGTCGGTGACGGAGAGCGGATGCGCCGATTCGTTAATTTGCCTCGGACGCCCCTTCGAGCGATACAGTTTCAGCCGGGCATCAAGCGTCTCGAAGTATTCGCCCAGTTCCCCGGTCGTTTCACTCGTTCCCAACAGCAAAGTCCCGCCCGGGCGCAGCGAGAAGTTAAAGAACTCCAACACTTTGCGTTGTAAAATCGGTTGCAGGTAAATCAGCAGGTTGCGGCAACTGATGAGCGAAATATTGGTAAACGGCGGGTCTTTGACCAGGTTGTGCTGGGCAAACACCACCATCTCGCGGATGCTGCGTGCAATCTGGAAACTATCATCGCGTTTGTGGAAATACTTCGCCAGCAGGCGCGGCGACAGGTCGGCGGCGATGCTCTCTGGGTAAACCCCGGCGGCGGCGTAGTGAATCGCATCCAGATCGATGTCTGTCGCAAAGATTTTGACATCCTTAAACAGCCCCAGTTCATCCATCCTCTCGCGCGCTAAAATCGCCAGGCTGTAGGCCTCTTCCCCGGTCGAACAACCCGCCACCCAGAAACGGATTTCGCGCCCGGTATCCTGCTTGAACAACTCGGGCAGTCCGCTCTCGGCCAGACGATCAAAGGCCTCCTGGTCGCGGAAAAAACTTGTCACACCTATCAGCAGTTCACGATACAGGGCCGCCGCCTCGCCGGGATAAGTCTGTAAATATGCCACATACTCGCGAATGTTATCAATCTGGTTGACCGACATGCGCCGCTCGATTCGGCGGCTGACCGTGCTGGGTTTGTAATAGGTGAAATCGACCTTGCAGCGCTCACGCAGGATGGCAAAAATGCGCGTCAGGCCGTCCTCGTCACCCAGCAGCGTCTCAGAGCGTTCCGCTTTTGCCACATACGGATGTTTGGTGAACGAAAGCAGTTGGCGGGGCATCTTTTCGGGCGGCAGGATGAAATCGGACAGCCCGGTCGAAACCGCCGCGCGCGGCATCCCATCAAACTTGGCGCTCTCCTCGTCCTGCACCATCACCATGCCCCCGTATTCTTTGATGGCGCGCACCCCGCGCATCCCGTCGCTGCCCGTGCCTGAAAGGATAATCGCCACTGCTTTCTCGCCCTGGTCTTCGGCCAGCGAGCGCAAGAATACGTCAATCGGCAGGTTGATTCCTTTGGAATGTTCCTGCTCGGTCAGCAGTAGTTTGCCGTGGAAAATCGTCAGGTTTTTCTTGGGCGGAATCAGATAAACGTGGTTGGGCTGTACCAGCATCCCATCCTCGGCGCGCAAGACCGGCATGGCGGTCTTCTTCGAGAGCAATTCCACCATCAGGCTTTTGTAATCAGGCGAAAGGTGCTGGACGACGATAAACCCCAGCCCGTTTTCGGGCGGTATATTGGTGAAAAAGGTCTCGATTGCCTCCAGCCCGCCCGCTGATGCCCCCAACGCCACATAATGGCTTGGAGCTGCCGCTTCCTCTTTGCGACGGTTTTTCTTGTCGATGGCTGCCCTGGTCATCGCGTTCATCCCTTCTCTTATTTATGAAAAATATCTAAATAATCCGAATTATTCTGTAATTTTACATCATCTGGTGGGCAGAATGCAACTTAAGTCAGGAAATAGCAGCAATTCCAAATTTGGAATGGACGCGGACAAGAACAGACAAGCGCGGATGCTTTTTTAGTGCCTTTGCGCAAAAAGATCGACATGATTGGCTACCTGGCTATGCGGTGCTCAGTTTTTAAACAGGTTTAAGGTTTTTTCCGCGTTTTCCGCGAAATCCGCATCCAAACGGTTTCTGAGCGGCTTTAGATTTGGAATTGCTGGGGAAATAGCAGGGCCGCTTTAGGGGTGGGTGCAAAGAGAGTGGAATGCCACCTGACGCCGATTATAGTTTCGGAGACTTTTCATGGGCATAGCCGCCATCGCTCTCGAAAGTTTTGGCGGCTTTGTCGTTCATTTCCAGGATGATACCGCCCGGGTCGCAGACGGTGACGGCGGCAGGGAATTCTTTGAGCCAGTTCATCAAAACTCCGTTGATAGTTATACTGATCAAGCATGAAAAGTAGCATTTTTTAGCCTACCGGGAGCCGAAAAATCGCTACTTCTTATCCCTGACAGGTACAAACGTTGAAGATTAAAGGTTGAGCGTGTCGGGTTTAACTTTCAACTGGCAGGGCAGCACATCGCCGTTCGGCTCGACGCACATGTTGTACTGGGCCGCCGTGCAGCCCTTGACGCCCAATTCCATCTGAACCGGGTCGAAGTGGCATTATTGGGTCGGCGTGTACCAAATGAGTTTTTGCCCGCGCGCTTCGGTTTTCTGGCGCGGGCGAAACTATGAATACAATTTCGCCCATTCGTCCTTGAGAATGTTGCCCAAAACGACATGCGCCATGCCCTGGGCGGGCAGCACGTCCCCATCGGGTTCGATGTAGAGCCAGGCTTTGCCGGCCCCGGCGGGTTCGGCGTCTTCGGCCACTTCGAACGCGACCGGGTTGGCAGCAGAGTAGGGCA
>Ga0116204_1001766_pt1 | contig 11985 bp, 6 predicted proteins | sample LakKivwa52mmetaG_FD_94481 | JGI IMG/M metagenome (GOLD analysis project Ga0116204, IMG submission 94481) | Anoxic lake water microbial communities from Lake Kivu, Rwanda to study Microbial Dark Matter (Phase II) - Lake Kivu water 52m metaG | ecosystem: Environmental > Aquatic > Freshwater > Lake ...
ACCCATTATCCGAGACAAGTATATTAGAACCCCTGCCCAATATTATATAGGGGATTTCCTTGTCTATGGCAAAGCAAACCAAAGAAGCTATCTGGAAGATGCTTTTTGGTATGCAATAGGCATCGACAGCTCCACCGATCTGAAATGTACAATGCTGCGACATCGGTTCATCAAAGAGGATTATTCCCTCTTCGTAAAGCTCGGGAAACTCGTTAAGGAGCATTACTTTACTATTCATGAGTTCCTTCTATGAAAAAAAGCCGAGATATCCGAAACTAGCTCTAGCTCATTTCGATATTCGATACTCTGCGCCGGCAATACTTGTTTAAAGTAATCTCCATATTTCTTTTTGGAGACACGAGAATCCATGATCAAGACCACTCCCCTATCGCTTTTACTTCGAATTAATCTTCCAAAACCCTGTCTGAGTTTGAGTAAGGCATTGGGAAGCATGTAATGCATAAATGAGTCTTGCTCCTCACGCTCCAGCTTGTCGATATATGCTTCGACCAATGGTTCGGAAGGTACTTGAAAAGGAATTTTGTATAGTATCAGCAAGGAAAGAGATTCACCCTGGATATCCACTCCTTCCCAAAATGAACTGGTTCCCAATAGCACAGCGTTGTTGTGTTTCTTAAACTCGGACAAGATTGCCGATCTACTTCCGCCCTTGCCTTGGGCAAAGAATGGTCTCTGTTTTTGATAGAGCATTTCGCCAATATGATCATAAACGGTATTAAGGTCTTTGTATGAGGTAAACAATAGCATAGTTCCGACATTCGTGGAAAGCAGCAATTGTTCAATACAACCCAAAGCTTGTGAGAGAAAGAATTTATCTTTGTGTTCTGGCAAGAAGCTAGATATAGCTAGCCTGGTTTGAGTACGGTAATCAAAGGGCGAATCGACCACTACTTGCCGGCATTGCTTATCCTTGAGGAGGCTTAATCCACTTTGTGACAGATAGTACTTAAATGAACCTCTGAGGGCTAGAGTTGCAGTGGTAAAGACTATCGATGGAACCATCTTATATAGCATGTTGCAAAGATGTTCACTTACTTCGATGGGTGCATAGCAAAAGCTGACCCCAGGATTGTTTCTATCGCTGGTATTTATACTTTCCAGCCACAAAGTGTCCTTGTTAAGATCCGGATTTTGCAGGGCTAACAGCTTGCTTTCTACCTCCATAGACCGCATCTGAAAAGCTTCCAAGGATTCATTGATCACATCATAACCTATAACTGTTTTGGCATTTAGTGTTCCCATTACATTCATCAAAGCTTGCAGTTCTTTGATTATTGCCTTCCATGAGTGAATCACTGCTCCCAAGCGGTCAAACAAATCCGGATACCGGTCAGTATCTTTGATCCGGTGTTTTCCATAACTATCAGGTAGCTGAGTAAATCCTACAGCGCTATTGAACAAATCCAATAGGGGTTTCTTTGCTTTATCAGCAACCTCAGAAAGCTGTGAGCAGAGATTCTTGACCTGGTCTTTGGCTCCTTTAGATACAATACTTTTGGCAATCGCAGTCTCTATCTGACCCAAGAGACCAGTGTTTTTACGTTTATGTGAAGATATGAGTTGATTGATCAGAATCGCGGTATCGGAATAACTAAGCTCAAATCCCAAGGTGCTGGAGGCAGTGCTCATCAGGTTGTGTGCTTCGTCTATCACGAGATGGGAATACTCTCCCAGGGTGGCATTCTCTGCTTTGAGATCTGATAACAAGAGGGAATGGTTTACTACTACCACAGAGGCGGTATCGATAATCTTCCTCAGCTTCATGGTATAGCAAGAGCCGTAAAATTGGCATTTCCGGTTGTGGCAAGTATATCGTTCCGAACAAATCCTGCGCCAGGTAGTAGCAAAGCGTCCTTTGTCAAACGAAGTGTTTTCTGATACATCCCCCGTTCTGGTAAGTGTCTTCCAAATCAGCAGATGTAAAAGAGCATTGGCATCATAAGCGGAAAAACCGTGCTTTTGTTCATCAAGGAGTTCTAGCCACTTCCGCTCGCAGATATAATTTTCCCTGCCTTTTACTAATACAGCCAAGAAGGGTATGGGCAATAAATCTTTGAGCATGGGCAGGTCTTTAAAAAACAGCTGTTCTTGGAGGTTTTTGGTATTGGTAGAAACCACAACTTTAATGCCCTTTTGACTGGCATTTATCAAGGATGGAACCAAATAGGCAAATGATTTTCCAACACCTGTACCAGCTTCTACCAGCAGAAACTCATTATCACGTTGCGCTTCCAATACAGATTCAGCCATATCCAATTGACCTTGACGGAGTTCGTAATTTGAGAAACGCTTGGCAAAAATACCATCATTATCAAAAACCTCCACCAAGGTAGGATATCTGGCTTCAGACTTGTTTTCGATGATATTGAAGTAGGGATTGTTTGGTAAAGTCGTTTTACCGGCGAGGAGAGCATTCTTGCGTTGAAAATCTACCAAAAGCACCAGATATTCTTCCAAGCTACTGCTCAGTTTTGCTTGCCTGCTCAAATCTAGGATGCGGGCGTTGAGAATCAAAGAAAAATGCTTGAGTATGTACTGGGACATGGCAATCATGAGGTTGCCGGTTGCTTCTGCATCGTCTATGGCTCGATGTGCATTTTCGAGCTTTACTCCCATAAAATCTGTCATAGTATTCAGCTTGTGGTCTCCCACAAAAGGAAAATAGATTCTGGATATCTCCGCAGTATCCCAATACTTATTGGTTAGGGGTAAGTGTCCATTCCGGATTAGAGCGCTGTTTACAAAACCCAGATCAAAAGGAGTATTTTGACCTACAATAATATCTTCACCGATAAAGGTCTGAAAATCCTTTATTACTTTGGAAATGCTGGGAGCACGATTCAAACTTTCTGGCTCGATATGTGTAAGATGCTTGATGAAGTTTGGGGGTGCTTTAACAGGTTTGACAAAAGTATTGAATCTATCGCAAACAACCCCATTTCGATATCTAATGGCAGCGAGCTCAATAATCTCATCCTTTTCTGAATTCAAGCCAGTGGTTTCGGTATCAATCGCTACAAAATTAAGGATTCTATCTATAATATCTGGCGTTTGTTGTGGGTCTAATATTGCCATACCTACTCATCTCCGCGGTACATGTTATAGCGCTTGAGTTTTTTGATCAAGCCCTGTCGAGAAAGCCCCAATTCTTTTGATGCCTGAGTCTGGTTCCAATCACACTCGCTCATAACCTCATAGATCATCTTGCGTTCCATTTCTTCGATGGCATCTTTGAGTGATGGACGCTTGCTTAGCAAGTTGATAGTCTGTATGTTCTCATCAAACCGATACACTTCTTCAGAAAAGTCATTGGGTTTGATAAAAGCATTATCCTCAGCAAGTGTGACGGCTCTTTCGATCTCGTTTTCAAGCTGGCGAACGTTTCCGGGCCAATCATATCCTTCCAATACTTTCATGGCTTCTTCACTGATCCCAGAGACGTTTTTATCCATCCGCTTGTTATATTTGTCCAAAAAATGAATGGCTAAAAGCGGAGTATCACCGCTTCTGCTTCTTAGTGGTGGAACCTCGATCTTGATTACATTGAGACGATAATAGAGATCGAGCCTAAAAGCACCCTGCTTGACCCTTTCCAAAAGTGATACATTGGTAGCGCATACTACACGTACATTCACTTTCTCGGTCTTGGTAGCACCTACTCTTTTAATCTCACCTTCTTGTAAAAAGCGTAACAACTTGGCTTGGGTAGATTGGCTGATATCGGCAATCTCATCGAGGAAGAAAGTACCACCATCGGCAATTTCAAACAAGCCCTTTTTGTCATAGGCTGCTCCGGTAAAAGAGCCTTTTACATGACCAAAGAGCTCACTTTCCAATAGCGTCTCTGGCAGAGCACCACAATATTGGGCTACAAAAGCTTTGTTCCTACGGTTACTGGTATAATGCAAAGCTCTGGCGATTAGCTCTTTACCTGTCCCGCTAGGACCTTCTAGCAATACCGAAGTAGGAGTATCCTTCACTTTATCAATGACCTCAAAGATTTTGAGCATCTCTGGACTCTTGCCGATTATATTGGCATAGAGGTTTGATGCATTAAGCTGCTCTCTGATTATAGCATGAGACTTCTCGAGGTTTTGAGAGCGGATGTTTTCGATGATTACAATGATCTGATTGGCAAGGGCATTCAACAAGTTAACAATCCGTTCGGAAAAATAGTTTGCTCCACTATGACAAAAGATGAGTACAACTCCCAGTACGGACTTTCTAATGGTGAGTGGTATCAAGAGGATGTTATTGTAATCAGGTGCAAAATGCGGCTGTTTGAGGTTTTCAAGCTTGTTTGTGCTGTGCACTTGCATGATGAGACTCATGAAGGCATCATAGTTTTTATCGTCATGCGAGAAGCCTTGATAGATCTTGTAATCCCAAGATTCGGGAATGCTGGCATTGCGATGCAAACACAAGATACCACCATCCGCTTCGGAGAGATCGATCAAAGAACTGAGCGCATTTTCGATCAAGACGTCAAGATCAGAAATCCCATTGAGTTTTTGCGTAATCTCATAAAACTGGTTGAGTAGGGTTTCCTCAAACTTGAGGTCTTTCATTTGAGCAGAGTATTCACGGGATATCTTTTGCAAGAGGATATCGTTTTGTTCCAAGAGCTTGATCGATCCGTATTGCTGGATGATCTTCTTGTTATTCTTTAGGATTTGGAGGGCTTGTTCCCATTCCTGCAAGTCATATAGGACTCCCGCAAGCTCATAATTTGCCAAAGAAAGCTCATAGTTATTACCGGTTTCGATAAAGCACTTGATGGCTTCGTTCAAATGGCTCTTGGCACCTGTGGCATCCTTGCGTTCCAAGAGAGCTGTCAGATAATGTGCCCTACCGCTTTCAAAGGGGTTATTGAGCTCTGTGGCTAGCTTGGTAGCTTGGCTCAAGTAATAGTCTGCAGATTCGTAATTGCGGGTCAAGATAAAGTAAAAAGCTTGTTTTTGGCAGCCTTCGACGATCTTATCCCGGGCATTGAGAGCCTTGAAAAAGTCAAAGCTTTCCACCAAGTAGCTATATGCCTCTTTGAACTTGTGCAGTTTGGTGAGCACTGATCCCAAATTGCCATAGAGCTCTGCTTTTATATATTCATCGCTAACGCTCTTGAGTAATTCCAATCCCTTGAAATACAGGTCGAAAGCCAGAGTAAGTTCACCCTGTTTCTCATAAACCTCTCCCAAGTTATTAAAAGAGCGCAACAAACCTTCGGTAAAGTTGTTTTCTTCAGAGCGGGTAATCCCCTGCTCGTAATAGGCTATGGACTTGTTCCAATCTCCTTTCTTGAAGAAGAGCGCACCCAGGTTGTTAAGCGAAGCTACAGTATTGCGATAGAAACCAAAGTTCACAGCAGTTTCGAGGGACTTTTTCAGCGCTTCCTCTGCCCTATCGTAATGACCATGATCCATCCAAGTGACACCGATGTTGTTGTAGATATTGGTAATGTTGTATGGTTCACTGAGGAGCTGTTGGATCTTGAGCGCTTCTTCGAGGTAATACAAGGATCGGGTTTGATCCCCCTTGTCATCCATCAAGCCACCCAAGTTATTATAACATACGGAGATACCATTGAGGCTATAGTTTTCTTTTTCGATGGTAAGGCTACGCAGGAAAAACTGCTCGCTCTTGTCCCAATCGCCTTGGAACATATACAGTACGCCGAGATTGTTGTAAATCGCTGCCAAACCGTTGTAATCGGATGCTAGATTGTACATCGCCTCCGCATCCTTAAACGCCTCTTCAGCCGCATCCCACTCATTTACATAGTAATGAATCTTGCCTTTGGTCTTTTTGCTCTCGGCTTGGATTATATGACGCTTACGTTTATCTTCTACGAGACTATATCCACGGATCACATCATCAATCACCAAGATTGCCTCATCAAAGGATTCGGATTCGGCAAGGATGTCTGATTTGAGTAGCAATATCTTGCTCTTCCAATAGTGGTCAATCGTACCCGGAGAATAGGTTTTGATAATCTCCAAGGCAAAATTGGAGGAATTGACGGCATAGAGATTTGAGGAGAGTAAATAGACAATTTCCTCGGCAGGGAGGTCGTTTTGGGTACAGATATGCAAGCACTGCCTATACTGGTCTATTGCCTTATCCTTTTGATTCATATCAGAATAGGCAATGCCCATTTGCTTTGTATAATACAAAATCTGTTCCGGTTTTTTACTATGAGAAAGGATGTATTCATACACCGTCAGGAGGCTACTATTGTCATTCACATAGCTCAGTTCCTCACAGAGACAGTTAAAGAGACTTGACTGATATTTACCATTTAGCATCATCAAACGTGCTTGGACTTGCAATAAAGAATCGTGCTTAACCAGATACTTCATCATCCGGTCTGCCAGAGCTTGACTAAAAACCTTGGGATTGTCCTTGAGCCATCTGCTAAAGGCTCCTTTCTTTTGGATCATACAGTCGTTTTCAAAACATCCTGCAAGACTCAATTCTGCTAGCTTGCTCAAATCTGCATCGATATTCTTGCCAGATAGGATTTCTCCTAACAATGGCATCGTTACCACTCCATCCAAAACATACAAACAGATCATCAAATCCATTTGTGATTTGTTTAGTGAGTTTAGAGCTTGGTGATAGATATCCGTAGCCTCATACTTCTTGTCCAAATAGGGAGAGAGATCAAATTTCTTTGTCTTTTTGCCGGTAAGCATCTCCGAGAGGATTTTTTCGATGATCATCAAGTTACCATCTGTGATCTTGTGCAAGATCTCACTTTCCGTCACATAGCTGATTTCCTGATTTTGAAAAGACATCGAAATCAAATGCTGAAGGTCATCCACCGTCAAGACCGGAATATACTCTACGGTAGAAAAAGGAAATTGCCGGTTTTGGCTAAAGACCACAATTTGCAGTCCGCTGTCCTCGGCATATTGAACCAAGTATTGGATAAAATCTCGGCTCAACTCATCTAGTACATCACTGTCATCGATCAAAAGCAATTGAGCTTTGAGCAGGTTCTTTTGACTCAAGATTTCGGTAATGAAATAGAAGAAATCATACTTCTTTCCCGTGCGATACTTCTCATAGTGTTCTTTGAACATCGCTTGCATGCTTTCTTCATCAAGATCAGTGATCAACATCAAGAGCTCTGATAAGTGATTGAAACACATCGGATGTGGTGAAAAGAAAGAAATCTTTTGATAGGTGCTTTCCATCTCACGGATAATCGGCTTGATCAAATATGACTTTCCTGATCCGGATTTTCCCGTTATCTCAATGAGATGAGATACAGTACTGTCTTTGATCTGATCCAACACCCGCGAGAGCGCAAACCTTTCAGTAATAAAACTATGCATTGTCTGGTATAGTAATTCCGGCATACATACCTCATGTAATCCTATTAAATCGTTTACATACCCACTGTAAAATAAGTTGACACTTTGTCAAGAGAAAGTTGTGGAAAACTAGTTAAACTTTTCACCATGTTCTAGTTAAAGCCAAATCAAGGATCGTCTGGCTTGCTAAATATGGTGCTATGAATTGAGAATAATGTCTTTTGGAAGTTGCTTCAGAAAACTGATTTGATCTCAAGCAAGCGATTGTTTACGAAAGCAAGTCAATTCAAGCGAAAATCGATAGGGATTACCACCTTAGTATCAATCGGCATACCTTTGGCTTTGCCAGGCTTGAAACGAACCTTTTTTATGGCATCGATAGCAGCTTCATTGAGCAGGCTATTATCAGAGCGTTTTACTTCGATATCGCTGATAGAACCATCTTTCAAAATCGATACTTCCAAGATTACTCTACCTTGTATTCCTTTGTTTCTGGCTTCTGGAGGATAAATGGGACTAATTTGCCCAATAACTTGAGGAGGCTCTTCAAAGGCAACAAAGCTACTCTTGGATTCACTTGATGTCTCTTTGATTTTGTCTGAAGCGCTTGATCCCAACTGCGACAGCGCTTTTTGCAAAGCTTTTACGAGTTCTTTGACGCTTGGCTCCTGCGTGCTACTTGCTTTGATCTCATCCAGCTTGAGAATCTTGTTTGCCACTTCTGCACACCACAATTCGTCTTGAGACAATGTTTTGAAGAATTCCTCAATGATAGGATTTAAGTATTTGTCCATTCTATAATGTTGGGTAGCAAGGTATTTTACTCCCTCTGGTGAAACTAAAAAGCGATTGATGCTCTTTAGTTCTTTTTCCGAAAAGTGAGTTCTGATGCTTGGGATGATGCGTATACGCATTTCCCTCAAATCCAGCTTTCTTGCTACCATAGGGCTCAGAAGGTCTTTGATGGCATTCATTTGCGTTTGAGAATAAGAATGATCTCCATATTCATGTAAGTTGACCACCATATTAAATACCAATGCGTACGTTTGTTGTTTGATAACCTCAGTGAGAGCATTATCGACCAGATTTAGCTGATAAAATTCCACCGCCAAAGCCTCATGCTTACTCTGTGCATAAAGCGAATTAAGCAACATCAGCATGACTATGAATGCAATTTTACGCATAAGATCCTCCCTTGCGTATCAATGAAACCATTATACAAAAGACATACTCATAATCTGGACATAGATAATTCATATATCCTATCCATCATTTCGATTAGCTCGTTCATGTTTGTATAGGAGCAAGCTCCATTACTGCAATCCTTCTTTTTCACAGTAAGGGCAGCGTTTTTGATTGCTTCTGATGTTTTATCCTTTATTATGCTATAGATTTTGCTTGCCCAAAGGCTGTTTTTGTCATAGCCCGCAATTTCTTTTCTAAGGTCATGCTTGAGGTTTTCATAGCTTGCATAAATCTTATCTTTGTAGATGAAATGCAGGAGAAACCAAAATTCTATACAGGGCATGGATTCAATTACTATTAGTTTGGCATTTGCCACCTTCATGGCTTTTTCTTTTTCGCTATCATATCTGGATAGCTTGTTCTGTGCGATAATCGCATCCATGTCGTTCACATAAAAGCAAGTCCTTGGAGGAGATCCATGAGCAAATTCTTTCTTAATCACGGCAAATACATCTTCAAACCTATCGGCTTTATCAAGCTTTGGAACAATTTCTATGGTCAAACCAGAATATCTATCTGCCTTGAGTGCTTCGATATAACCCTGTTCTGTAATACCCGGACAGATGATCAGGATGGATTTCCTAAAGGGCTTAGTCTTTTGCTTTCTCAAGTTGCCCATCAAAATCCTCCAAAGTTATAGAGCCCAAATTTGGTTTTCCACCGATAAGACCTTTCTTAAAAAGTGAGTCTATGGCATGCTCCTTTCTTACAGGATAGTCCGATACAGAGGTAAGCTCTGTGCTACCATCTGTTTTACGATCCGTAATCCAAATGCAATCCCTGCGAATGATTTCTTTCTCATTTAGAAGGGCTGTATTATGTGAAGTAAAAATTAGCTGCCCTTGCGTTGAATGCTTTAGAAACATTGTGATGAAGTGAATGAGCAGATCGTTGTGTAGTGAGCTATCAATCTCATCAATAGGAACGATCATTCCATGCTCTATTAACATCATAAGAAGAAATCCAAGTCCATAAAACCTTTGTGTACCGAGGGATTCTTCACTCATGTCCAGAGTAAACTGCTTATCATGGATCCTGTGTATAAAGCCAAAATCGTATCTAAGAAATGTTGGTTTTAACTTCGGTGGAGCGGTTCTAATTCTTTCTTGTCTAAACTGCTCAGGAACATCAGACGCCTCAACTTCAGTTTCAGTAATCTCAATGTCATCTATCCAAAGATCAGCTCTTTTTAAGGTACTAATTAGAAAGCCTTTTATCTCATTACGAGATTCTTTGTAATTAACAAAAATTTGATTGGGAACGTTCATTAGGTTATCGTATGGCATTGTTAGCGTCATAAGTTTGAATCTGAACCATTCATTAGCCTTTTGTATGGGATTTTCATTATTTATAGAGGCGATACTGGATAGAATTGTTCGGTTATCAATTGTAAGCTCCAAAAGCTCTTTGACCCTTTTCTTTAGCAGTTTTTCAGACCAGCGGTATTGGGGTATATCCTTATCAGTTAGTTGGCGAACAAAGACTTCAGACCTTTTTCCCTTTGGGTAATAGTGAAGGCTTTCAAAATGCACCTGCTTAGTGTCTAATGTTAGTTTATACTCATAGAGGGTATCAAGATAGTAATATTCTATTTCAAAGGTACTTGGCTTGTCTCTATCAAGAGCAAAAGAAGGAATGTTCAATCTGGTATTCTTGTCTTGAATCGGCTTTATAATCAATTTTGAGAGATAATCCAAAGCCATCAAGATACTTGTTTTGCCAGAAGCATTAGCTCCATAGATCATAGCCATCTTGAGAATGCGCATCTTGGGCTTGGGAATATTCACTATGAAATACTCCTCTTGATGCTTATCCGCTGTGGCACGAAAATCCAAGGTTAGCTTTTCCCGGATTGACCGGAAGTTTTGAACACTAAATGATACAATCATTCTATCCTCTTAATTCTGCATAATTTCTGATCTATGGCGATAGATTATCCAAGCTTCACTACATGTCAAGCTTTTTTTTACATATTTCCTGTAATATTGGGCTCGATACTGAAATTTTCTGATTCATTTGGCTCATTCCGAGTATATCCTATATCTGCAATTCTACCCAAACAGCCTCAGCATCATCTGTTCGTTATTCCACTCGCCATCGCAATCGAGTTTATTGACTCCCACTCCAATGAGTCTGATCTTGCGTTTATGATCCCAGTGGGCAAAAAAGAGCCTTTCGGCGGTAGCAAAGATCAGGTCTGCATCCTTTGTTTGATAGGGTAGGTTTGTAGAGCGGGTGATGATCTCAAAATTGTCATATTTGATCTTGAGGTTGAGGTTTTGCCCCTGGATGTTTTTGTAGTCCATGCGGCTGGCAAGCTTTGTGGTAATCCTACGTAACTCTGCCAGGATTTCATTGACATCGTCTATATCTGTGGCAAAGGTATTTTCATTGCTGATGGATTTGGGATCGTGTTCGGTGATTACTTGCCGGTCATCGATACCCCGGATCACGTTGTAATAGAAGAGCCCATACTTTCCAAAGGTCTTATAGAGGTCTTTCATTTCCCATTGAAAGAGATCAAAACCATTGTGGATACCCAGCTTTTTCATTTTGGCAGCGGTTACTTTGCCGATGCCGTGAAACTTTTCAATGGGTAGGGCAAAGAGAACTTCCTGAGCCCGCTGAGGAGGGATCACACAAAGCCCATTGGGTTTATTGAGTTCGGAGCCAATCTTTGCCAAAAACTTGTTGTAAGACACTCCAGCAGAGCAGGTAAGCCTGGTTTTTGCCAGTATTTCGTTTTTGATCTCTTTGGCTATGTGGGTGGCAAAAGCCTCCCCCACCTTATTTTCGGTAACATCCAGATAGGCTTCATCCAAAGACATCGGTTCCACAAAATCAGTATAGCTAAAAAAGATTTCTCTGATCTGAGCGGAGACTTCCTTGTACAAAGCGAAATTTGGATAGACAAAGAGCGCAGAGGGACAGAGCTTCCAAGCCTGCGAACTTGCCATCCCCGAACGAATACCATATACCCTTGCCTCATAAGAACATGTGGATACTACTCCTCTGCTATTTGGGGAACCTCCAACGATCAGAGGTTTGCCCCTAAAAGCCGGATTTTCTCTGATCTCCACTGCCGCATAATAGGCATCCATGTCTATATGAATGATCTTTCTCATGTAAGCAATACTAATTTTCGAGCCTTTTGTGTCAAGTCCTTTTTTTGCCTGAAAACAGGGGGGCAATACGGTAGCAATACGGTCATTCACCGTATTGCTACCGTATTGCTACCGTATTGCTATTGGGGAAGCCCTTTGATCATCATATCTGCAATATGGGCATAATGTATGCGTATATTATTGTTAGATATGGGTATATGATGATTGTATGGACGATAAGGACTTAATAGACAGGATGGAATAAAAATCACAGCAAAACTACATCTTTGAAATGGTAG
>Ga0116204_1001767_pt1 | contig 11980 bp, 9 predicted proteins | sample LakKivwa52mmetaG_FD_94481 | JGI IMG/M metagenome (GOLD analysis project Ga0116204, IMG submission 94481) | Anoxic lake water microbial communities from Lake Kivu, Rwanda to study Microbial Dark Matter (Phase II) - Lake Kivu water 52m metaG | ecosystem: Environmental > Aquatic > Freshwater > Lake ...
ATCAGATATTTCTTCAAATTCAGAGATAATATTCTTAATTGCAGTTTTCCCAGATGCGGGTCTATTTGCATAATACCCATTTGCGAGTAATCCACTTTCAAAAATATCTCTGTAAGAGAGTTCATGTTTTTCAAGAAACTCTTTGATTAGCTCTCCTTCCGGTTTAGAATACCGCGTGATAAATTGCATTTGTGTTTTTTGATATTTAAGCTGACTTTCATATTTATTTTTAGGCATAAACTTCCTTATGTTTTACGATTTAACTGTTTTGAAATAGTCCAGATTTTTGCAAAAACCGGAATTAAACCAAAAAGACTTGATATTGCACCAAAAATTACAGATACCCAGGCTAGGGGAGGGAACCCGAAAAGATGTGATATTATCAAAGGTATAGTTAAGATGAATGTTATTATCATTGAAAAATAAACAATAAGAGCAATTATAGAACCTGTTGATGAAGACTCAGCAATTAAAGTAAAGGTCTTTGTGCTATTGAGAACCATAACCGCAGCACCAAAGAAAAAAGACATTAGAGAAGAAGCGGAAAGGAATTTAAACCACTTCTTAGAAACACCCTCGAAAATAGACATTTGCGAAAAGGGAATAAGAAGAGGACCCAGAAGCATTGATAGGATTACAAAAACAGGTGCAATTGATATGAGGAAGTATACACTTATAATCGTGAAAAAGAATGCAACTGACATTATAAATATATCCATTGATGCTGACATAAAACCTGGATTAAAAAAATCTACCGGTTGATCAGAGCAATAAAGAATTGTGTTCAGAGCATACCTAAAATCAAGTCTAAAGGTATTTAATTGATTTTTAAATGCAAATTCGTTAATACCAGATAATAAAGATGTGTATGCAGTTGTAATTTCATAATACACAAATGTATTCCCGAATATTAATGCAATAATTAAAGCAATTACCGCCCGAACAGTAAGATCGCCAAAAGAGATTTTTTCTCTGCGTATAAAAGCCTGTTCTATAAGACTTAAACAGAAAAATAAAAATGTCAAATAAATACACATACTACAAAGCACTTCTAAATTGCCATTATGCCGCCAATCACTAAGAAACGTTTTGTAGTCTAAAAGTGATTCTACTTTCGCAAGTTTATTGATAATATCATCAATCATAGCTCTGATTCTCCAAATATTCTTTTACGGTGTTCATCTGCCGTTTCCAATTTTCCAGATTTTACAATTTGTGAGAGCGTGCTTTTATACTGCGCGTGCTGAAGATTTTTCTGTTCTGTTTTACGCAAGAGAAGGCGCGCGTAGCGTGCTTCGAGTAGGGATAATAATTGTGATATATTTGCTTTCTGGGTTTTTACTTTAAGCCTTTGGTCTGCAATAAGAACTGAAAGGTTTTTGGTATCTTCATATGTCTGGTTGGGATCATTTAGCACTTTCTGAATTTTACTCAGTGTAAACTGTTCCTTTGTCAAAGTATTATCATCTGATGACTGTTCATACGATATTTTATTTATTTCATTTACAGATGTAATGACATCTGATGTATACATAAGAGTATTCTGGGGAATTAACCTAAATTCATGGATTGGCTTCTCTGATTTGAGGGTCAGAAGAGCCTTTAACCCTTCTTCGGTTCTAGTTAACCTCTCTGTTGCGGTATAGTCGTCTAAAAAGCTCTTAAAGACCTTGCGGTTTCGCTCTAACTCAGAACTCCTGTACTCTGTGAAATACTTAAATGAGAGTGCGAGGTTTTTATCCGCAGCGAGTTGCGCATTCATACGTCTATCCCATTTTCTATCTATATCCCACATTGCCTCTGGTTCAAAATCGAGAAAAACATCAACTGTATTATTGGCCATTTTTTTCATTTGTTCGCCGTAGTAATATAATGTGGGCTCTGTTGATCTCCACATGTTAACTCTTCTTTCCGCAGCGTTCAGTCCTTTAGATATCTTTTGTGTTACATCACTGAGTATAGAAAGCATACCTGATTTGGTATGTTTGTATTTTAATAGCATATTTGAAAGGCCATTTTTTATATCTGAAAGTTTAGGTGTCTTTGCAAATTCCTGCGCACGTTTAATATTCTCTGGTGCATTGCGAGCAGCCTTAACGGCATTATTAGCCTTTTCAACGGTTTCCAGACCGTCGATTAAATCTCCAACCTTTCCACTTACCTTTAAATCATCGTCTACCTTTGTAGGTTGCCCGACTTCAGAAGATTCGGCTAGTAAAGCTGTAATTAAAAAAAGATTTATGATTAATATTTTAATACTCATCATTTAACCTCCTTTTTCTTCCTTATTAATTCATCAGAAAATCCTTCGAGAGATTTTAAAAACAAGGCATTTTGGTTTAAAACCCCTTCAAAATATTTTGACCTGCGTACTAACATCCAGGAAGTGAGTTCGACTGTCTTATTTATATACTTGTGTTTTTCAAGGCTTGCTGAATACTGGTTTTCATTATTTAAAGCAATCAGTTCAGATTGTGCTAAGGGGTTTCCATTTACATCGTTGGATGTAGATGCTGCTACTAATCCTGATAACTGCGAACTGTTATTATTAATTTTTTCTGCATCTAATCTGCTTGAAGCAAGACCTGTTGTTGCAGACCTACTTGTATGCTGAAACAACATCTTATCTGGGTCATTCTTATCAAAATCATTATTTTTGAGCTGGATAGGGTCTGTATAGAAGCCCATTGATCTTCGGAATCCTTTATAAGCACGAACGGATAGTTTGTTTAAAGATGATATTCTATCTCCGATGCGACCTGATAGAACCTTCCGATCTGCAATTCGTTTAGAATTTGCTTCCTTTAGAGCTGGTATATCTGAATAAAATAACGCATCTGTTTGTTGGAAAACCCCCAATTCAAGATCTTTAACTACTTGAACAGGATTATCAATCCTGAAGCTTTCAATGTTATTCAAAACGAATTCTACACGTTGCGAGGCACGTTCAATGGCAGCAAGTTGCTTTTGTGTAGACCAAGCCAGGTTTGAAACAGATTGCAGATCCGCTAATGCAGCTTTAGCTTGTTTCCGAGCTCCGGCATAATAACCCAGAAGATTACGCCATGTTTTAAAATCCTTTTTACTTTGAGATGGCTCTGCATGTTCTGCTGCGCTTGTTGATTTCACGACTTCATTCATGGGTTCGCCATGTATGAATCCGAATAAAATAAAAGCAATTAGAAGGGATTTAAGTACCATTTCTAAACCTCAGAAGTATTCCCATAGATTGGTGACAAAAACCAAGGGTTTCCATTTCAGAATCTGCTTGATTCATCGCTTCTAGAGCTGTAATAAAGGCAAAGGTGAAGGCTTTATATGATTCTATATCTCGAAGTTTAGTTTCTTGCTGTAAAGACAAATAATCAGAAGCGTTTTGTAAAGTCAGGATATCTTGTTCAGACGGGTCCCTTTTTGATTTTTTATTATCCTGCTTTACTTGCTTTACAGGAGCATGGGGAGCTGAGACTTTATTTGGATTTTTCGAGTCATAGGAACTTATATCCATTGCAAAATCCACATTTCCACTTGTATTTATTTTAGGGCGCGAAGATAAATCACCTGATTTTAATTTATACCACGCCTCATTTAAGTTATTAGCAACCCTTTCAAAACTTTGCAGATCTTCATATGTATATTGGATTTCCATTAGGTTACTTGTAATAATCTCCATCGTAAAGGCAATTACAGAATCCTTTTTATTAATATTATTTATATATGAGTTAAATTTATTACCTAAGGTCTGTAACTTCTTCTGATTATCTATGATTTGTGATTTTATGTAACTAGCGTATTCAGGATTTGATATTGTAGATAATTCATTAGTCTGATTCTGTATTTTCTGTTCTAAGTATGTTATTTGATCTTGAACATTATATTTTACTACTTCATAGAAATTATCTAATACCTTTTTATATTCTGGATGGATAAAGTATTTTTCTGCTGTTGATTTCTTAGCCTGTAACCTGATATCGTATTTACTAGCGTCATCAATTCTTGTAAGAAACCGTTCAGAGGCATAAAGGGAATTGTATTCTATCATTGAAAATTCATGTATTAAATCACTTAATTCATAGGTAAGAAGGTTATCTGCATTACGAAGGGTAGATGCCCAAGTATCCATATTATATGGGTCTATATTTCGTAAGTTGTTTAATCCAGTATATAAATCCTCTGTCATTTGTTTTAAATCCTCCCAATCCTCCTTTGCCTGGTTAATATCATTTACAAGTTTATTTGTCGCACGTACGGACTGAGATACCTGATAATAAATATTGATAATATTTGACAAATACGCGACCTCAGTTACCGAAGGTAGGTACTTAGAGACCTTTTTTAGGATTTTCGATTCCCCAGAAAATGTATTTGATAGTAAAAGAATGATTAATATTCCAGATATCTTTTTATTCATTTTCGTGTCCCATTTTGTAATTATCCATATTACCTCTGAAAATATCAGGGCTTTCGTATGTGTGCATTAAGGGAAGTAAATTTGAATTTCTTTTAGCGGAATTAACATCTTCAGGTGTTTTATTATAGACGTTTGAAAGATGATTTTTAAATGTAACCCAATCGCGTGATTCCCGTTCAGTAACATATAAAGCTACACTTAACGATCTAACCTGGTCATTATAGATTGATAATTCCTGATTCACAATTACATTTGAAACTGCTCTTGTGATATTACTCAAATATGCTGCATTACCTGAAGATCGTGTAGACTTTAATTTCGCTTGGTTTACAACATCTGTTGCGCCATTAATAATTGAAGATGAGATATAACCTGAATTACCAACGGATTTACTCAACTCTGAATATGTAACATTAATTACTGGATTAAATGGACCATAGTTCCCTTTTGTGATTTTATCAGATAAAAAGGCCAACCCATCAATGGCATTGCTATAATTAACAAGAGATGATTGCAAACTCCAAAGAGCCATGTCTATACCCATAATCTTATGTGCAGGGAGTATAGAGGTGATATTCGTAAGTCGTATTTTTGAATAGTCTAATTCTTTGTAATAATCTATTACATTATGAATGGATGAAAGAAGTCCGTCCCAAGCTGGTCCGATACTTTGATAGGTATCTCGTACCTCTGCTAAAGCGTCCATAGTTTGCTGCCAAAGTATATATGCATGGTATGCTTTTTTTGCAATTTTATATGATTGACTGACAGATAGAGAATTTTCAATTCTTTTATTAGTTTCATACAGTGCCTTGGCAATAGTACCTTCTTGATTGTATACGGCTCTGACTACAAGATTAAAGGTTTCAGCTACAATTATTTTCCTTATTATTTCAGTAGTGGCGTTTCCCTTATCTATCTTAGGGTTTCTCTCACTTACATCTGATTGATCTGTTGTGTACTCCTTGGAGTTTTTATCGTATTTATCTGCATCTGAAGTAGATTTTGCCACACCTGACAGGGTTAGCCATCTATTGTGTTTCTTTCCACCCTCTTCTTGTCCTTCTGCCATAAATTTATCTGTTTCTTGATAAATAAATTTAGACAGTAATACGGTACCTACTTGTCTTTTATTATCGTTTCGATCTTTATAGACAATTTTCCATTTCCAATCTAGGTACCATCTTTTTGTGTCTTCTTGATTAAAGACATCTACAAATGAATTTGAATTAGAAACGCGTTCGTCATTTGTACGAAAGGGATTTCCACCTAAAGCAACATAATATTCATCATACGTGCAAAAATCCTTTGCTGATTCGTATTTATTCCAGTTATTCAAAGGATCACCGATATACACATTCGAATCTTTATATTTTTCATCTGTCCACTGAACACTAAGACCTTTCTCATTTAACTTAAAAGGATTAGGATAGATAGATAGACAAGTATTAATTGCCGGTTTCACCCGGTCTGTAATATCATATGCTTTATGTCTGTGCCTTGTGATACCCCATTCTCGGTATGATGTCCTTCCAATTAGGTTAAATGTTGTTGTTGTCGCCCAAGGGTCATAAACAGACCGTTCACCCTGATTTAGTAGAACAGCATCGCTATTAAATATCAGTGGTTTTTCAGGTTGATTTTCAGTTGTGATTATTTTACCCGTCATCTCTCCTGATTCAATGTTATAATCAGTTCCATCGTACCGACCTTTACCTGCCATCTCTTTTACTTTGAGATAATCTGCATACTCTTGAAATTGCTTGGGACTTGATGATATCTCATCTACTTTTGTTTTTTGATCAACGCATCTTTTGAATATATCCCAATAATATTCCATATCAGGACAATCTATGAAAGGCAATGGATTTGTTGTTTCAGTTAATTCCAAAGGTGAGGGTGGATATTCCTCACCTGATTTCATTAAATCTTTATTCGAGTTGTAATATCTTTTCATTCCTGACCAGTATGGATTTTTACGCCATGCCAGTTTTGGATAATAAAAAGACTTGTTAGATTCAATTTGATCATATGTAAATATTTCTTTTCCAAACCGCATAGCCGGGTGGATGACAGATGAATTAATAAACTCATGAGTTGAACCATCTTCTGCTAGCTTCTCTCGCTCACTAAAGAATACTCGATCACCCTTATTATAACCTAATTTCGCTGCACTTGATTGATCTTCCCACTGACCGTACATTGCATAAACCTTTTGTTTAACTCCATACTCAGTCAAAGCTGCTACATGTATTGAGTTATCTGTTTGTTTTTTTACGAAGATTAAATTTCTAACTGGTATTCCATTGGCAATTAATACCTTTTTATGATCGGCAAGGTATGTTTCAGGTTTGACTAATTTCCCCTTATAGTTTTTAGGTTTAACTTCATTTAAGTTTGTAATATTAGTGTATTGTTTATACTCAACCTTTTGTTTTGACTCGATTTTCTTAATATATTCCTGTGCAAATTCATAAGAGGGGAGACGTGCGAAGACATCTATTTCCTTAGATGAGGTACGTGCATATCCGCTTGAATACATCTCTGGCTCGTTGTATTTTTTACCTCTTGATAATGGTTTTAAATCAAACAATAGGATATTATACCCGGCTAAATTTAAAGGTGCATCCGTAACGTAAACCTTACAGTTATTTACTGACATATCTTTATTTATAAATGATTTAATTGCTTTTAATTGGTTATTAGTAACTATGTTAAAGCGTATCACCCCACGCGTACGAAGTCCCATTCCAGGAATAGTTATGAACTTACTCTTACAATCTGATTCATTCCAAATTACAACATGAGAAGGCACCGCGGGGTGTCTATAATCTGTAATCCCATTATATTTCTCTTGCGAGAATACATTTGATATTAAATAAATGCTAACGAGAAAAAAATTCTTTACGCGCACTATCAATTACCTCTGGTGTTACATAATCCTGTTTTAATAACTCTCTGTGTTTTCTGAGTATCTTTTTATCTTCTGGATCAGTTGTCGCTAACATTATAAATTCACGAGATGGATAAAAGCGTAGTAAACCCGAGAAAAAAGGAGTTAAAAGATAAAAATCACGTTTTGATTGGCACTCTAAAATACTTTGAATATCGTATTCACTTAAACGATTAACTCCCTGACTAGATGCTGCTGCAAGTTTTCTGAGGGGTTCTGGATTATGCTTATTACCAACAATGTAATAGTAACTTGTATTGACTAATAATGCCCTTGCAATTGGGCTTTCCATGATATCATCTATGGATTGACTGATAACTGTGATTGAACCGTTTAATTTACGAATTGTTCTTGCACAATTTTCCATATAATCAGCAACAGATCCACCAACAAGATCCTTCCACGCTTCATCCATGACCATTAATTTTTTTCTGTCTTTATCAGAACCAGCAAGTATATTGCTTGTTATCATATCTAAAAGGCAGGCGACGAGAACTCTTTTCAGCCGTGGATGTCCCTTTAAACCTTCCAGATCAAAGCAAATCATATCCTTTGATTTTGGTTCTTTAGTTGCTTTAAAAAATCGTGCATATGGCCCTTCTTCCTGTCCTTCACCTATAAACTGGAAAAGTTCTTTTGCAAGGTCACGACCTAATGAAAGTATTGTTTGGTTATTCTTGAAGTAAATAGATGTAAATTCATTTAAATTGCATACATTTCCATCATTATTGTTTTTAGATCTATAATATTCAGATAAACATTTAGTTATTTCATAAGGAAGGCTCCCGGTAAAACCACCTAGCCGCTCGTCCGACATATTCTCTAAAGTTGCGAGTAACGAACTAAGTTTATCTGCTTTTGGTTTATCAAATTCATCTAAAAATGGTCCATCAAATGGATTTATCGAGAATTCAATATTTGAATCAAATCCAATTTCTAAGTAGGTACCATGAGTATTTAAAATAAGGTTTCTGTATGATCCAGCCTCAGCACCGCCATAGTCAATTATGGCTATTTGCGGATTGTATTTTGCATATTGCCAAAGCATCGAATTTACAAGAAATGATTTACCTGACCCGGACCCGCCAAAGACAAGTGAATTCCAGTTGTCGGCTCGCCGGTCAAACGGAGATACTTTTGTAACAGCTTCACTATCATTCTTAAAATAGAGAAAGTCTTTCGCTTTATGAGGATGGCAGTACCGTGGCAAATCAATAGGCATAAAATCAACAACATTAAATGAGGGTAGGGTAGAGGTAATAGGATTACAATGTTCGTTCCCTGGAAACATTGAATAATAAGCAGATTTAATGTTGATTTTTTCAGGCTTAAGTTTATATACAGAATTAATTGTGGCATTAAACGATTTAACTAAACCTTTTAATTCATTCAGATTTTTATGCCATATGTGCACATGGAAAAATTGTTCTAGAAATCTAGCGTCTGATGACTCAACATATTCAATAGCTGATTCTATTCTCTCTCGTAATTTTTCAGGTTCAATTCCTTCCGGAATTTTATTGAGCCAGGGTATTTTTTTAGCTATACCCATTCGACCGGTGAGCATGTTTTTACGCAAGTTTGCTCGCGCTAACCCCTCGGATTTCGCCATAAATCTAATACTATGGTGTATTGTGAAGGGAATATACGTGAGATCCTTATGAAAAAATATTCTGTTTAATCCCGCGTGTGTGTGAGGAGGTAATTTGGATTCTTTACCATAATTCCTTAAAGACAGTACAGCATGATAATTTCCTCCGTAATAAACATATCCAATATTTGACGAATCCAAAACTCCATTTACGGAGCTGAAAAAATCGCTTTTAAATACCGAAGAAATATTATAGTAGTTTGTTACAAACCCATGATTTATTAAAAGAGATATAAATTGGATTATTTGAGGACTGCTGAGACGAAAAATATTTCCATCAATGGATGCAATTAGAGATTTGATTGTGTTATTTAACTTTTCTAAACATTGCTCGTATTTATTAAATCTTTCAGCTTCTTTATCCTGCACCTGACCTTTAAATATCATTTTAAGAAATGAAAATTCAGCATCGCTATCCTTTTCCAAGGGAAGACATAAAGTCATATATAATGAAAACCGAGGAGAGGGATTGGAACCCAAAAACTCTATATCTTTCTTTTCAAGGTAATTTACAATAGGCTTCGAATGTGTACCTAAAACCGGAAGTTTTTCTTCAATTAGAAACTTAGTCATATAGAATGAAACATGAATGCCTGCTGGCATTTCAAGACAGCGTTTCATTAGTCTTTCATGTATAACCTCCATAATATCTGTATCATTAATACTACTGACATGCACTTCGAGGACGGCAACTAGACAGTCTGGGTTTTCAAGTACAATTACATCATTAGTTATGGCCTTGTATGGCACCACGGAATTAAAGTTCTTATAATACTTAAAGGTGTTCAAAGTAGAAACGCCTTTCTGCCCAAGGTAAGTAAATAATGTTTATTACATAAGTTGTAATAATCTCCAAGATCTACATTACCTGGTAGATTAGAAATGAATTCACTTTGTGCGCTTGTGGTATGGTAGTAGAATGAAACCTCATTAAAATTAAGCACATCTTCAATCTTATTAAGAAGAGTCCCCATGGATGCCAGAGAGGGGGAATAGAATATAAATGAAACCTTTACATAAAAAGAATCTAATGGGCTTCCAATTGATTCTTCATCAAGCATTATTGTATCTACATTTAAAGACTTTCCAGATTGATTTTTATTTGCAAGTGACTTTAGGATATTCTGTGATTTTAATACCTCTGTGCTAATTTCATTCAATCGTTCTTTACTTGGTTTAATAATTGTATATGCTTGTAGATACTGAAAATCATTTAAAATGTTACTTGTTTCTGGCAGCATATCAAGATTACTTAAAGAAAAACAAGCGAGATGTTTTTTCCCAGATAGAATAGCAGATAAATTTGATTTTATATCTGATTTAAGATAGGGATACATACCGTTAAATCCAATATCCATCAAAAAGCTATACAATGAATTATCAACACCACCAACCTGAACAAGATTTAATTCGCTAAATACTGAATTAATTAGCACTAATTTTTCACTAGATATTTTGTTTAATGAATATGAATAATGGTTTATATCCTTAAAAATGTCTTTATAGAGGTCCATGAATGAAGGCTTTATAAAGGAATAATCTAACGAAATCGATCCAGCAAGAAAATATTCTGTGGTATTGTTATGTAACCTATAAAACGTGCAAGATGAACCAAAAGGGAGTTTCCGCACAACATCGTCAATATATTTTATATCAAAAACTGGAAATTTATAAAGCTGGAAGAAAGATCCATTTCTATGTATGTACCAAAACGGATTAAAGGTATTTGAGACAGCCGGTAATACAGTTTTTTCCGATATCAAACCGGTGGCTGGCAAATTTGGGACAAACGGTAAATTTTTATTTATTAGAAGGTCCAAGATATTTACTCAATTTATTACGTAATATTGGGACGGGACGCGTAATATGTCCATATACAACCGAAGGTATCTTCAGATTATTTCTTGCAACATAAAAGAAATTTTCATCAAGTTTTGCAAAAAATTGAACATAGGAAATGATTAATACAATTTGAATTATGAGTAATACTATACAAATGAACATGCTGAACACAAAAAGGTAAAATGAAAATACAAGCAAATTAATAGTGAGTTCTGGCTGGGTGAGGCCAAGAAACTTAGCCCCCCCAGACATAACTGGAATTGTATCCTTTTTATTCATTATGGTGTAGTAGAGGTTCCAGTATTTATAACATCTTGATTTGTAACAGCTTTATAAATAGCAGGAAATGTAGACAAGGCAATAGCAAACGCAATTGCAATTAAAGCCCTAGTCCAGGCATCTTTTTGCCCACCTACTGCACCCTGATAAACATTCCAAATTGCGATAAAGAAACATACGGTACTTAAAATAATTCTAACATATCCCCAGATAGTTGTATTGGCACTTTTTAGTCCAGCTTCAAAATTTTGGGAGTACGAAAAAGCCACAAAACACAAAATTAACGGGATAACTATTTTTAATGATTTAATCAAAATAACCTTATTCATTGAATCTCCTTAAAGGGTTAAAATTTAAACACAATCCTATTATAATATATTATCAATTGGAGTCAATAGATAGTATATTATTTTAAACTAATACAAATCTCTGTAAAAAGGAAGTGTAAAAATGCAAAGTTTTATTTAAATAGTCTTTAGTGAGAAAAAACCATAATAAGAGGGATTTCCAATAATCGTAATAATACATCATTATTACGAATCAAGAGCATAAAAACATTATAAATAAAGGGTTATATGATAAATCGGGTACTATTTATAGGATATATTTTACTTTTCATAGGACTTAGCTATTCCCAGGACAAAGTCAGCCCCGAATTTACCGGCAAAGTGGTCGGCGTTTCAGACGGTGACACTTATAAAATCATGCGGGATGGCAAAGCCGTCAAGGTGCGGCTTTACGGAATAGACTGTCCAGAAAAGGCGCAAGACTTCGGACAGGTAGCCAAGCAATTCGCCTCGGATTTGGTCTTTGGAAAAAACGTTAAAGTGGAAATTACGGATAC
>Ga0116204_1001768_pt1 | contig 11976 bp, 21 predicted proteins | sample LakKivwa52mmetaG_FD_94481 | JGI IMG/M metagenome (GOLD analysis project Ga0116204, IMG submission 94481) | Anoxic lake water microbial communities from Lake Kivu, Rwanda to study Microbial Dark Matter (Phase II) - Lake Kivu water 52m metaG | ecosystem: Environmental > Aquatic > Freshwater > Lake...
ATCATCGATTTCAAGCGGGACAAGTTTGGCATTCCAGCCAAGGTCGCATCGATCGAATATGATCCCAACCGCACTGCCCGTATCGCATTGCTGCATTACATTGATGGTGAGAAGCGCTACATCATAGCTCCGGAAGGCCTTGAAGTCGGAAAGAAGATTATGAGCGGTCCCGATGCTGAGATAGCAGTTGGAAACGCCCTGCCTTTGGAAAGAATTCCGCTGGGTTCGACCGTGCACAACATCGAGCTTAAAAAAGGCAAAGGTGGCCAAATTGCCCGTTCAGCCGGAACCTATGGACAGGTAGTAGCCAAAGACGGTAACTATGTCCATGTCAAAATGCCTTCGAATGATGTTCACCTGATCCGCAAGGAATGCCTTGCAACCATCGGACAGGTCAGCAATTCCGATCATAATCTGATCCAATATGGCAAAGCCGGCCGCAAACGCTGGCTGGGTATCCGTCCCACCGTGCGCGGTGTTGTTATGAATCCGGTTGACCATCCCATGGGTGGAGGAGAAGGAAAGTCCTCTGGAGGACGCCATCCTGTATCTCCCTGGGGTAAGCCGGCCAAAGGCGGAAAAACCCGCAAACATAAGAAATATTCTGATAAATACATTGTCAAATCGACAAAGAGATAGGGAGGAAATAAGTGGCACGTTCAGTTAAAAAAGGTCCTTTCGTTGATGGTCACCTCCTGGCAAAAGTAGAAGCCCTGAATAATGATAGCAAGAAATCGGTGATCAAGACCTGGTCACGTCGCTCGGTTGTGTTGCCAACCTTCATTGGACATACCTTCTCTGTGCATAACGGGCACAAATTTGTCCCGGTCTATGTCACTGAGAACATGGTTGGTCACAAACTTGGTGAATTCTCACCTACCCGCACCTACCGCGGACACAAAGAGAAGAAGAAAAAAGGCAAATAAGGAGTAAACAGAATGGAAGCAACTTCAAAACTTCGTTTTGCCAGGGGTTCAGCCCGTAAAGCACGTTTGATCCTGGATCAGATTCGCTACAAACGGGTCAATGAAGCCCAGAGCATTCTTCGTCTTTCCCGCCGCAGAGCATCGATTGCGATAAATAAACTTCTGGACTCGGCAGTTGCCAATGCCCGGCTGAAAGAGCCCAAGCTCGATCTCAGCAAGGTGTTTGTAACCAAAGCCATTGCCGATGAAGGTCCACAGATGAAACGCTATATGCCAAGAGCCCAGGGCAGAGCATTTCTCATTCGCCGTCCAACCTGTCATATCTCACTTGAGATACAGAGTTTAGAATAGGAGGAGCCATGGGACAAAAAGTAAATCCAATCCTGTATCGTCTCGGTGTTAACAAGGATACCGATTCCATCTGGTTTGCCCAAGGCAAGCCATACGTCGAATTTCTGCAGGAAGATATCAAAATCCGCGAATATATTCGCAGACGCCTGCGTGATAAGATGGTATCCAAGATCAAAATATCCCGCAAAACCAGTTCGATCATTCTCGATATTCATACCGCCAAACCCGGTGTCGTAATCGGGCGCAAAGGTGAAGACATCGAGAAACTGCGCAACGAACTGAATGTATTGATCAATAAAAACCGTAAATCGCCTTTGACTGTTTCGATCAACATCGAACAGATCGACAAAATGTGGCTGGATGCGCGTTTGGCCGGAGTCGAGATCTCCCGTCAGCTTGAAGAACGGGTCTCGTTCCGCCGTGCCATGAAAAACGCCATCCGCAATGTTATGAAAGAAGGAGCCCTTGGGATCAAGGTTCAGGTCTCCGGTCGTCTCGGCGGTGCCGAAATTGCCAGAACTGAACGCTATAAACAAGGCAGAACTCCGCTTCATACCCTGCGTGCTAACATCGACTATGCAAACGTTGTTGCCAATACCACCTATGGTGTGATCGGCATCAAAGTTTGGATATACAAAGGCGATATTTTAAGCTGAGGAGTAGATAGATGTTAGCCCCCAAAAAGATAAAACATCGCAAGATGATGAAGGGCAGAAGGACAGGTCTTGCCTGGACCGGATCCAATGTTGACTTTGGCGATTATGCTTTGATCGCCCTTGAGGATGCATGGATCACGAGCCGCCAGATTGAGGCTGCCCGTATTGCCATCACCCGTCATATGAAACGTATTGGAAAGGTCTGGATCCGGATCTTCCCGGATAAGCCAGTCACGAAAAAACCGGCTGAAACCCGAATGGGAAAAGGTAAAGGCGCTCCGGAGTATTGGGTTGCAGTGGTTCGTCCCGGACGCATCCTGTTCGAGATCGAAGGCGTTGACAGCAAGATCGCCAAAGAAGCTATGCGCCTTGCTTCCCACAAGCTGCCGATCCTCACCAAATTCATCACCCGGGAAGGAGTTGAAGCATGAAGACCGCCGATCTCAGAGAATTATCCCTTAGCGAAATGCAAAGCAAAATCGAGGAACTCCGCATCGAGCTTTTTAACCTGCGCTTCCGCAAGGTAAAAAACATGCTCGATCGTCCGGACCGGCTTCGTCTGGTTCGTCGTGAGATCGCTCAGATCCTGACCATTATCAAAGAGAAAGAAGCAAGAGGTGTATAATGGCTTTAACTCATAAGATGATCAAACAAGGAATTGTCGTTAGCGACAAGAATGACAAGACGATTGTCGTCAAAGTTGAACGCCAATTCATCCATCCGCTTTATAAGAAAACAGTCCGGCGCCATAAGAAATTCATGGCACACGATGAGAAGAACGATGCGCAGGAAGGCGACGTCGTCCAGATCATGGAATACCGTCCCATGAGTGCGCGTAAACGCTGGATCCTGCACAAAATAATCGAACGAAGAAAATAAGGGAGTATTGGAATGATTCAGGCACAAACGATATTGAATATCGCCGATAACTCCGGTGCCAAGAAAGCCATGTGTATCAAAGTCCTCGGTGGAACCAGACGCAAGTATGCCTCGATCGGAGACGTTATTGTCGTCGCCATCAAATCCGCGTCACCAGGTGGAAAGGTCAAAAAGGGAACGGTTGAGAAAGCCGTGATCGTCCGAACCGCCAAGGAAGTGCGCCGCGCCGACGGTTCCTATATCCGCTTTCAGGATAACGCCGCTGTTATTATCGATGACAAACACGAACCCAAGGGAACACGTATCTTCGGTCCCGTTGCCCGCGAACTGCGTGAGCATCACTATATGAAGATCATTTCCCTGGCTCCGGAAGTGATTTAGGAGGAAAAGTGGCAGATAGAACAAAACCGGGAACAACTGAAACACCCGTGAAAATGAGAATAAAGAAAGGTGATTACGTGGTCGTTATCTCCGGAGACGACAAAGGCAAGAAAGGACGCGTCCTGAAGGCCTTTCCCAAAACCGGTCGCGTGATAATTGAAAAGGTCAATCTGATCAAGAAACATGCGAAGCCCTCGCAACGGAACCCACAAGGTGGAATTATCACCCGCGAAGCACCGGTACATGCTTCGAATGTTATGATCTATAACGACAAGTTGAACAGCGTTACCAAGGCAGTATTCGTTCCCCGTGAAGGACGACGGATCCGGGTATGCAAGAAATCCGGTGATGAGATTTAAGGAGAACATGATGAATCGCGTTAAAGAACATTATAAATCGCAGGTCATCCCGGCTCTGATGAAACGCTTCGGCTACAAGAACCCCCATCAGGTTCCCGGCCTCAGCAAAATCATCGTCAGCATGGGAGTGGGCAGCGCTACTCAAAACAAGGCGATCCTTGATAATGCCGTCAAAGATATGGAACAAATCACCGGCCGCAAGGTCATCGTGACCAAGGCCCGTAAGTCCATTTCTAACTTCAAGCTGCGTCAGGGTATGCCGATTGGATGCAAAGTCACTCTGCGCGGAGAGGTCATGTATGAGTTTCTGGATCGTCTGATCTCGATCGTGATCCCCCGCATACGTGACTTCCGCGGAATTCCGGCCAACGCCTTTGACGGACGTGGCAATTTCTCGCTGGGACTTAAAGAACAAACCGTCTTCCCCGAAATCGAATATGATAAAATCGATGCCATTCGCGGGATGAATATTACTATTGTAACCACTGCTCACACTGATGAGGAGAGCCGTGAACTGCTCAAAGAACTTGGTATGCCATTTACAAGGAACCAATAACAAACGTATGGCGCAAAGACATGCACCAAACGTAACTAAAAGGAGATTACCTTGGCAAAGAAATCGTTAATACTGAAGCAACAAAGAACTCCCAAGTTCAAAGTAAGAAAATACAACCGCTGTATGATTTGTGGACGCCCCCGGGCCTACATGCGCGATTTTGGCATGTGCCGGCTCTGCTTCCGCAAATATGCCTCCGTGGGTCAAATCCCCGGTATCACCTCATCCAGCTGGTAAAAAAGTGGAGGAAAAATGAGCGTAAGCGATCCGATAGCTGATGCATTGACCAAGATCCGCAATGCATATCGTGCCGGTCATACGCAGGTTATTATCAATCACAACAAGCTCGTCGAAGCGATTGTGAAGATACTTGCCGATGAGAACTTTATCAATAGTGGTCAGGTTCTTGAGAAAGATCCGGAACACAAGATCAACTTTAAACGCATCCTGGTAAATCTGCGCTATACCAATAACGGCAAGCCGATCATCCAGGGGCTCGAACGTATATCAAAACCCGGACGTAGAGTTTACGTCAAAGCCGACAACCTGCCCAGCGTATATAATAATACGGGCTGTGCCATCATCTCCACCAGCGGTGGGGTCATGGTCGATCGCGATGCCCGCATCAATCGCATGGGTGGTGAATATGTCTGCCGGGTCTGGTAGGAGGTCGCCATGTCAAGAATTGGTAGAGCCCCTATTAAATGTCCCGCTGGTGTTGAAGTTAAGATAGACAATGGAACCGTCAGCATCAAGGGAAAGCTGGGCGAACTGTCCTATACCATGCAACCCGGCATGACCGTTACGATGGAAGAGAATGTCATCCACGTCCAACGTTGTGATGATACCCGCACAATGCGAGCCTATCATGGACTGACCAGAGCTCTGTTGCAGAACATGGTTACAGGTGTCAGCGATGGTTATCTGATCACTTTGAATGTGATTGGAACCGGTTATTCTTCCGAGGTCAGAGGTCCCTGGCTGAGAATGGTGCTGGGATACTCGCATGATATCCTTTTGCAGATTCCCAAAGGTATCACGGTTGAAGCCGAACCCGTTCCCCGTTCCAAGGGAACCCGTTCCGACCTGCAAAGCATCATCCGCATCAAGGGTATCGACAAACAACTGGTTGGCCAGTTTGCCGCTGAAGTCCGGAACTGTCGCCCCCCTGAGAATTATAAGGGTAAGGGCGTCCGTTACTCTGATGAATATGTTCCAATCAAAGCCGGAAAAGCCGGATCCAAATAACGCGAGGCAAGAGAAATGATAAAACCAAGTTCAATAAAAAAGAATGCCATGCGGTTGCGTCGCAAGGCAGCAATACGCAAGCGTCTGAAAGGAACTGCTGAGCGTCCCCGTCTCGTCGTTTTTCGCAGTTTGAATCATATCTATGCTCAGATCATAGATGATGTTGTTGGAAAGACCCTTATTTCGATGTCCAGTCGTGCCAAAGGGGTGGAGTTTACTCCCAGTCAAAAAAAGACCGAGCGTAGCTTTGAAGTTGGCGTCAAGCTGGGAGAGGTTGCTCTCGCAGCGGGTATCACCAAGGTAGCTTTTGACCGGGCAGGATACAAATATCATGGCCGGATCAAAGCATTGGCCGATGGTGCCAGAAAAGCCGGACTCGATTTCTAGGGGAGGAGAGAGATGAATTACGAACAACGTATGGACGAAGACAAATTTGTCGAAAAGATCATAGAAACAAAGCGCGTTGCCAAGGTCGTCAAGGGTGGCCGGAACTTCAGTTTCAGTGCCATTGTCGTCGTTGGAGACAGAAGTGGTAATGTTGGCGTTGGAACCGGTAAGGCGAATGAAATTGTCGATGCCATCCGCAAAGCCAAGGAAAAAGCTCAGAAGACCATGTTTAAGGTATCGATCGTGAATGGAACCATTCCGCATGAGTTGGTTGCCCGTTACGGAGCCAGTCGGGTGATGATGAAACCGGCCGCCGCCGGTACTGGCGTTATTGCTGGAGGAACCACCCGTGCCATTTTCGAGGCAGCCGGGATCCAAAATATCCTCTGCAAATCGCTGGGATCAAACACCCCCTGCAATGTGGTCAAAGCAACTGTTGCCGGACTTAAAGCAATGCGCACCATCCAGGATGTCACCCGTCTGCGTAATAAGACCGTGGCGGAACTGACCGGCAGAGATGAAAAGAAAGCTGATGGGGGGATCGAATGAAGATCAAAGTAACCCAAATCCGCAGCACGATCAAACGCACAATTGCCCACAAGAAGGTCATTGAAGCACTAGGACTCGGCAAGGTCGGGAAGAGTAGAATTCATGACGATAGTCCTGCCGTGCGCGGGATGATAAACAAGGTTTCATACTTAGTGAAAGTAGAAGACCTGCAGGGAGAATAAAATGTTTACACTAACCAATCTTGGCAAACCTGCCGGCAGGAAAAATAGGAAACGCTTGGGAAAAGGACAGGGAACCGGACAGGGACATCAAGCCGGTAAGGGACACAAGGGTAAAAAAGCCCGTTCCGGTGGAGGTATCCCCGCTTGGTTTGAAGGTGGTCAAATGCCCATGAACCGCCGTCTGCCCAAACGCGGTTTCAAAAACATTTTCCGCGTTAGTTACAGAACTTTAAATCTCAACCGTCTTACAGCGCTGGAAGAGACTGAATTCGATATCAAGAGATTGGAAGATCTTGGTCTGATCCCCTCCAAGGGAAAGAAAGCCAAGGCACCGGTCAAGATCCTTGCTGCTGTGCATGAGGAGTTTAACCGCACTGTTCAGATTCAGGCGCATGCCTTTTCAAAGCGTGCAATTGAGATCATCGAAAAGAATGGTGGCAAGGCGGAGGTAATTTAGCGTGACCAAGACGCTCGTTAATATGTTCCGGATCCCGGACCTGAAGCGAAAGCTCTTATTTACGGCTCTATTCCTCGTGATCTACCGGCTTGGAAGCTTCATTCCGGTTCCAGGTGTCGATCTAGCTGCATTAAAGCAATTCTTTGCTGATATGGCCAGCCGTGGAGATGACACCTTGTTTGGAATGCTCAATCTCTTCGTCGGTGGAAACTTTGAACGCTCCTCGGTTTTCGCACTCGGGATCATGCCCTATATTACTGCCTCGATCGTCATCCAGCTTTTGGGAAGTATTATTCCCTATTTTGAAAAGCTGCGTAAAGAAGGTGCCGACGGGCAGAAAAAACTGAATCAGATCACACGTTATGGCACGGTTGCTCTTGCAGCATTCAATGCTGTCACGATCACAACCTGGTTATCGAGTTCTTCCATGCGCGGAGTGGTTCCCAATCCCGGTATTCTATTTCATTTCACTGGAATTGTTACCCTGATCACAGGAACCATGATCGTGATGTGGATTGGTGAGCAGATAACCGAAAACGGAATAGGCAACGGTATCTCACTGATTATCTTTTCAGGTATTGTAAGCCAATACCCTCAAGGTTTCATTCAGATGTTCTCGCTGGTTTTTGCGGGCAGCGTTATGCTGTGGAAAGCACTGGCAGCTATCGTTCTAATGGTTCTGGTCACTGCTGCTGTAATCCTTGTAACTGAGGCAATGCGCAAGATCCCTGTTCAGTATGCCAAACGAATAGTTGGCCGCAGGGTCTATGGAGGCCAGAGCACCTATATTCCGCTCAGGGTAAACACTGCTGGTGTGATACCCATCATCTTTGCCCAGTCTGTGATCATGCTGCCTGCCACGGTCGCCCAGTTCTTTGGTAAGGGAGTTGGGTTCTGGAGAGTTGTTCAGGATCTGCTTTCTCCCGGTGCCTGGCTCTACACGATAATATACGTTACAATGATCATCTTCTTTGCCTATTTCTATACAGCAATCGTGCTTAACCCAACAGAAATGGCAGAAAACATGGTTAAGTATGGTGGACATATCCCCGGAAAAAAACCAGGCAAGAAAACAGCAGAATACATAAATAGTGTATTGACCAGGATCACCTTGCCCGGAGCTATCTTCTTTGCTTTTGTGGCACTGCTTCCAGAGATCATGCGCGATCAGCTTTCCCTGCCTTTCTATTTTGGCGGAACCGGGCTTATCATTGTGGTCGGTGTCGCTTTGGACACACTTCAGCAGATCGAGTCACACCTTGTCATGCGCCATTATGATGGTTTCATGAAAAAAGGTAAGTTACGGAGTAGATCCGGCTCTTGATGCCCCGGGAAAACCCATTGTATGATAAATATCAAATCGGCAACTGAGATCATCAAGATGCGCAAGGCATGCCAGATCGTGGCAGAACTGCTTGATGAACTTGAAACAATGATCCGTCCGGGAGTATCTACTCTTGAGATCGATCAATATGCCGAGTCATTTATCCGGGCGAAAGGAGCGGTTCCTGCGTTTAAAAACTATGAGGTGGATGGTTTGCCTCCCTATCCGGCAGCGATCTGTGCATCAGTAAATCAAGGCATCGTGCATGGGATCCCAAGCAACCAGAAAATATTGGTTGAAGGCGATATAATTGGGATCGACGTCGGTGTCTTGTGTGATGGTTATCATGGTGACGGTGCAAGAACCTATGCCATTGGAGAGATCAAAACCGAAGCCAGAAACCTGATGGATGTAACGCTTGCCTCCCTTTTCAAGGGTATAGCCCAGGCCAGGGAAGGAAAGCGGGTTGGTGATATATCAGCCGCCATCGGTGAACACATTCGCCAAGCAGGATACTACGTTGCAGATAACTTGACCGGTCATGGGATTGGAAGGCATCTGCACGAAGAACCCCAGATACCCAATAGCGGTGAATGGGGTCGCGGTCCACGGCTCAGAGCCGGTATGTGCCTGGCTATCGAGCCCATGGTCAATATCGGAACAAATCGCGTCCGTGAGATCGGGTGGGAATTCGAAAGTGCGGATGGATCCCTATCGGCGCATTTCGAACACACCATTCTGGTAACAAAGACGGATCCGGAAATTTTGACTAAGGTTCCTGGATTCCCGATCGAACTGGGAATGACTGATAAGCGGTAAGAGGAATAATTATGGGAAAATCAGGAGTTATCGAAGTCGAAGGAATCGTAAAAGAAGCCCTTCCAAACACACACTACCGCGTTGAGCTGGAAAATGGACACGAGATACTTGCCCATAGTTCCGGAAAAATGCGTTTGAATTATATCCGGATCCTACCCGGAGACAAGGTCAAAGTGGAGCTCTCTCCCTACGACCTCACCCGTGGCAGAATCACGTATCGTTATAAATAAACAAGATGTTGAATTTAGAATGTCGAACCAGCGGTCATGATTGTGGCATCACATACCACAGCAATAATCTGTGCATGACAGCATATCCATTCTAAAAGGAGATTATCATGAAAGTGAAAGCTTCAGTAAAGATCGTCTGCAAGGATTGCAGGATAATCAAGCGTCATGGCGTTATCCGCGTGATCTGCAGTTCAAACCCCAAACATAAACAAAGACAGGGATAGAAAGGAGGACCAACTTGGCACATATTTCAGGTATTGAAATTCCCAAGACCAAACGGCTCTTTATTGGTCTTACCTACATTTACGGTATCGGCAGAACCAAAGCCATTGAGATTTGCAAAAAAGCCAATATCGACGAAATGAAAAAGGTAGCAGACCTTAGCGTAGAAGAAGAAAAGATCCTGCGTGACATCATCCAGAATGATCATGTGGTCGAAGGTTCTCTCAGAACCCAGATCGCAATGAATATCAAGCGTTTGATGGAAATTGGCAGCTATCGTGGCTTGCGTCACAAACGTGGCCTTCCGGTTCGCGGTCAACGAACCCACACCAACGCCAGAACCAGAAAAGGTCCTCGCCCTGGTGCCATCAAGAAGAAGAAATAGGAGCGTAAAAAATGGCCAAGAAAACCAGAGTTAAGAAAAAACGCGTCCGTCTTGCCTTCGACGAGGGCTTGATATTTGTGCATTCGAGTTTTAACAACACGATCGTCTCACTGGCAGACAGATCCGGCAACGTCCTTGCCTGGTCAAGCGGTGGAAAGGTCGGAAACAAGGGCTCACGCAAAAGCACACCATTTGCAGCTCAGATCGCTGCCGGTGAGGTTGCCAAGATCGGACAGGAGATGGGGATCGCCAAAGTCGGGATCATCGTCAAAGGTCCCGGTGGCGGACGTGAATCAGCCATCCGTGCAGTCAACGCTGCCGGCTTGAAAGTTACAATGATCAGAGACGAAACACCGATCCCGCACAACGGTTGCCGTCCACCCAAAACCAGAAGGATATAAGGGAGAAAACCATGGCAAGATACACAGGACCCAAAGCAAAACTATGTCGCAAATTCGGAGAGAATATCTTCGGTACAGCCAAATACGACAAGATTTTGGAAAAACGCAAATACCCCGCAGGACAGCATGGAAAAACCCTACGCCGTAAACTCAGCGACTATGGTGTACACCTCAAAGAAAAACAAAAACTCCGTCTGACCTACTGTCTGCTCGAAAAGCAGTTCCGTAATTATTTCTACAAGGCAGCCAAAATGCAGGGCGTTACCGGTGAAAACCTGATGCAGATGCTCGAACGCAGGTTCGACAACGTCATCTATCGTCTCGGCTTTGCTGTGACCCGCATGCAGGCTCGCCAGTTTGTCAATCATGGGCATTTTCTGGTCAATGGCAAAAAAGTGGATATTCCTTCCCAGTTACTCAAAGCGGGTGATCTGATCGAAGTCCGCGAAAAAAGCCGTGGCATGAAAACCCTTATCGACGCCATGGAAAGAACCGAGGCCACAAGCCCCTATTCCTGGCTCTCCGTCGATAAAGAAAACAAGCGCGGTCAGTTCTTATCGATTCCTGCGGCAACAGAAATTCCGACTACAGTTGACGTCCGACTTATCGTTGAGTTCTACTCCAAATAAGCAGCCAAAGCAAGGAGTTTCAATATGTTGTATCTCGAACCCTTACAGATGCCGGAAACGGTCGATTACGAAAAAAACAGCTATAGCAAGACCTATGGCAAATTCGAGATCGGGCCACTCGAACCCGGCTTCGGCACCACGCTGGGAAACACGCTTCGCCGCGTTTTACTTTCCTCGGTTCAGGGTGCTGCAGTCCGTCTCGTCCGGATCGAAGGTCTCCATCATGAGTTTATGCCCATCCCGGGTGCAAATTCGGATTACATCGATCTCATCCTCCGGCTCAAGCAACTTGTTATCTACTCCAATTCAGTAGATGAAGTTATGATCACCCTGGAAACCAAAGGAAAAGGCATCGTTACAGCCAATTCTATCCGCGAAAACGCAAACATTAAGATCGTTAACAAAGATCTTTACCTGCTGGAACTCACGGAAGACGTCCCGCTCACAATCGAAATGATCGTTGGGATCGGACGTGGTTATGTTTCTGCCGACCGTCAGAACATGGAAGACCGCACTGTTGGGTTCATCCCGATTGATTCGATCTATTCTCCTGTCCTCAAGGTCAATTTCAGCGTTACTCACCAGCGGGTCAAAGAAAGAATGAACTTCGATAAGCTTATCATTGAGATTCACACCAATGGCGCCATCGAACCAGCCCATGCCCTCTATGTCTCAGCCAAGATACTGAAGGATATGTTCGCCAAGATGTGTCTGTTTGAGATCGAACCGGAATACATCCGGGAAGTCGAACTCGATCCTGAACTCGAAGAGAAGGAACGCATCCTCCGCATGAGTGTCAAGGAGATCGAACTCACAGTTCGCGCTGCCAATTGCCTCGCTGCTGCTGAGATCGAAACCATCGGCGAACTGGTTTCCAAATCGGAAGCCGAAATGCTCAAATTCCGCAATTTCGGTAAGAAATCGCTGGAAGAAATCATGCTCAAACTTAAAAAATATGATCTGGAACTCGGGATGGATGTGGATGGCATCTATCGCAAGATCAAAGACGCCCGCAGCAGGGGTATCAAACCAAGC
>Ga0116204_1001769_pt1 | contig 11976 bp, 8 predicted proteins | sample LakKivwa52mmetaG_FD_94481 | JGI IMG/M metagenome (GOLD analysis project Ga0116204, IMG submission 94481) | Anoxic lake water microbial communities from Lake Kivu, Rwanda to study Microbial Dark Matter (Phase II) - Lake Kivu water 52m metaG | ecosystem: Environmental > Aquatic > Freshwater > Lake ...
AATCAAGACTTTTGTGGGTACTAGTAGAAATGCAGTTGAAATTCAGATTTGGACAGCATTGATCGGAATATTGATGCTAAAGTATATGAAACTCAAATCAAAATTTGGATGGTCATTATCTAAGTTGGCAGCCCTTATACGCTTTAACCTCTTTACGTATAGGGATTTATGGCGTTGGCTAGATTACCCATTCTTTATACCTCCAGAAAATTTACAAGAAATACAATTACGAATGAACATCTAATACCTTGGACAGCATGTGGGTCTGAAAATGAAAAGTCAACTGAAATTTGGGTATCTGAACCAAAAATCAAACTCTTATGTATAGAATGAATTTATTTTGGACAGCTCTGTTGATGTATTTGAAATAAAAAAGCCACCTCAAAGGGTGGCTTTAATTTTGAATGCGTTTTTAAATTAAAATTTAAAATGGGCGAAAGCCTTATTTGCTTCTGCCATTTTATGTGTTTCAATTTTTTTGCGGATAGCATTGCCTTCGTTATTAAATGCCTGAACCAGTTCAGCGCCAAGTTTTGCTGACATATCCTTTTCACTACGGCCCTGAGCTGCATCTACCAGCCAACGCATTGCTAAGGCATTTCCGCGTTGAGGAGGAACTTCGATTGGAACCTGATAATTAGCACCACCTACACGACGAGATTTTACTTCGAGTGCTGGAGCGATGTTTTCGAGTGCCTTTTTGAATAAGAAGACTTCGGAATCTTTAGAGCCTAGTTTTTCTTTAAGGTTCGAGAGCGCTGAATACACAACATTTTCAGCTGTAGAACGCTTACCACGCTCTAGGACAACATTAATAAGCTGTGTAACTGTTACACTTTTATATTTTGCGTCAGCCAAGACTGACCTTTTGACGGCACTACTGCGGCGGGACATGTTTTACTTCTTCTTTTCTTTAGGTTTTTTAACTCCATACTTGGAGCGACTTTGAGTACGACCATTTACACCGCTGCAATCTAAGGTGCCACGGATAATATGATAACGCACACCGGGTACATCTTTAACACGACCACCCCGGATAAGGACAATAGAGTGCTCTTGCAAGTTATGACCTTCACCAGGTATATAACAAGTTACTTCCATTTTATTTGAAAGGCGTACACGAGCTATTTTACGCAGTGCTGAATTTGGTTTTTTAGGAGTGGTAGTATAAACACGGGTACAAACGCCGCGTTTTTGTGGGCAGGCTTTAAGGGCAGGCGCGGCTGTTCTGTTTGCCGGTTGCTGACGGCCTTTGCGCACAAGCTGATTAATGGTAGGCACTTTAAAAACTCCTGTATGGAAAAGTTGGCAAATATTATATTTTTAAAATCATTTCGTCAAGTAAAAAGAGAGGTTTTTAAACGCTCTCCGTCTCACTTTCCTCTTCATCAAGTAAAAGCGCCGAATCATCTTCAACTTCTGCATCTAAGTCTTTTACACGCATGGTTGAAATAAAGCGGTTTCCGGTTCCAGATGGAATCAGGCGGCCCATAATGACGTTTTCTTTAAGGCCTTCAAGGTGATCCACCTTACCTTCAATTGCGGCTTGGGTAAGAACCTTGGTTGTCTCTTGGAAAGAGGCAGCAGAAATAAAGCTATCTGTTCCCAAAGAAGCCTTGGTAATACCAAGTAGCATAGGTGAGAATGAAGCAGGCCGTTTGCCTTCGTCTAGAGCTGCATCGTTTACTACGCGCAATCTGGACTTGGAAATTTCTTGACCTTCGAGCAGATTGGTATCACCCGGATCCTCAATGTAGACTTTACGCATCATTTGGCGAACAATACACTCGATATGCTTATCGGCGATAGTTACACCTTGTAGCTTATAAACGGCCTGAATTTCTTGTACAAGATATCTTTGCACAGCTGCATCTCCGGCTATACGCAAGATATCGCGAGGATCTACAGGGCCATCGCACAGTTTATCACTAGAACGGACACGGTCACCAGGGTGCACCATGAGGTGTTTTCCACGAGGAATCAAGAAAGATTCTTCGTTTTTACCATCGACAATTTTGATACGTTGTTGGCCGCGTTCGACGCCTTCGAAAGAAATAATACCATCAATAGAGGCTATAACTGCTGGATCTTTTGGTTTGCGAGCTTCAAACAACTCAGCCACTCGAGGTAAACCACCAGTAATGTCTCGGGTTTTTCCGACTTGACGAGGTATTTTCGCAACTTCATCACCAGGCTGTATGGATTCACCATCTTTACGGGATATATACGCACCTGCAGGGAGGGCGTAATGAGCCATTTTCTCGCCAGATTCATTTAAAACTGCAATGTGTGGGTGCAATTTACCTTTTTTATCAGCGGTAGTACGGATGCGTTCTAGACCAGTTTCTTCATCGTACTCAACATTAAAGGTGACACCTTTTTTAAGGTCTCCGTATTGAACCTTACCGGCAACAGTGGTCAAAATAACACTGTTATAGGGATCCCAATCAAACAGTACTTGACCTTTCTTAACCTTGCTGCCATCGCTCACTTTCAAAACTGAACCGTAAGGTATGGAATAACGCATGCGAGTAATGCCGGATTCTTCAACCAAGGCCATTTCGGCACTCCGGTTAACAACCACAACCGCACCAGATGTATTTGTAACAGTTTCAATATCGTTAATGCGAACTATACAATCCCAACGGGATTTCTTGGAAGATTCCGCAGTTAAACGTGAAGCTGCACCACCAATGTGGAAGGTACGGAGCGTCAACTGTGTTCCAGGTTCACCGATAGATTGGGCTGCCATAACGCCTACAGCCTCACCAAGATCAATTACACGGCCAGTAGCTAAATTGCGGCCGTAGCATTTGCTGCAAACTCCTTTAGGGGATTCACAAGTAAGGATGGAGCGAATTTTAACTGTTTCAATACCACTGTGCAAAATTGCATCAGTTATTTTCTCGTCGATAATTTCACCTGCAGTGCAAATGAGTTCATCGTTTACGGGATGGTATATATCATCACAGGCCACACGACCAAGAATTTTTTCTTCGAGAGTTTGGATAACTTCATCACCGTCATGGACAGCAGAGACTTCCACGCCCAATACAGTACCACAATCTACTTCGTTGATAACTACATCTTGCGCGACATCAACTAAACGCCGAGTTAGATAACCTGCATCAGCAGTTTTAAGCGCAGTATCAGCAAGACCCTTACGCGCACCATGTGTTGAAATAAAGTATTCAAGCACATTTAACCCCTCACAAAAGCATGATAGAATGGGATTCTCAACAATTTCTTGTCCAGTTAGTTTTTTAATAGGCTTTTGCATAAGACCGCGCATACCAGAAAGCTGTTTGATCTGTTCGCGAGATCCACGGGCTCCTGATACGGCCATCATATATATAGGGTTAAATCCACCTCTATCTTGTGCAAGTTTTTCATAAACCAGAGAAGCTACATCGTTAGTTGTATGCGACCATGCATCGATTATCTGATTGTATCTTTCTCCATCGGTAATTACACCGTTTTCATAAAGATCCTTGATGTTTTTTGCCTTGGTTTTTGTATTCTCGATCATCAGATATTTTTCTTTGGGGATGATCATATCTTCAATACCAATGCTAAGCCCACCGCGAGTAGCCCATTGAAAACCAGTAATTTTTAGTCGGTCTAAGAACTTACAAGTTTGTTCATTTCCTGCTTTGCGGTACAAGCGGTCAACAACCTTTGAAATTGTTTTTTTGTCCAGAGTTTCATTTACATATCCAAGAATATCTTTGGGCACAATTTCGTTAAAAATGAGGCGTCCAGCGGTAGTTTCAAGCATATCCCCATCGTAAAAAACTTTAATCAGGGCATGGGTTTCAATCACTTTGTGATCGTGAGCCATGATAACTTCTTCAACACTGGAGAATTTTTTTCCTTCACCTTTAGCGCCTTTGCGCACACTGGTTAGATAAAAACATCCCAGAACCATATCTTGAGAAGGAATCGCAATGGGTTGGCCAGAAGCGGGATGTAAAATGTTATTTGTTGAAATCATGAGTATGCGCGCTTCTAATTGTGCTTCAAAGGAAAGCGGGAGATGCACAGCCATTTGATCACCATCAAAGTCAGCATTGAATGCAGTGCATACCAGAGGATGCAGTTTAATTGCCTTGCCTTCAACAAGTTTTGGATAAAAGGCTTGTATACCTAAACGGTGTAAGGTTGGGGCACGATTGAGTAATACTGGATGGTCCTCGATAATTTCTTCGAGGATGTCCCAGACTTCACTGCGTTCTTTTTCTACGAACTTTTTAGCTGCTTTGACTGTATGAACAAAGCCTTTTTCTTCTAGTTTTTGGATAATAAAAGGTTTGTAGAGCTCAAGGGCCATAGGTTTTGGTAAACCGCATTGGTGCATTTCGAGTTCGGGACCTACGACGATTACAGAACGGCCAGAATAGTCGACGCGTTTACCTAAAAGATTTTGACGGAAGCGACCCTGCTTACCTTTGAGTAACTCAGAGAGAGACTTGAGCGGGCGGTGGCCTTCGCCTTTAACTGAAAAGGTACGCCTGCCATTATCAAATAATACATCTACTGCCTCTTGAAGCATCCGTTTTTCGTTGCGTAAAATGACTTCGGGCGCTTTGATATCAATTAATTTTTTGAGACGGTTGTTACGGTTAATAACACGGCGGTAGAGATCGTTTAAGTCTGAAGTGGCAAATCTTCCACCTTCAAGGGGAACGAGTGGGCGCAAATCCGGAGGAATAACTGAGATAACATCGAGCACCATCCATTCAGGCCGGTTGGGTGAACGACGAATAGATTCCATTACTTTCAAACGCTTAAGCAAATCAGCTTTGCGTTGCATAGAAGTTTCAGTTTTTATTTGTTCGCGAAATTTAGTGGAAAGACCTTCGAGATCTAGGCTCACCAACATTTGCTTAACTGCAGGCCCACCCATTTTAGCGTCAAAATGTCGGCCTTCGTCTTCAAGGTCGATGTAATCATCTTCCGTTATAAGTTGGCCTACCTTTAAATCGGTATCGCCCGGATCAAGAACTATGTATGACTCGTAGTATATGACTCTTTCTAAGTCGGTAACTGACATGCCTAGAAGCGCGCCAATCATAGAAGGCATTGCCTTAAAGAACCAAATGTGAACCACGGGCACAGCTAGCTCAATGTGACCCATGCGTTCACGGCGAACCTTTGAATGGGTGACTTCTACACCGCAACGATCACAGACGACACCACGGTATCTGATTCGTTTGTATTTACCGCAATTACATTCCCAATTTTTAACGGGGCCAAATATTTTTTCGCAGAATAAACCATCTGGTTCTGGTTTAAATGAACGGTAATTTATTGTTTCAGGTTTGGTCACTTCTCCATAAGACCAGCTACGAATGATATCTGGTGATACCAGCTGAATGGAAATCATGCCACCCTTTTCTGCTACTTGCCCTTCGCGTTTCTCTTCCATTTTTCTTCCTTTTTTTCTGAACTTTATCGCGCTTTAGGCGACAGATTCTTCGGTTTCGGGCTGAGTAAACTTTATATCAAGACAGAGAGCCTGGATTTCCTTGATAAGAACATTGAAAGACTCAGGCACACCCGGACGTGGGGTGTTTTCACCTTTAACAATGGCTTCATATATTTTGGATCTCCCCAGTACATCATCTGATTTAACTGTGAGTAATTCTTGCAGAGTATATGCTGCTCCGTATGCTTCCAGAGCCCACACTTCCATTTCTCCAAAACGCTGACCGCCAAATTGAGATTTACCGCCCAGAGGTTGTTGTGTAACCAGGGAGTAAGGTCCAATTGAACGGGCGTGAATTTTATCATCAACCAAATGGCCAAGTTTTAACATATACATACAACCTACGGCCACATCTTGATCGAGTTTTTCACCGGTGCGGCCATCGATAAGGGGAGTTTTACCAGTTGAGGGTAATCCTGCCTTTTCGAGCATGGTTTTTACATCTTGAAAGTTAGCACCATCAAAAACAGGAGTAGATATATAGAGACCCAAGGTTTTAGCTGCCCAACCCAAGTGAGTTTCGAGGAGCTGTCCAACATTCATACGCGAAGGAACACCAAGAGGATTGAGAAGAATTTGAATAGGTGTGCCATCTGGTAAGAAGGGCATATCTTCCACAGGTACTATTTTTGAAATAACACCTTTGTTACCATGCCGGCCTGCCATTTTATCACCCACAGATATTTTGCGCTTTTTAGCGATGTAGACTTTAACCAATTGTAAAACGCCTGGTTTTAATTCTCCACCTACAACTATTTTATCAATTTCTTTATCGAGTCGGTCTTCGTAGCGTCTGATCATATCATTAGCAGAGAGAAGAACTTTTTCAGAAATTTGATTTTTTTCTGGGCTTTCGGTAAGACCTTCAGGGGTATGTACATCGCCCCAATTAATTTTTTTGAGCAGGGCTTCGTTATATTTTTTACCCGCTGCTACAATTATTTCATTGGTAGTTCCGTCAAAGATGTTATTTGCTGTTTGGCCTTCAAGAAGTTCAGCTAATTTAGTGTCCCGCGCCTGTATAACTTCTTGAATTTTAACTGAATATTGAGATTTGAGAGAGTTAATTGATTCAAGATCTGTTTTTTTGGATTTTTTATCGCGTTCTTTGCGGCTGTAAGTGCGAGTCTCTACAACTACACCACTCATTCCTGGAGGCGCTTTTAGAGAAGAGTCGCGTACATCACCAGCTTTTTCACCAAAGATAGCTCTGAGGAGTCTTTCTTCAGGAGATAGTTCGGTTTCACCTTTAGGAGTTACTTTACCCACTAAAATATCACCAGCTTCAACATAGGCACCTACGCGAATAATACCAACTTCATCAAGATCTGTTAGGGATTCCTCCATGACATTGGGGATTTCGCGTGTCAGTTCTTCGGGTCCGCGTTTGGTATCTCTAACCTCTAGCGTGTACTCTTCAATATGTATAGAGGTAAAGGTATCGGCCTTACAGAGTTCTTCGGAAATAATGATAGCATCTTCGTAGTTATAACCATTCCAAGGCAAGAAGGCTACCAGAATATTTTTACCTAAGGCCAATTCAGCTCGATCAGTAGAAGAGCCATCGGCTATAACAGCACCTTTTTCGATTTTTTGGCCTACAGAAACTAATGGCCGTTGATTAATACAACTGTCCTGATTGCTTCTTTCGAATTTACGCAAAGGATAATGATCAAACTCGGGCATGTTTAAAAAGTCAGCATCGGTTTTAGCTTGTTCATCACGGCGCACTACAACTAGGGTTGCATCTACAGAGTGAATAGTTCCTGCATTTTTTGCAACCACCATAACTCCAGAATCGTAAGCAGAGCGGAATTCCATTCCAGTTCCGATATAGGGGGCTTCGGGGATAAGCAAGGGGACAGCTTGTCTTTGCATGTTGGAACCCATAAGAGCGCGGTTGGCATCATCATGTTCCAAAAAGGGAATAAGGCTAGCAGCAACCGAAACAATCTGTTTAGGGGAAACATCTATGAGATCAACTTTTTCGCGGGCAATTTCGGGGTATTCACCCTCTTTGCGACAAAGGACAATTTCTTCAACCAGAAAACCTTTTTCATCAATTTTTGTAGACGCAGGGGCTACATAAAACTCATCTTCGCGGTCTGCAGTGAGATATACAACTTCATCAGAAACAATCCCGTCTTTTACCTTACGATAAGGAGTTTCAATAAAACCAAAACGGTTTACACGCGCATAAGATGCCATAGAAGAAATCAAACCAATGTTTGGACCTTCGGGAGTTTCAATGGGGCATAGACGGCCATAATGTGTATGATGTACATCGCGAACTTCAAATCCCGCGCGTTCACGAGTAAGACCTTCAGGACCGAGAGCAGAAACACGCCGTTTATGGGTGAGTTCAGCCAGTGGGTTCATTTGATCCATAAACTGAGATAGCTGTGAAGAGCCAAAGAAACTTGCTATGACCGTAGACACTGTCCGAGCATTAACCAAATCTTGAGGGGTTATTTCTTCAGTATCGCGTAAGGACAATCTTTCTCTTATGGTACGAGACATACGAGTTAAACCCAAAGCAAACTGTTCGGCAACCAATTCGCCGACTGAACGAACACGACGGTTTCCTAAATGGTCAATATCATCAAGTGTACCTTCTTGAGCATGAAGGGCCACTAGGTATTTCATGATGGATACAAAATCTTGTTCGGTCATAACCATAGTGTCTTCTGGGACATTTAGTTTCAACCGGGTATTGAGTCGGTAGCGACCCAATTCTCCTAAGTCATATCTTTTTTCATCAAAGAATAAACGCCGGAGTAATTCACGAGCGGTGGCCACATTTGGTGGTTCACCAGGGCGAATAAGGTTATAAATTTTAAATAGTGCTTCTTCTTCGTTGTGAGTAGGATCTATGGCCAGAGTTTGATAAATAAGAGGATTGCGTTTTAAATCAGAGATAATTTTTATATCCCGCTGGTTTGCTTCAATGAGTTTTTTGCCTAAAGCAGGAGTCAGAACTGAACCTGCTTCTGCGATAACTTCGCCAGATTCGTGATCGATTACATCTTCGAATAAAAGAGTTTCTTTTTCATCGAGGGTATCTATAAATGCAAGGCTTAAGACTTTTTCTTCGGCAGTATAGAAAAGTTTTAAAATGTCGGAATTGGATGAAAAACCAATGGCTCGAAGTAAAATGGTTGCAGGAATTTTACGGCGCCGATCAATGTTTATGTATATGCATTCGTTAACATCAACTAAAAATTCTACCCAGCTACCCCGTCTTGGGATAATGCGTGCTTTTAATAGTCTGCCACCGTTTAAATGTGTACCTTCGTCGAAAGATACACCCGGAGATCTATGCAGCTGAGATACGATTACCCGTTCGGCACCGTTAATAATAAAGGTACCTGAATCGGTCATAAGAGGTAAATCACCAATATATACGTCATTGGTGATTTTTTCTAAAAATCTACGGTCTTGACCTTCACCTTCAAACACATTAAGTGATAAGGTGGCCTTGAGGGGAGCGGCATAGGTCATGCCCATTTTAAGGCATTCGCGTTGAGAGTATTTTGGTTCGCCTAGGGAATAGGATTCAAACTCAAGTGAATAAAGTTCTTTAACATCTTTAATTGGAAATATTTCATAAAATATTTTTTGCAATCCTTCTGCTTTTCTTTTTGAAGGCGCAACTTCAGCCTGAATAAATTTTTTAAATGACTGAGTTTGAACTTCTATGAGCAAGGGGAGTTCGGCTTCAAATGGTCCTGATGAATAACTCTTTCTTTCAACCAAGCGCTTCATGCTTGTTCCCTTTATTTTAAAAATTGAATAGCGTCAAAAGCCTGCCATAGGGCAGGCTTTTGAAATAATCGTTTGGATAAAGCCGGCAATCTTACTTCAGCGTAACTTTGGCACCAGCAGCTTCTAGTTCAGTCTTCATTTTAGCAGCGTCATCTTTATTGACTGCTTCTTTGACTGTTTTAGGAGCGCCGTCTACCAGAGCTTTTGCTTCAGCAAGGCCTAGACCAGTGATTGCGCGCACAACTTTGATCACATTGATCTTGTTTGCGCCGTGATCGGCGAGGATCACATCAAACTCTGTCTGTTCTTCTACAGCGGGCGCAGCGGCACCAGCAGGTGCAGCCATTACAACAGCACCACCAGCGGCTGCTTCCAGACCGTAAGTTTCTTTAAGGTAATCGGCCAATGATTTGGCTTGTAAAAGAGTAAGACCAACGATCTTATCTCCAATGTCTTTAATGTCTTGGGCTACTTCTGCCATAGTTGAGACCTCCATTAAGGTGTATTTCCGATTGCTTCGGTTAGTTCTTCTCCAATTTTTCTACTAAGGCTTTGACCTGTCCGGCCAACACACCGCCTGGACCTTTGAGCAATCCGACAAGTGTGGCACCAGGGCCGAGGGCCAAAGAAATAATCTGGGCTTGGAGTTCCCGCTTTCCGGGCATCTTGGAAAGTTCTGCGATTTTAGAGCCATCGTATTGTGCGCCGCTCATTTCTACCACTTTGATGGGTAGGAGGCCTTCGTGACTCTTATGATATTCTGTTATGACTTTGGCTGGTTCGATTGGATCTTCTGAATTAGCCAGTATAAGTGTTGTGGGTTTTACTAAGTAGCTACCCAATCCTTCGATATTTGCTTCTTTAAGAGCTCTGCCCAGGAGAGTGTTTTTAACAACTCGAACCTTGATACCCTTTTCGCGCATTTTTACGCGGAGTTCGGTGAGGTTGGCAACAGTAATTCCTGTAAAATCGCCAAGATAAATGGCGCTAGCATCTTTAATTTGGCTGACTAAGCCACCAACGATGTCTTTTTTTTCTTGTACAGTTAGCATTTTTAATCCTGTCTAGCGAGCAACAGCACGGTTAAGCTTGAGAGAAGGGGTCATGGTAGCGGTTAGAAATAATCCGCGAATATATTCACCCTTTGCAGTGGAAGGTTTGGCACGAACCACTGATTCTATAAAAGTTCTGGTGTTTTCTTCTATTTGTTGGGCAGTAAAGGAAAGTTTTGCAACTGCTGCATGAACATTTCCGCCTTTATCAACACGAAAGGACACTTTACCAGCTTTGAGTTCTTTAACTGCTGCTGCAACCTGCATGGTAACTGTACCAGTTTTTGGATTGGGCATAAGACCACGAGGTCCAAGGACACGAGCAAGTTTACCTAATAAGGGCATCATATCTGGGGTGGCAACTACTTTGTCGAATTCCATCCAGCCACCAGCAATTTTTTCTACTAAATCTTCGGCGCCTACAAAATCAGCACCAGCCTCAGTGGCAGCCTTAGCATTATCACCTTTGGCGAACACCAGTACAGAAACTTTTTTACCTGTTCCATGAGGCAATACTACATTACCACGGACCACTTGGTCGGCATGTTTGGGATCGACACCTAAGCGCATATGTACTTCAAGGGTGTCTACCTTTGAAATGGGATTGCCTTTGAATAGTGAAACGGCTTCTGCCAATTCGTATTCTTTGGCAGCAATTTTCTTTTTAAGATCTGTATATTTTTTTCCGTGCTTTGGCATTTTAACCTTCCAATTCCACGCCCATACTACGGGCTGTACCAATAACCATGCTCATAGCGGCTTCGAGTGAGGCTGCATTAAGATCTGGCATTTTTGTTTTTGCGATGTCTTCAACTTGAGACTTTTTAATTTTTCCAACCTTTTTAGAGTTAGGTTGACCAGAACCTTTATCGAGTCCGATTGCTTTTTTGATAAGTTCAGCAGTTGGAGGGGTTTTGGTTATAAAGGTAAAAGATCGGTCTGCATAGACAGTGATGACCACAGGAATAATGAAACCTTTACGGTCCTGGGTTTGTGCATTGAATGCCTTGCAAAATTCCATGATGTTAACACCCTTTTGTCCTAATGCAGGACCAACAGGTGGAGATGGATTTGCAGCTCCCGCGGGAATTTGCAATTTGATATAACCGGTAATCTTCTTAGCCATACTTTTCTCTCTTAATATTCCTATTGGTATTCCTAAATGGACTCAACTTGCATAAAGTCGAGTTCCACAGGTGTAGACCGACCAAACACAGATACAAGAACTTTAATCTTTCCCTTTTCAGGATTTACTTCTTCGACAACACCATCAAAATCTTTGAAAGGGCCGTCTTTTATTTTAACACTGTCACCCACTAAGTAGGGTATTTCTATAACACCTTGCTCTTGAACAACTTCAGCAGCAGGTGTTCCGAGTATGCGATCCACTTCGCTTTGGCGTAAGGGATGAGGCTTACTTGCACCTACAAAATTTGTTACTCCAGGTATGTTTGTAACAAAATGCATGGTGTCTTTATTCATGTCCATTTCAACAAGTATGTAACTTGGGAAAAACTTTCTTTCTCGTGCTTGTTTTTTGCCATTAGCGACAGTCACAACTTCACGCATAGGAACAAGTATTTCTCCAAATTGTTCTGCCAGACCAGCACGCGTAATTGCCATTTCGAGATGGGATTTAACGCGGCTTTCTTGCCCGGAATAAGTGTGAAC
>Ga0116204_1001770_pt1 | contig 11971 bp, 10 predicted proteins | sample LakKivwa52mmetaG_FD_94481 | JGI IMG/M metagenome (GOLD analysis project Ga0116204, IMG submission 94481) | Anoxic lake water microbial communities from Lake Kivu, Rwanda to study Microbial Dark Matter (Phase II) - Lake Kivu water 52m metaG | ecosystem: Environmental > Aquatic > Freshwater > Lake...
CCCAGTTAAGAACTACAAGAGAGGGTAAATTAGGGCTTCGAGAAGGGGGTTTGGCGACCCATGCCGACCGTTTTTGGGCAAAAACAGGGCAGAAAGCAAGTCCCATCCATACAAACAACCAAAAGGAAATTTTAAGCTGCGTCATCATAGTCTCAATAAAAATTAAAATGTATCTTAACACAATCACATTTATGCATCTTATTTTCCTTTTCCTCATCTTCGTTGTTGCGGCTTGTAATAAGCCCGGTGCCCATCGTGTTTACACCGAAAAAGTTATCCTCTCTTCAGGCTCCATGCAAGCAGGGCTAAATTTTTCAGCAGCGGATTCTTCCTTTATGCAAAACTGGTCAGCCCAGCTGCCCGCTCATTGGAAAGGCCATCGTGAAAGCGGAACACGCATACAAAGCGTAAGTTATATCAGTCAAAATAAACTCTTAGAGGGAACACTCACTTTTTTTCCCGGATCTTCTGGCACCCTCGAGCAAAACCTCAGGCGTTGGTTAGGTCAAATGGGAATTCAGTCCGTTTCAGATGGCTCTTTGCTCGATTTTCAAAATACACCCACTCAATTTCAACTCAAAAATGGGCTTGTTGCTTATGTATATAACTTTAACAAATACCTCAATAAACCCTTTCTAATCGAAAAAAGCCTTCTTGTTGCCATGCTACAAGTTCCTGAGGGTCAATTTTATTTCAAACTTGAGGGCAACCCCGCGCTCTTACAATCTCAAGAACAGGCCTTTATACAGTGGGTTACTTCCCTTCATAATTTAAGTCAACCTCATCCAGGTTTTACCTCTGTACAGGCTAAAAGTAGCCATCAAAATTTACCCAACTAAAAGTCTAGCCGCACATGTCCCATAAACCAAATCCCATGCAGGGTTTAGGCGTGTCGCCTCTCCTCCCTAGCACTCAAAATAAAATTGAGGGGCTAATGCCCTTATGAAAAATAAATTGTCCTATTTGGCTTCCTTAAAAATTACTGTTGTAGGTTTGCTTCTTCTGGCTCTCCAAACTCTATGGGGTACCTTTTATCAAATTGAAAATGGACTTTATCAGGCCCAACAGCACATCTTTAATCCCTGGATAGCATGGGTGGGTGGATACATCCCTGTTCCAGGAACAAAATTGGTGTTGTGGGTTTTAACAATCAATCTTGTGGCTGCCACATTTTTTCGGCTCAAGTGGTCCTGGAGTAAACTCGGAATATTAATTATTCATGCAGGATTAATCTTACTCATGGTGAGTGGGGGAGTAACCTATTATTTTGCTCAAGAATCCCACCTCACTCTAGAAGAGGGGGAGGGCCGTAATACCATTTCAGATTATCATCAATGGGAACTGGCCATCTGGAAAAAAAATCAATCTACAGATACGGTCTTGCGCAAAGTTGAAGCTTTAGATTTTACTCTTCTCGATACATTAAAAAAACAAGAGTTAACGCTAAAATCCCATCCTCTCAAACTAAAGGTATTACAAAAATATTCTCATTCCGCAGCATATACATCAACAACTGCTCTTCCCTGGAATAAACCACGCAATGGATCCAATCTCTACGGCATTGAATCTCGTCACCCCAATAAAGATCCCGCTCAAGATCTTCCCGGCCTTCTTCTTGAAGTTGTTGGAAACGATCTTAACAATCCAGGTAAACGAGGAATTCAGGTCTTACTGTACGGAGCTGATAAGGCTGAGGCTGATGTACCTGTTGGAGCCGAGACATATCAATTTTCACTCCGTCACAAAAGAACCCACTTACCTTTTTTTATTCGTCTCGATGACTTTCACACCGAAGACCATCCAGGAACCAGTGTTGCTCGTAAGTACGAAAGCTGGGTTACCTTGGTTACAGGTCCTCTTTCCCGAAAAATTAAAATTCACATGAATCATCCACTTCGCGAAGGTGGCTATACCTTCTTTCAAGCCTCATTTTCTCAATCAAATCAAGGGCAAACCAGCACCCTGGCTGTTGTAAAAAATCCAGGGAGACTTTTACCCTATCTCAGTAGCCTATTGGTGGGTCTGGGCCTGTGTATACATTTCTTGATTAAGTTTAAAAAAGCCTTTACCAGGCCTCTTCAGAATGGTAAAACCGCATGAACACCTTTTTTACGCTTCTACGCATTCCATTTTTGATCTTTTTGATCGTTTTCCATTTTTTTTCCGGGTTCAACCTGGTTTTCGCCTATCCCTCTGTAGATACTCTTGCTCAGGGAGATACAAATTCCACTCCACCCTCAAACAAAACCAAGAATCCTGCTTCTCCTCAGAAAGTAGATCAATATCCACAACTTGATGCAAAAGCGCTTGCCGCTTTACCCGTCCTTGATGGCGGACGAATCAAACCACTCGATACTTACGCTCGCAATCTTTTATTGCAATTTTCTGGCCGTAGTTCCTATAAAGGTCAGTCAGCCCTAAACTGGTTTGTCCGTTTCTTGTTTAGTCCGGCCAGCACCCGCGACGATCAAATTTTTATGATTAATCACCCCGAAGTTATCAATGCTCTCGAACTCACATTACCAGAAAAAAGGCGTTTTTCACTCACCGAACTTGAACCTGGTTTCAGTAAACTAAACGAGCTAGTGGGTCAAATTGAAAAAATTGAACCCAAACAAAGAAACGCGGTTGAAGCAGAGCTTTTTCGTTTATTTCAAAATTTAACCCTATACATAAATCACTTTCCCACTTTGCGTTTTTTAGAGCCTTCCGCTGATCTTGGTTTACGAAATAATCAATTAGCTCAAATCATGGGGATGCCCCAACAAAATGCATACTCCTATTACGATATCCTTCCCCGTCTCTACCAAATTGGCCCGATAATACAATCCTTTTCAGAAAAGGGCGGCCCTGTCGATTCACTCTCAGTCTCAGCTCTAAACCTTTCCCAAGCTATGTTTTACCGATCAGAAATGTACCGTAATTTGCCCTTTTTATCGATTCCTCCTCATGATTCCACTACCGAACTGTGGTTAAGCCCCTGGGACGCCTTGCATGCTCTCAACCCTGCACATCCCAACCTAGAGCTCTTGCGTAATTGGAATTTGCTCTATACTGCTTGGTATACACAAAACCAAACCCTCTTTCAAAATGAAGCAGACAGTTTGGTAACAGAGAGTCACGGTTTTATTTCGAGCCTTAAAGCCCAAAAGGCTTCGCAAATATCAACCAGCTCTATAAAACTTAAGTACGAAGTTCTATACAATAAATTGGGGCCTTTTTTCTATGGTAAATGGCTCTATTTATTCGCATCTATTTTTTTATTGCTCTCTGGTTTGGTTTGGCAAAAAAAACTTCGCCTTGCAGCACAAACTTTTATTGGACTCTCCTTTATGTTACACACTGTGGGTTTGTTGGCCCGTATGTGGATTATGGACAGGCCTCCGGTTACAAATTTATTTGAAACCTTTATCTTTGTTGGCTGGGTTTGTGTTCTTTTGGGTTATATACTCGAAAAAATTCAAAAGAACGGGTTGGGCTATTTAATTTCTTCCCTTGCAGGCTTGGTCATGCTTGTTATAGCCGGTAAGTATGCACGCGAAGGCGATACACTTGGCATGCTGGTTGCAGTACTCGATTCAAATTTCTGGCTATCCACTCATGTGGTTACAATTACCATGGGCTACGCAGGATGTATAGCCGCTGGTATTCTCGGGCATGTATACCTCTGGCAATGGATGCTTAAAAAACCTGCGGATGTTCTGCAAAAAATTAACAGTGCAACCCTTGGTCTTTTAGGATTCGGTCTTGTACTTTCCTTTGTGGGAACAGTATTAGGGGGCATTTGGGCGGATCAAAGCTGGGGACGGTTCTGGGGCTGGGACCCAAAAGAGAATGGGGCGCTTCTTATTGTTTTATGGAGCGCAATTATCTTTCACGCTCGGTGGGATGGTCTTATTAAGGCCTATGGGGTAGCCCAAGCATGTATATTCGGAAATATAATCGTGGCTTTTGCCTGGTTCGGCGTTAATTTGTTAGGGGTGGGTTTACATTCCTATGGCTTTACATCTGGAGTTTTTATAAACCTGATGGCTTTCTATGCCTTTGAGGTTCTCTATATGTTCGTCATGGCACTTATGTATTGGCAACGCCAGCAAAACGAAAAAGTATAATGCAGCTGGTTGTTTACACCGCCACTGTTTAAATCCATTTTTTTCACAGGAAGCCAAAAATATATTTGCCTTCCTGACTAACCAGAAGATTTCCTCGGCTCTTAAGAATATTTACTGAAAATATGCTATTCAAAAATATTTATATTTGGATTCTCTAACTTGAGTTTGTCAGAGCCACTGAGCTCTAGATCAGTGAAAAATTTTTCTTTGCTTGGTTTTAGGTAGAAAAAATAGGCTACAATAAGCCCAAAAAGCCCCAAGAAAATTTTTTCTTGAGTTAGCAAATAAGCCATAATTGAAAAGACAGATGGGGCTTCAGCAAGGGCGAATCGTATTATTACAAGAGTACGGTAAGCTGTCAATTTAGTGGTAAGACTCTGCTCGCCTCTTATCTTTTTGAGTCGATTTTTAAAGAGCAAGTGTCCTGCGACTATTCCTTGTAAGGAAAAAAAGAGAATCAGAGAGAACTGTACGATCTTAGAAGAATTACTGTCTGAAATGCCTCCATTTGTGTTGAGATAGAATGCAATTGCTGCAAAGCACAATTGTCCTAGCAATAGGGCAATATGGATCAGTTTTAAGCTACTTATGTATTTTTGAAAATTTTGTGTATCCATGAGGACAGCCGAAATTCGGATTTAGAATGTTTTAAATGTATATAATGGTGATCCTTAATCGACATATATAGGGTATAAGTCGATTAAAGACAAAATCAATAAAACCAGACTTTTGTAGACTTATTTAGACCGGTCAATTTTTTCAACTTGAGTAACTTGCGTTTCAGAAGAAACTCCTGATTGTGCGTCTTTAAATTCCTTTATACCCTTGCCCAGACCTCTGGCAATTTCGGGAATTTTTTTGCCACCAAATAGAATTAAGATTATGAACAATATTATAAGCAGTTCAGTAACACCAACACCACCCAACATACACGCTCCTTGGTTATTTTTAATATAATTTAATTTAGTTATCTGGTCTGTATTTCTGAAAAAGCGGGAATTTTTTATATTAACCCCGCTCAGGGTGGTTTTTTGGTCGCATTTCGGGGCATAATGCTTTCACATGATTTGCTTATAAAAAACCACTGATTTTAAATACAGGAAAAATTCATAGTGTCACTTGTGTTGGCCACCCCACAGCTCTATATTGCCCTCCAGGGGTGCCACACTCTATTATCCAGGGCTTAATCCAGAGGAAATGTAAATGAGTAGTATTTCAATTGAAAAAAAACTTGAACAATTAGAGGCGGTTGTTGTGCGCTTCGCTGGTGATTCCGGTGATGGTATGCAAATCGTTGGCGAACTGTTTACTGATAGTACCGCCATCCTGGGAAATGATATTTCCACCTTTCCCGATTTTCCAGCTGAAATTAGGGCTCCTATGGGAACCTTACCTGGTGTCTCTGGTTTCCAGATACAATTTGGAAAACGGGCTGTTCTGACTCCAGGAGATGCACCTCATGCACTCGTAGCGATGAATCCCGCAGCCTTAAAAGTAAACTTGCCAGAATTAGTATCCAAGGGTCTCTTAGTTGTTAATACTGCTGCATTTACTCCAGATAACCTAAAAAAGGCTGGTTATACCGAAAATCCTCTTGATAATCCCCAACTCACCGATAAGTACCATGTAGTCAGTGTCGATATGACTTCTTTGACCCGGGATGCGCTTGCAGACAGTTCCTTAAAACAGTCTCAAAAAGTTCAGTGCAAAAATTTCTTCGCCTTAGGATTCATGTACTGGGTATATAGCCGTAGTCTCGAATTTACTTTGCGCTGGATTGAAAAAAAATGGGCAAATAAACCCGAAATTGCTGAGGCTAATTCTCGGGTTTTGAAAGCGGGCTATTTTTATGGTGAAACCTGTGAATCCTTACCTGTACATTACTCCATTCCCCAAGCAGCTGTTGAACCTGGTTTATACCGTAAAATTTCTGGTAACGAAGCTATGGTATTGGGTCTTGCAGCAGTTACAGAAATAACCAAAAATGAAATTGTGTATGGGTCCTATCCCATTACGCCAGCATCATCCATTCTAGAAGGTCTATCAAAACTTAAAAATTTCCCCATTAAGACCGTTCAGGCAGAGGATGAAATTGCCGCCATTGGAGTCGCCCTAGGTGCTAGTTTTGCGGGTAAACTTGGTGTTACCGGAACAAGTGGTCCTGGAGTAGCCTTAAAAACTGAGTTTATCGGTTTGGGTGTCATGACCGAATTACCTCTCATCATTATCAATGTGCAACGTGGTGGTCCCAGTACCGGACTTCCCACCAAAACAGAACAGTCAGATTTATTCCAGGCTTTATTTGGCCGCAATGGCGAATGTCCGGTTGTCGTGTTGGCTCCCTGTTCACCTTCAGATTGCTTCAATGCAGTTATCGAAGCTGCACAAATTTCAATTAATACTAAAACACCCGTCATGGTTTTATCCGATGGCTCATTGGCCAATGGGGCAGAGCCTTGGCGTATCCCCAATCTCAACACCCTTCCAATTTTTTCAGATAATCCTATAACTGCTGATGAATCCTATGTTATTTATGGCCGTGATCCCAAAACACTTGCGCGGCGCATAGCTTATCCTGGTACTCCGGGTCATGAGCATCGTATAGGTGGTCTCGAAAAAAATGAAAAAGGAGAAGTAAGTTATGACTCCACAAATCATGATACCATGGTTCGTCTGCGTGCAGAAAAAGTGGCGCGCATTGCGCAATCCTTGCCACCCACTGTTGTTCATGGCAATCCCGCTGCGAAACTGTTAATTGTCGGCTGGGGTGGTACATTTGGTGCAATCAGCGAGGCTGTGCGTGAATCCCTAGAAGCCGGATTACCCGTCGCTGCTATACATTTGCGTTATTTAAACCCGCTTCCTTCTGACCTCGAAGAAATTTTAAAACGCTATCCGAAAATTTTAGTGCCCGAACTTAATTTGGGACAGCTTTGTTTTGTTTTGAGGGGAAAATACTTGGTGGATGCCCAATCTTACACAAAAATCCAGGGGAAACCCTTTACTGTTGCCGAACTTAAAGAAAAAATACAGGAGATCTTAGCATGAGTACACTTGCTGAACCTTTAAATGACGCTGGAAAGCTCACAAAAAAAGATTTTATTCCTCCGGTAGATGTCCGCTGGTGTCCCGGATGTGGTGATTACGCCATACTCAATGCTGTTCAAAAAGTTTTTCCAGAATTGGGAATTCCTCGGGAAAATTTTGTAATTGTCAGTGGTATAGGCTGTTCAAGTCGTTTTCCCTATTACATGAATACATATGGTTTTCATTCTATACATGGCCGTGCCTCTACCGTTGCCACAGGTGTAAAAGTCGCCAACCCCGATTTATCTGTTTGGGTTGTCACTGGTGATGGTGATGGGCTTAGTATTGGAGGCAACCACCTCGTTCATGTCTTGCGGCGCAATGTAGATCTTAAAATACTGTTGTTTAACAATAAAATATACGGATTAACCAAAGGTCAGTACAGTCCTACTTCTGAACTTGGAAAAGTTACAAAATCATCTCCCATGGGCTCTCCTGAGGCACCCCTTTCACCTACAGCCCTGGCTTTAGCCTGTGGGGCTACCTTTGTTGCCCGTACTGTCGATACAAACCCCACTCACATGCAAGAAGTATTCAAGGCCGCAGCTGATCATAAGGGTGCTGCTTTCGTAGAGATTATGCAAAATTGCGTTATTTTCTATGATGAAGCTTGGGAAGGTGTATCAGGGCGTACAGTGCGGGACGATAAATTAATTCTTTTGCAAGAAGGCAAGCCACTCATTTTTGGTAAGGACCGCAATAAGGGAATTCGTCTCAATGGCTTACAACCCGAGGTAGTAACTCTGGGTGAAAATGGTATAACTGAGGCTGACTTACTGGTTCACCATTCCAATAATGGCAATTCGCTTTATACATCGGTTTTATCTGCCCTGCAAACCCCTGATTTTCCTATGCCCATGGGTGTTCTCAGATCAATCCAAACAACTACCTATACAGATACTCTTGTGGATCAACAAAACGAGGCAATCAAAAGCTCAGGAAAAGGAAATCTTAAAAATCTTCTAATGGGTAAAGAATACTGGGAAGTGAAAGCCTAAGCTTTTTTAGAGGGGATATAACCCCTGATGTACGAAGTCGCGAAGCGACAAGTGCATCAGCGGGAACCGCCGACCGATGTTCAAAATCGCAAGAGATTTTGAACATCTCACAAATACACTCCCCCCGTACCTTTGGCTGACCACAAGTCCAAAGTTTTTTAATCATCCTGTGGTTTTGAAGAAAAAAACCTTGGACTGGGTACAAGGGATAATCCTATCTTATCCCTATGAATATTGGGGGGTTCCCTTGTTCAGCAAGCCTTAAAAAACCTGTTGTGGTATTTTTTTAGGAATCCACAAAATTATGTGGATTCCAGGTTTTCTGTATGTGTATATACTCTATCTTGTCTTTGTAAGCATCAATCTTGTTTTATAGCAAGACAGTAGGGTTTAGCTTTTTTGGTAAGTCCCTTATTGTTTTTTATTGGAAAAAAATAAAGCCCCATATCAGATCATGATATGGGGCAAACATCTGTTTTTATCGGAGGGCTAACAGGATGTTTATGTCAGAGACACAATACCAATATATACTTAAAAAGTACAAGATGCAAGTAAATAAGACAAAAATGTCTTTTTAAACTTTATTTGGTTTTTAAAAGTTAAAACTTAGACCTTTGTTGTAAGTAAAAAGCATCACGAGCAAGTAATTAGAGTTTGATATTCAAAATAGTAGTACTCTATTGCAAAACCATTTTTAAAAGTTCAGGGTCCCTAGCTCATACCAACTAGGGCATACTTTTTAAGGATGTAGGTACCGCGAGCAAAAAAAGAATTCCCCAAAAAATAGCTAGCCTAAAAACTGAGGTTTAAATCCCGTTTCTTCAAGTGAAATTTCGTCGGGAAGGCGGTCGAGAACAAAGAGGCTCCAGCTTCCTGCGTTCCAACGGACTGCCATCCGAATAGCCTTATGCCCCCAAGCTTCATGGTTTTCAGAGAACCAAAACTCCCATTTAAGCCTTTTTTCGCCGAATATTTTTTCTTTTTGACACCAGTTTTCTGCCAAGGATATGAGTTGTGTGGGTTGGGTATGTTCACAGGCCATAAACAGTCCTTACTCTAAGATCACAGGGTAACAAAGGGAGTTAGCTTTTCTAATTGCACATCACAGGGTATTGTAGCCTGATTAAAAATAACCAATCTTTGGGCAGTTCTAAAAACCGTGGCGTAAAAGGAGGAAAATTACTCAAAAATACCTAATATGAGTGGATTGGATTTGCTCTAGAAAGGCAAAATCCTCGGTATAAAGCTTTAACTTGATAAAAAGCTTAAGGATTTAAAGCTTCTAAACAAGAGAATCATCATAAAAACCTTAAACGCCTATGCCGTTCAGTTTTTATAAAGCCAGACTATTATAAAATTGATTTTTTGAAAGGACCCATCAGGCGAAAATTTTTTTTTCAGGGGGATCCCTTCTCAATTCCTTTGTAAGGGGATAATTTTGGTGTACCCTTATTTGGAGGTGCTCCGTAAAAAGATCTTGGTTGATTTAAGCCAGGAACAGAGAGATTCTTTGCAGTTTAAGTTGGACAAAACAATTGCGTTTGTAATCTAGACTGGCCCGAAAAATAGGGCTAGCCCACTCAAAAAATTTTAGAGGGGGAGGGATAGGAGATTGTCTATAATAATGCCCTAGGCAGAAAGTTTTTTACTGTGACTATAAATCATTCTGATGAATCAATTCTAGCGAGGAGTTTCTCAATTGAAAATTAAATCATTCAGGTATAAATGGGTTTCACCCTCAGAGGGTGCTTGTAATTATGTGATGGTTGTTTTACACGGGTTGGGGGATAGTTCCCAAGGTTACTCTTGGGTTCCTTATGAGATACCTATGAACCAAACAGGATACCTTTTATTAAATGCTCCCGACCCTTATTACGGGGGTTATTCTTGGTTTAATTTCCCTGAACCCATGGAGCCAGGAATTTTACGATCCCGTAATTTGCTTTTTGCTCTAATGGAGGAACTTCAAGAAGCGGGTTTTGGTCCTTCCCAAATTTATTTTTTCGGATTTTCGCAAGGCTGCCTCATGTCTTTAGATTTAGCTTTGCATTATCCTGCCCCTTTAGGAGGGATATGTGGGGTATCGGGTTATTTGGGCTTAGAGCATGAATACCCCCTGGGTTTATCGCCCTTTGCCTCTCAACAGAAAATTCTTTTAACCCATGGCTTAGCTGACCCTCTAATTCCAGAGGCTGCCTCAGCCCTGCAATATAAAAAGCTGAGTTCCTGGGGTGTGCCTCTAGAATACAAAACCTATTCAAAAGTACATACCCTAATTCCTGAAGAAATTGAATATATACATCAATGGTTTATTAAAATTCGACAAGGCAATTAGTTCTATGCCGCTCAAGGGTGCCGAAGGATTTGAGATGTATTATAAAGATATCTATGGGGCGCGTTGGGAAAAATTGCGTCAGTCCCTCTTGTCTGAACACACATATATGCAACCAGACGATAACCGACTGCAAAAGCCCTACCACATGGATCCTGGTTCTGTTTGGGCAGCAAGGCAGTTACCCCTTTTAAATGCTGAGCAAATACTCGATGCCTGCGCTGCACCCGGGGGAAAATCATTAGTACTTGCTTTAGGAATGTCCAAAACAGCACAACTTTTTCTTAACGACAGAAGTCCGGATCGTGTTAAGCGGCTCAAGCAGGTTATTGATATGTGCCTGGAGCCACAGATTAAATCGCGTATACAAATTAAAAACAGTAATATTCTTCATCATCACATCTGGAAAGAAACAAGCTTTGAGGCCATCTTGTTAGATGCTCCGTGCAGTTCTGAGCGACATCTACTTGCCCATCCTAAATACATGGGGCAATGGAGTCCAACCCGGGGTAAACGGCTTGCAGAACAACAACTTCTTTTTCTTAAGAGTCTTAGCCGAAATCTCAAAGTGGGGGGACACCTTCTTTATTGCACTTGTTCAATTAATCCGCTAGAAAATGAAGCCCCTATTCAGCGTTGGTCACAAAAACATCCGCAAATGCAAAATATTGCTCTTCAAGGGCCTTTTGGGGCAGAAACTTCAAATTGGGGAACCTTGGTTTTACCGGATCTTTGTGACAGTCAGGGACCCATTTTTGCAAGCCTCTGGACACGGGCCTATTAAATAGAGTAAAATGGGCGAAAGGAAGGATAAGTGACCGAATTGCTCAGTAAACTCAAAGACCGCCTCAAAAAAATAGCTCTTTACGAAGAGCGCGTTATCGATAGCGATTATATCGAAGTCGTCTATTTTTCAAAAGATCACTCGTTTTTCGAAGATATATTATCAAGTTTGTTCGGAAAACCTGTAAAGGATAGTGGACAAGCTCCCAATAAAAGTGTCAAGCTTTTAGCGCAAGCCTATGGTGGTGTGTTTGAAAATCAAATTCTTTATTGTACTGAAAATGAAACAAGGCCAGTTATAGCTATGCTTTGGCCTTGGCAGGATCGTGAACATATAACCTTAAAAGTTGCTAGCTTACCCCTTGCATAACAATTTTTAGTTATATTATGTGCTACTGTCCGTCCTTATGATCACAGGTAAATAGTTGCTTGTTAAAAGTGTACCTAATGAGTTCTCTAAAAACTTTTCTCGTTAAAAAAACTTGCCAAAGCTCTCAGAGTTTGTATCTTTGCACCAACATCTTTTGAGGTTTAAAATTTTTCTCTTCTCTCACTCCCCAAACTTTATTTAATAAAAAAATTTTTTATGTCTTATTTTCCACCCATTCATTCACAACTCTCTTAAAGGGGGATTTTTTGGAAACAGTATATGTTGGTAA
>Ga0116204_1001771_pt1 | contig 11971 bp, 10 predicted proteins | sample LakKivwa52mmetaG_FD_94481 | JGI IMG/M metagenome (GOLD analysis project Ga0116204, IMG submission 94481) | Anoxic lake water microbial communities from Lake Kivu, Rwanda to study Microbial Dark Matter (Phase II) - Lake Kivu water 52m metaG | ecosystem: Environmental > Aquatic > Freshwater > Lake...
CCTTTTCCCTCTGGCTCAACCGGCACACCGATGTGGGCGAGGCCCTGGCGTCCATGGCCATTGCCGCGGCCCAGCGCCGTTTGCAGGTGAGCAAGACCGTGGCCCGCAAAAAAGCCGTCAGCGGCCCGGCCCTTCCGGGCAAACTGGCCGATTGCGTGTCCAGCGATCCGGAGGTCTGCGAACTGTTCCTCGTGGAAGGCGATTCTGCCGGCGGATCGGCCAAGCAGGCCAGGGACCGCCAGTTCCAGGCCGTGCTGCCCCTGCGCGGCAAAATCCTCAACACCTGGGAGGTGGAAACCGGCCAGATCCTTCAGTCCCGCGAGATCCACGATATCGCCGTGGCCCTTGGCGTGGACCCCAAATCCGAGGACCTCAACGGGTTGCGCTACGGCAAGGTCTGCATCCTGGCCGATGCCGATTCGGACGGGCTGCACATCGCCACCCTGCTGTCGGCTTTGTTTTTACAGCATTTTCCCGCCCTGGTCAGGGCCGGCAAGGTCTATGTGGCCATGCCCCCGCTGTACCGCATCGATGGCGGGCAAAAGGTTCACTATGCCTTGGACGAGGCGGAAAAAGAGGCGATCATCAAGACCATCGGCAAAAAAGGCGCCGTCAATGTCCAGCGGTTCAAAGGCCTTGGCGAGATGAATCCCCCCCAGTTGCGCGAGACCACCATGGCCAGGGACACGCGCCGCCTGGTCCAGCTCACCCTGGAATCGCCCGAGCGGGCCGGGGAAATGATGGACCTGCTGCTTTCCAAAAAGCGGGCCGCGGACCGGCGCCAGTGGTTGTCCGGGGCGGAAGGACCGAAATTGGACATTGGAAATTCGAAATTGGATAATTGAAAATGAGTCTTGCCACCGCCAAAAACGGCGAAAACGAACAACTGGCCCTGGAGATCTTCACGGAAAAAGCCTACCGCGAATACGCCATGGCCGTGATCCTGGACCGGGCCCTGCCCCATATCGCCGACGGGCTCAAGCCGGTCCAGCGGCGCATCGTCTATGCCATGCGCGAACTGGGCCTGACCGCGGGAGCCAAGTTCAAAAAATCGGCCCGCACCGTGGGCGATGTACTGGGCAAGTTCCACCCCCACGGGGATGCGGCCTGTTACGAGGCCATGGTCCTGATGGCCCAGCCGTTTTCCTACCGCTACCCGCTCATCGACGGCCAGGGCAACTGGGGCTCGGCCGACGATCCCAAGTCCTTTGCCGCCATGCGTTACACCGAGTCCCGGCTCACCGCCTATGCCGGCCTGCTGCTGGCCGAACTGGAGATGGGGGCCACGGCCTGGACACCCAATTTCGACGGGACATTGGAAGAGCCGGCCCTGCTGCCGGCCCGGTTGCCCAACATCCTGCTCAACGGGGCTGCGGGCATCGCCGTGGGCATGGCCACCGACATCCCGCCCCACAACATCGGCGAGGTGGCCAACGCCTGCGCCTTTTTGCTGACCCATCCCGAGGCCGACACCGACGCGCTTTGCCGCTTCATCCAGGGGCCGGATTTTCCCACCGGGGCGGAAATCATCACCGCTGCCGAGGAAATCGCCGCCATGTACCGCAGCGGCACCGGAACGGTGCGCCTGCGCGCGGTCTGGGAGATCCAAAACGGGGATATCGTGATCACGGCCCTGCCCTACCAGGTTTCCGGCGCCCGGATCCTGGAGCAGATCGCCGCTCAGATCCAGACAAAAAAACTGCCGATGGTCGCCGACCTGCGAGATGAATCCGACCATGAGGACCCCACCCGTCTGGTCATCGTGCCCCGGTCCAACCGCGTGGACACCGAGGCCCTGATGGCCCACCTGTGCGCCACTACGGACCTGGAACGCAGCGTCCGGGTCAACCTCAACGTCATCGGCCTGGACGGCCGCCCTCAGGTGGTGAACCTCAAGCAGATCCTCAGCCAATGGCTGGCCTTCCGGCGCCAGGCAGTGACGCAGCGGCTGGCCCGGCGTCAGCAACTCCTCGCGGCCCGCCTGCACGTGCTCGACGGGTTGCTCATCGCCCATTTGAACATCGATGCGGTCATCGCCGTGATCCGCGATGCGGATCAGCCCAAAGCCGCCCTGATGAAACGCTTCGGCCTTTCCGAGCAGCAGGCCGAAGCCATCCTGGAACTCAAGCTGCGCCAACTGGCCAAACTCGAGGAGATCCGGCTGAAGGCCGAACAGGCCAAGCTGGCCGAAGAACATGCCCACATCTGCCAGACCCTGGAATCCGACGACCGGCTCACCGACCTGATCCGCACCGAGTTGCGCGCCGATGCCGAGGCCCACGGCGATACCCGCCGCAGCGCCATCGTGCAGCGCGCAGCGGCCCAGGTCCTGGCCGCGGAAACCATGGTGCCAGTGGAACCGGTGACGATCGTGCTGTCGGCCGGGGGCTGGATCAGGGCAGCCAAGGGGCACGAGATCGATCCGGAAAAACTCGGTTTCCGCACCGGCGACAGCCTCAAGGCCTTTGCCCGGGGCCGCAGCAATCAGGTGGCAGCCCTCTTGGACAGCACCGGCCGCAGCTACAGCATCGCCGTCAACGAGTTGCCCTCGGCCCGTGGCCAGGGCGAACCGTTGACCGGACGTCTCAGCCCTCCGGCCGATGCCCTGTTCGAGGCCTTGCTCATGGGCGAAGACGACCAGGCCCTGGTGCTGGCCAGCGACGCCGGCTACGGCTTTGTCTGCCGTCTGGCCGATTTGTTCAGCAAAAACAAAAGCGGCAAGGCCCTGATCAGCCTGCCCGAAGGGGCCCGACCCCTGCCCCCGCTGGTCCCGGCGGCCGTGCAAGAAGATGCCATCGCCCTGGTCACGGATCAGGGCCGAATCCTTGTCGTCGCCGCCCGGGAACTGCCGGAACTGGCCAAGGGCAAGGGCAACAAACTCATCCACCTGCCCGGCCGGGGTCAGGCCCGGGAAAAACTGGTCCGCTGGACGATGCTGGAAAGGGGCCACCACCTGGTCATCGTTGCCGGCAAGCGCCAGTTGACCCTCAAACCAGGCCAGTTGGCGCCTTACACCGGCCGCCGCGGCCTGCGGGGCAGGCTGTTGCCCCGCGGGTTTCGCAGCGTGGACCGCCTGGAGACAGTGGCCCCGGTTCAGATGGCGTTGATTTAAAAATTTGCATTCAATTTCATTGGTAACCGCCTGTCAATTGTACCATGAGGGTAATGCTGTTGACCACGAAGAGCATTGTTTGGGGAAATGGTCATGATGGCCACTGCTTTATGTCCCGCATTTGAGCCCAAGGGCTTGGCCACCGGGATCGGCAGCCTGCCATTCACCGACACCGCCGAGGCCCTGGACCTGATCTTCGCCGAACTGCCCGACATCCCCCACTGGCCCCAGTTGCCCCGGCGCAGCCCCAAGGAGCATTTTGTCCACCAGTTTCTCCACCCCCTGGTGGCCTGCGGCCTGCTGGTGAAGGTACAGGGACGCTGGGGCTTTGATCTTACCCGGAAGGAGAGTCCCGCCTGCCTGACTGTTTTTTACGACACCTGCCTGCCGGCCGAACAAGACGCTACCACCTGCCGGGAATCGTTTTTGCCCACTGCCGAGGCTGCGGCCGGCCTGCACGCCTTTTTGGCCCGGGCCAAAGCCCAAGGCCTGGCCAAGGCCGGTCTGGTCAAGGGCCAGATTGCCGGACCGCTGACCATCGGCCTGGAACTCAAAGATCATCAGGGCCGTTCGGCCTACTACCAGGGCGATCTGCGCGACACCATCGTGCGAACCCTGGCGCTGAGCGCCCGCAGCCAAGCCGTGGCCCTTGCCGGTTTTGGCGCCAGGCCGATGGTCTTCGTCGACGATCCGGCCATCAGCGCCTGGGGCTCACGGCTGCACCTGGCCCTGGACAAAGCCACCATCGTCGAGGATTTGAATTTCATCTTCGCGGCGCTTCACGCCGAAGGCGCCATCGCCGGGCTTCACGCCTGCGAGGCTTTGGACTGGTCCTTGCCGCTGTCAACCGAGCTGGATGTGCTCAGCCTGGATGCCCACCGCTTCGGGGGGTCGCTGCCTGCCTACCGCAAGCCCCTGCGCCGCTTTGTCGAACGCGGCGGCGTGGTGGCCTGGGGCATCGTGCCCACGATCGACGATCCGTTCGCCGAATCCGTGGATTCCCTGGAACAGCGGTTGAAAGCCCTGTGGGCCGATGTTTTTGCCGGCAACCCGCAGGACCAGACCCTGATCCGGCAAAGCCTTGTCACCCCTTCTTGCGGCACCGCACTGACCTCCCCGGCCCAGGCCCGGCACATCTACGGGCTAACCGCCGGCCTGTCCGGTCGCCTGCGCGGCCTGGCCAACCGAACCTGAACCAGACGATGCCCGGCGCCAAGCCAACGCCTCGGCGGATTGAAAGGACTCGCGCCAGACCGCCCAACGCTGCGGCGGTCGCCCTCACGCCATCCCCGATGCACTTACCCAAGTTCAAACGTCGTCACGTCGACAACCGGTTGGTCCACTCAAGCGCACTTGCCTGAAAACAGGAGCAGATCTGAAAAATCACTTGCCCCCTTGCACTCCGGTGCCCTATATGGCTGAGTTGTTTTTAGCCGGTTGTATGGCCATTTGCCGGGGTCTTGGCGTCAAGAGCAAGTGCCATCAACAGGGGCCTTTGAACCTTGAACCCGGCGATGGACGGTATCGTCTTGCTGGCGTGGCCAATGAACAAACAGGGCGTTGCACGCCGAATCGGGCAGGAGCAAGTGATGAGTGAACTTTCCGCAGCGGTTTCCAACCGGACCAAAATTCGTTTGCTGGCCCTTACCATGGCCATGGAGATCTACACGCTGGGCGTTTCCATGATCGGCATGCTGACCTCCAACTCGGTCGTGTTCGTCGCCAATTTCGTGATCGCTTTGACCGGCGCCATCGCTTCAGGCCTTTCGCTGTATACCATCAAACGCATGACGCGCGGTACCGACTTGCTCAACACCTATGGTTTGGGCCGGATGGAAACCATCTCCAGCATTGTGGTCGGGGTAACCATGCTCATGGCCGCTGTGTTCGTGGGTTATGAAACCATCATGAAGATTGTTCACCCTGTCCAGCAGCACGGCGGGATGGCGGCCATGCTGCTGACCTTCGTCTCGTTTGTCGCCTCGCTCTGGTTGTGGATCCGCAATTACCGGCAGAGCCTTGCCGAGCACTCCCCGATTTTTTCTTCCATGTGGCGCATGGCCAGGATGGGCGCGCTGGAAGACCTGCTGATCATCCTTGCCGTGGGTATTTCCCTGATGTTCAAGGACGCGGTTTGGACACGCTATCTGGATGTCTGCGCGACTGCGATCCTGATGATCAGCATCTTTAAATCCATCTATGAGGTTTTTTCCGGATCCATTGGTGATTTGCTGGATCACAGCCTCAGCGAATTTCAAATGCTGATCATCTTGCGCGAACTCATCGGCCACTTTGATGCCTACGACAACATCCACGGCATCCGGACCCGGCGTTCGGGCAGTCAATCGTTCATCGAAATTTTTTTGGAATTCAACCCCGCCACCAAAATGGAAGAGGTCTACCGCCTCCAGGAGGGCCTGGAAGAAGCGCTCGGCAAACAAATACCCAACGTTCAGATCCTGGTCATCGCCAAGCGGCAAATCCCGAAGCGGCAAGAAACAGGTCGCCAGGCGGCTTTGGTCTAGCTCAGCACCAGCGCCAACCGGACCGGTTGCCGGGGGCGATCTTCCCAAACGGCCCCATGGCCCGGATCAGTGCCGGATCGCAGGGGGTGTCAGACCTTGGGTTCTTTCCACCAGGGGTAAAAATCGGGCAGGTCGCAAGACACTTTCATGGAAAATCGCGGCGGGCGTTTTTGCAAAAAACTTTCCACCCCCTCGTAAGCATCCTTGTGGCGGCCCATCCAAAAAAAGCAGCGCGAGTCGATCAGGTGGACCGATTGCGGGTCCGGCTCGGATTGCCCGTGCCACAGCAGGGCCTTGCCCAGGGCCACGGCAACCGCGGAGGTGTTGTCCACGATCTCCTGTGCGATGGACAAGGCCTTGTCCAGGACCTTTTCCCGTGGCACGACGTCGTTGAAAAGGCCGGAACCGGCCTCCTGCGCGGCGCGAAAGACGCGGCCCGTATACACCCACTCGGTGGCCTTGGACAAGCCCACGATCCGCGGCAAAAACCACGATGAGCAGGCTTCCGGGACGACGCCGCGGCGGACAAAGGGGAATCCGATCTTGGCATCCTCGGCAACGATGCGTATGTCCATGGGCAGGGTCATGGTGATGCCGATACCCACCGCATGCCCGTTGATTGCCGCAATCACCGGCTTGCGGCATCGGAAAACGGCAAGAGAAACCTGACCTCCGCCATCCCGATGGTCGGCGATACGCACGTCATGGCCCTCCCGGACGTTGCGGTCAAAGGCGGAAGGCCCGGAGGAAAGATCGGCTCCGGCGCAAAAGGCCTTGCCGGCACCGGTCACCACAACCACGCGTACCGCATCGTCCTGATCGGCGGCTTGGAAAATCTCGATCAGTTCACGGCGCATCACCGGCGTGAACGCATTCATTTTTTCCGGCCGATCCAGGGTAACGGTGGCCACGGCGTTGCGGATTTCATAGCGTGTCTGGGTCAATTGCATCAATCTGCCTTTCCTTGATTTTTCATCTGATTATGAAGAATTATGACGCGATTTGGATGCCAGATCAAGGGGCAATGGGCTTTTGCCGGTCCAACAACCATTGCCCTTGCCAAGCGCTACATGCTATCAGCTTCAAGCCGACCCGGACGCGTCTGGGTTCCGGTTCGTCCGGGTTGGGCTTTGTCGGCCAATGGCCATCATGGACGGCCTATCCCGGCGATGGTGATCGGTGAACCGCACAACCGGAACACATGCGACCCTGAATTGGCTGGCCCTTTTGATGGGCCTACTGTCCCTTGCCCCCCAAACCTTGGCCGGACAAGGCCTGCCCCCCGAATGGGTCAAGGCCAGCGGGGTCCCGGTGCTGGGCTACCGCGTGGTCAATGCCTATCCCCATGACCGCAACGCCTTCACCCAGGGCTTGGTGGTTACCAATGGCCATTTTTATGAAAGCACCGGCCTTGCCGGCCGCTCCTCCTTGCGTCGCACCGAGATGGCAACCGGCCGGGTCGTTCAGCAACACTGGCTGGCCACGGAGCACTTTGCCGAAGGCCTGGCCCTGTGGGGCGACCGGCTCGTCCAGCTCACCTGGAAATCCGGCCTGGGGTTTGTCTACGACCGCGCCACGTTTGCCCCGCTGCGACGCTTTTCTTACAGCGGCGAGGGCTGGGGCCTGACCGCCGACAGCCGGGGCCTGATCATGAGTGACGGCTCGGCAACGTTGCGCCTGATCCGGTCTGACACCTTCCAGCAAACGGCCGGCTTGACCGTGCGACTGGGAAGGTTTCCCCTGCCCCGGCTCAACGAACTGGAAATGGTGGAAGGCGAGATTTTCGCCAATATCTGGCCCACCGATTGGATCGCCCGCATCCATCCGCACACCGGCCAGGTCACGGCCCTGATCGACTTGACCGGCCTGCTGCCCGCTGCCGAGCGACGTAAAGACACCGACGTTCTCAACGGCATCGCCTACGACAGCCGGGCCAAGCGGCTGTTTGTCACGGGCAAGTTCTGGTCCAAGGTTTTTGAGATTAAACTACAGTGACGGGTGACGAGTGACAGGTGACGGGCTGAAGGGCCGCGACCGGGCAAAAGGGACGACACGGAGACGGGGAAACGCGGGGAACGCCTATCGCCCACCGCCAAACTTGTCACCCGTCACCCGTCACTCGTCACCGTTTTTAAAGAAACCGGTGCGGCCCGCTGGTGATCAGGGCATAGGCATTGTGGTTGTGGATGGATTCGAAATTTTCCGCGCTCACCGAAAACCAGGTGATGTTCGCATCCTGTTTGAGCTTTTCGGCGACATCGCGCACCACGTCCTCGACGAACTTGGGATTGGTGTAGCCCCTTTCGGTGACGAATTTTTCATCGACCCGCTTGAGCACCGAGTACACCTCGCAGGAGGCGCATTGTTCCACCAGCTCGATCATGTCCTCGATCCAGATGAATTTTTTGAAGCGTGTGCGCAGTTGCACCTCGCCCCGCTGGTTGTGGGCCCCCACCTCGCTGATCTCCTTGGAGCAGGGGCACACCGATGAAATCGGCACGATGACCTCACAGACCAGATCCAGGGCATCGTTGCAGTTGCTGGAGCCGAAAAAGCGGCAGGTGTAGTCCATCAGGCCCGGGACCCCGCTGACCGGGGCTTTTTTTTCGATGAAATACGGAAAGGTCACCTCGATGTGGGCCGAGGCGGCATTGAGGTGGGTTTTCATCTGGGCCAGGATGTCGGCAATTTTTTTCAGGGACACCTCAGGGCCGAACAGGTGGAGCAGTTCGACGAAGCGGCTCATGTGGGTGCCTTTGGTGGCGTGGGGCAGGTCCACGTACATGTTGATCGCGGCCACGGTGTTCTGACGGGCGTTTTTGCGGTCCCGCACCGTGATGGGGTGGCGGATGTTCTTGATCCCCACCTTGTCGATGGGGATGTTGCGGTGATCGGGCATATTCTGGATGTCCCGCACCTCCGGCCCCAGCCCCTGGCACTTGTCAATGATGGCGGCGGTGTCCATGCACGTCCCCCGGCAGATAATCGGTTTTGACCCGGCCCATGGCCCGAAACAGGTTGCCCCTGACCTTGGGGTTTTGCCGGCACAGGTCATCGACCATGTCCTTGATCTGTTTGCGCTTGGATGTGCCGGCGCTGGGGCAGGGATTGACGAATTGGGGAAAGCCCTGCTCAAGGGCAAAACGCCGGATCAGGTCCTCCTCGGCCAGGGCCAGGGGCCGGATCAGGACAAAACGGCCCTTGAAAAAGCTCTGGCTGGGCATCATCGTGCTGATTTCACCGGCATAGAACATGTTGATCAGCAAGGTGGCGATCAGATCGTCTTTGGTATGGCCCAGGGCGACCTTGTTGCAGTCCAGTTCAGCGGCAATCTCAAAAAGGCGCTTGCGCCGCATCCGCGCGCACAAAAAACAGGGATTTTCCCGATTGATCGCGCTGTGGGCCACCCGGCCGCAATCGCTGTAATCCACCCTGACCTTGTAGCCGCGATCCTGGCAGTGGGCCGCCAGGGCCGAAGCGACCCCGTTGTCGAATCCCGGATCGATGTGCACGGCCGTCAGGTCATAGCGCACGGGCACATAGGTGCGCCGGTGGGCCAGCAGCCACATCAGGGCCAGACTGTCCTTACCGCCGGAAAGGCCGACGGCGATCCGGTCCCCGTCGGCGATCATGCGGTAGTGGTGCAGGGCCTTGCCCATGGCGCTGTTCAGTGCTTTGAGCGCACCAACGGACCCGGCATTGGCAGTCAAGGGCGTTTTGCCTCCACCGTTATATGGCCGGCTGTTCTTCCGGGCCGTGGGGTGGCGTCGGTTCCGGCGACGCAACCGGCTCCGGCGCAGCAGCCAGTTCCGGCGGCAGGGCTTCGGGTTCCGCCGGCCTGTCCCCGCGCAGGGCGATCTTGCCCGCGGCCACTTCCCTCAAGGCCACGACGATGTCCTCGTTTTTCGGCGAGTTGACCAGGTATTCGGACCCCTCGCGGATCTGCCGGACCCGCTTGGCCACGGTGTTGACCAGGGCAAAGCGATTGGGCAGCCGTTTGAGGCAATCTTCAATGGTGATGCGTGCCACGCGTTTTCCTCCTTTGACTATAAAAGCTCGACCAACTCATAGATCCGTTTGCCGCCCGGGGCATTGATCTGGATTTCATCCCCCGGTTTTTTGCCCAAAATGGCCTGGCCCAGGGGCGAGGCAATGGAGATGCGCCCCTTTTCGATGTCCGATTCATCGGGTCCGACCAGTTGATAGCGGAACGACTCGCCCGTGTCCACGTTTTCGACGAGCACCCGGCTGGCGAACACCGCCCGATCCTTGGCCGTGGTTTCCGGGTCGATGATTTCAGAATTACCCAGCTTGAAGGACAGATCGTTGATCCGCCCTTCGATGAAGCTTTGCCTGTCCTTGGCAGCATGGTATTCGGCGTTTTCCGACAGATCGCCCAGTGCCCGGGCCTCCTCGATGGCCTGGATGTTTTCCGGCCGGGCCACGGCCTTGAGGTGATCGAGCTCTTTTTTAAGGGCCTCGTAACCTTCCTTGGTGATTGGATAACGTTCCACAACAACTCCTCACAGATAGTGCGCGGCCAGGATCTCGGCGATCTGGACCGCATTGGTGGCCGCACCCTTGCGGATGTTGTCGGCCACGACCCACAGGTTGATTCCGTTTTCGATGGACTCGTCCTTGCGAATCCGGCCCACGAGGGTCAAGTCCTGACCCGCAGCGTCGATGGGCAGCGGATAAAGCTGGTTGGCCGGATCGTCCACGACCTTGACGCCCGGGGCCTTTTCCAGAAGATGGCGAACCTGCTCCGGGGAGACGGGCTTTTTGGTTTCCACGTTGACCGCCTCGCTGTGTCCGAAAAACACCGGCACCCGCACCGTGGTGGCCGTGACCCCGATGGTCGCATCTTCCATGATCTTGCGGGTTTCGTTGACCATCTTCATCTCTTCCTTGGTGTAGCCGTTGGCCAGGAAGACGTCGATATGGGGCAGGCAGTTGAAAGCGATGCGATGGGCGTAGACTTTTTTCTCCCAGTCTAAAAAATTGATCATGGCCCGGGTCTGGTTGAACAGTTCGTCAATGGCCTTTTTGCCGGTTCCCGATACGGCCTGGTAGGTGGAGACCACGATGCGGCGAATTCCTGCAAAATCGTGGATCGGCTTGAGAGCCACCACCATCTGGATCGTCGAGCAGTTGGGGTTGGCGATGATCCCCTTGGTCGTGTACCCGGCGATGGCATGGGCATTGACCTCCGGCACCACCAGGGGCACGTCCGGGTCCATGCGCCAGGCACTGGAGTTGTCCACCACCACGCAACCGGCCCGGGCCGCTGCCGGGGCAAACTTTTCACTGGTACCGCCACCCGCGGAAAACAAGGCGATGTCCACCCCCTTGAAGCAATCCTCGGTGAGTTCTTCAACGAGGAGGTTTTCTCCGCAAAAACCCAGAGCCCTTCCCTTGGATCGGGCCGAGGCGAGCAACTTTATGGATTTTATAGGAAAACGGCGCTCCTCCAGACAGGCGATCATCTGATTGCCCACGGCGCCGGTGGCGCCGACCACGGCCACGTTCATCGGTTTGGCTGACATGGAAATCTCCTCGTTCACTGGTTCAGCGGTTCAGCGGTTAAAAGGCAACTGCCATCTTCTCAACCTCAACCTTAACCTCAACCTTAACCTTCATCTTAACCTCAACCTTAACCTGTCTTTACATACTGGGCCACCAGATCCCCGACCTGGCTGGTGGTCAAACCCATCTGGCCGGCACCGATCCCCTTGAGGTCGTTGGCCAGCAGGGTTTGAACGGCCCGTTCCACCGCATCGGCCGCTGTTTGTTCCCCGAAGGTATCCAGCATGATCTGGGCGGCCAGGATGGCGGCAATGGGATTGATCATGTTTTTGCCGGTGTACTTGGGGGCCGACCCGCCCATGGGTTCGAACATCGAGACCCCGGCCGGATTGATATTGGCCCCGGCGGCCACGCCCATGCCCCCCTGGATCATGGCGGCCAGATCGGTGATGATGTCGCCGAACATGTTGTCAGTGACGATCACGTCGAAGCGCTCGGGGTTTTTCACCATCCACATGCAGATGGCATCCACATGGGCGTAATCGGTCTGGATGTCCGGGTATTCGGTCGCCACCGCGTTGAACACCCTTTCCCACAGGTCAAAGGCATAGGTGAGCACATTGGTCTTGCCGCAAAGGGTCAGGATCTTGCGGCCGTTGCGGCGGCGGCAGTAGTCAAAGGCAAACCGGATGCAGCGCTCCACCCCCTTGCGGGTGTTGATCGATTCCTGGATGGCCACCTCGTCGGCGGTGCCGCGTTTGAGTACCCCGCCGGCACCGGCGTAGAGCCCTTCGGTGTTTTCCCGCAC
>Ga0116204_1001777_pt1 | contig 11954 bp, 14 predicted proteins | sample LakKivwa52mmetaG_FD_94481 | JGI IMG/M metagenome (GOLD analysis project Ga0116204, IMG submission 94481) | Anoxic lake water microbial communities from Lake Kivu, Rwanda to study Microbial Dark Matter (Phase II) - Lake Kivu water 52m metaG | ecosystem: Environmental > Aquatic > Freshwater > Lake...
CAACTGCGATGGGATGCATTCTACACGAAACGACATATAACGCAAGACATATATCTGAGACTATGACCTGAAAGCTGGAATGTGGTTTTTTGGCAACATGGCCAATAAAGCCGGCCAATAAACCCAGCCTTTGGCCAACCTTTTGCAAAGCGTGCCCGGATGGCTTTCTAGAGGTGAGGGTGATCGCGCGGTTTAGGCGGCGCTGGTTTCGCCCAGATACGCCGTGCGCACCCGGGCATCGTGCGCCAGATCGGCGCTGGCGCCATTAAAGGCCATCAGGCCGCTTTCCATGACATAGCCCCGCTGGCTGACCTGCAAGGCCAGATGGGCATTCTGCTCGATGAGCAGGATGGGTGTGCCGGCCGCGGCAATGCGGGCGATCTGGGTGTAGATCTGATCGACCATAAGGGGTGCTAAGCCCATGCTCGGTTCATCGAGCAACAACAGACGCGGGCGGGCCATCAGGGCGCGGCCCATGGCCAGCATCTGCTGTTCGCCGCCTGAGAGCGTGCCAGCCAACTGCGTGCGGCGCTCAAACAGGCGCGGAAAGGCCTCAAACACTTGGGCTAAATCGGTGGCAACAGCTGCTTTGTCATGACGCAGAAACGCACCCAGATCGAGGTTCTCGGCCACCGTCATTCGGGTAAATACGCCACGCCCTTCCGGCACCAGCACTAGGCCGCGCTGTACTATGGCATGGGTAGGCAAATGGCTCAGGCGCTCGCCGTGCAGGCGCACTTCGCCGCGATGCGCGACCCGATTTATCAGGCCTTTGAGCAGGCTGCTTTTGCCCGCGCCATTGGCGCCAATGACGCAGACGCATTCCTGCTCGCCGACTTCCAGATCGACGCCGCGCACTGCCTCGATGCCACCATAGGCTACCTTGAGGTTTTTGACGCTGAGAAAGCTCATGCCGCGTGGCCTCCCAGATAGGCCTTGATGACGGCGGCGTCCTTTTGCACGCTAGCTGGACTGCCCTCGGCAATCTTGCGTCCATAGTCGAGCACGGCGACCCGGTCGCACAGACCCATGACCAGCTTCACATCATGCTCGATCAGCAACAGGGTAAGTTGGTGGTCATGACGCAGACGCAGAAACAGATCCGCCATGTCCCGCCGCTCGCTGGGGTTCATCCCGGCGACGGGCTCGTCGAGGGCCAGGAGGCGCGGCTCGGTAGCGAGGGCCCGGGCGATCTCGAGCCGCCGCTGTGCGCCATAAGGCAGGTGACCAGCCAGGCTACGGGCTTTGGCATTGAGGCCGACACGCGTTAGCCAAAAATGAGCAGCTTCGCGGATTTCCCGTTCTTCGCGCCGTTCCGACGCGGTCCGCAAGACCGCGCCCAATACTCCGACACGGGAGCGGGGATGACAACCGACCATGACATTTTCTAGCACCGTCATATTGGCGAACAGGCGGATGTTTTGAAAAGTGCGGGCAAAGCCGCGTTGCACGATGGCATGCGGCTTAAGGCCCTGAATGGACTCGCCAGACAGCCGTATCTGTCCGTCCGAGACGCTGTAGAGGCCGGTCATACAGTTGAACAGTGTGGTCTTGCCCGCGCCGTTGGGGCCAATCAGGCCGTAGATTTCGCCCTGCTGGACGCTCAGGCTAACCTGGGTAAGCGCCGCCAGTCCGCCGAAGCGCTTGCCAACGCTGGCAACCTCCAGCAAGGCTTTAGCGCTGCACATCGACCAGCGACTCCTATTCATGTCGCACTGCCTCGCCCTCGGCAGTCAGCTCGCGCCGGCGTTGGCGCGATGGCCACAGCCCGGCCGGACGATAGAGCATCATCAGGACTAGGGCTAGACCAAAGATCAGCATGCGCAGATTCGCGGCATCGACCACTACCTCGCCCAGCATGGCGCGTTGCAGGTCGCCGATATAACGCAGGGCTTCGGGCAGGATCGTCAGCAGTACCGCACCTACGATCACGCCCGGAATGTGGCCCATGCCGCCCAGAACGATCATGCACAGAATCAGGATCGACTCCATCAAATTAAAACTTTCCGGGCTGATGAAGCCTTGGAAAGCGGCGAACAGACCGCCGGCCAGTCCGCCAAAAGTGGCCCCCATGGCAAAGGCCAGTAGTTTGAGGTTGCGGGTGTTGATACCCGTCGCCGCCGCCGCCACCTCGTCCTCGCGGATCGCGGCCCAGGCTCGGCCGATGCGCGAATCTTGCAGACGATAGGCAAACAGAATAGCCGCTAGGGTGAAGGCCAAAAACAGGTAGTAATAGAGATGGGTGGCCTGCACCACCAGGCCAAACACCTCCTGCGTGCCGGAAAATCCGATCCCGGCGATCTGGATTGGATCAATCAGGTCCATCCCTTGCGGACCGTTGGTGAGATTGACCGGGGCGTCGAGGTTGTTCATGAAGATGCGAATGATTTCGCCAAAGCCCAGGGTGACGATGGCCAAATAATCGCCGCGCAGCCGCAAGGTCGGTGCGCCGAGCAACACCCCGAAGGCGGCAGCAAACAGCGTGCCCATGGGCAAAATCATCCAGAACGGGAGGTGCAGACCAAAGTGTGGGCTGGCCAGCCAAGCATAGAAATACGCACCCAGCGCGTAAAAGGCAATGTAGCCCAGGTCAAGCAGACCGGCATAGCCCACCACTAGATTAAGGCCCAGCGCAAGCAGGACATAGAGCAGGGCAAAGTCGAGCATGCGCACGCCGCTTTGTCCAATCAATACGCCGGTGACAAAGGGTAGCACCGCCAGCAACACCGCCAGCAGGGCCAAGCTTAAGCGAGGGCGTTCTCTGAGTGCGGCAATCATGGACGAGGCTCAGGCACGCTGGGCAACGCGCTCACCCAGCAGGCCCGAGGGGCGGAACACCAGCACGACGATGAGAACTAAGAAGGCAAACACATCCTGGTAATGGCTGCCCAGGAAACCGCCGGTGAGGTCGCCGATATAGCCGGCGCCCAAGGCCTCGATGACGCCGAGCAAAAGACCACCCAACACCGCGCCGCCGAGGTTGCCGATACCGCCTAGGACGGCGGCGGAAAAGGCCTTAAGGCCTAGCATGAAGCCCATGTAATAATGTGCCAGGCCGTAGTAAGCGCTAACCATCAGGCCCGCTACGGCGGCCAACGCTGAGCCGATGATGAAGGTGGTTGAGATGATGCGGTTGACATCTACCCCCATTAGGCTGGCGATCTCGCGGGATTCTCCGCAGGCGCGCATGGCGCGGCCTAGTCGGGTCCGCTGCACCATGAACCACAGCCCAGCCATGGCGATGCCGGAGAGCAGGACGATGAAAATTTGCAGGGCCGAAACCTGCGCCCCGGCGATCTGGAATGTGGCCTGCGGCAGGATGGGCGGGAAGGCGATGTATTGCCGGCCCCAGATCAGCATGGCGACATTTTGCAGAATGATCGATACGCCGATGGCCGTGATCAGTGGGGCGAGGCGCGGCGCTTGGCGCAGCGGGCGGTAGGCGACGCGCTCGATGGTGTAGCCCAGCAATATGCAGGCAGGGATGGCGACCAAAGCACCGCCAATGACCACTAGAATACCGGGCAGGTCGGGCGCGACACCAAGCAGAGCGCCCATCACGGCCAAGGCAACCATGGCGCCAACCATGGTGACCTCGCCGTGGGCGAAGTTAATCAGCTCCAAGATGCCGTACACCATGGTGTAGCCCAGCGCCACCAGGGCATAGATGCTGCCAAGCACCAGACCGTTGACAAGCTGCTGGGCGAAGATGTCCACGCGAGACCTGTTTACTGGAGCGTGTTATTGGACGGTCGCGAGCGGAGCCCAGGTGCCGTTCTTGACCTGATACAGAGTAACCGCGCCACCGACGGTGTCGCCCTTGGCGTCGAAGCGGATCTGTCCGGTTACGCCAGTGTGATCGGTTTTGGTGAGCTCAGCCAGGATCTTTTTCGGATCGGCCGAATCGGCGCGTTTCATGGCGGCGACGAAGACCTGCATGGCGTCATAGGCATAGGGCGCATAGACCTGAATTTCGCCATATTGGGCGTTGAAGCGCTGCTTGAATGTAGGACCGCCAGGCATTTTGTCCAGCGGTAGGCCTGGTGATGAGGCGATGGCGCCTTCGGCATCGGCACCGGCCAGCTTGATGAAGTTGCCATTCTGGATACCATCAGCACCCAGTAATTGCGCCTTCAGGCCCAGCGACTTTATCTGTTTGGCCATCGGGCCGCCTTGCGGATCCATGCCGGCGAACACAATTAGATCGGCGCCCTTGCCCTTGATGGCAGTCAGGATGGCGCTGAAATCGGTGGCTTTATCCGTGGTGTACTGGCGATCAATCACCGTGCCACCGGCGGCTCTGACGGCCTTTTCTACCTCGTCGGCCAAACCCTGACCGTAGGCACTGCGGTCGTCGATGAGGGCGATCTTTTGCGCCTTCAAGGTCTTGACCGCAAACTGGCCGAGCGCGGCGCCCTGTTGAGCGTCGTTGGCCATCACCCGGAAAGCGGTCTGGTAGCCTTGAGCGGTGTATTTCACGGCAGTGGCCGAGGGCGAAATTTGCGGAATACCGGCAGCGTTGTAGAGCTTGGAGGCTGGGATGCTGGTGCCAGAATTGAGGTGGCCAATGACCCCCGCGACCCCGGCGTCAACCAGTTTTTGCGCCACGATGGTTGCCGTCTTGGGTTCGGCGCCGTCATCTTCGGCGATGAGTTCTAGCCGCACCGGTTTGCCGCCAAGCGTCAAGCCCGTGGCGTTGATTTCGTCCAGCGCCAGGCGTGCGCCGTTTTCATTATCCTTGCCGATATGGGTCTGCGCCCCGGTGAGCGGTGCGACTGAGCCGATCCGGACGACGGTCTTACCGTCATCTTTTTGACTACAACCGGCCAGCAGCGCTAGGGCCAGGACACTCCATCCAAAGGTATGCAAAGACATCGTTCAACTCTCAAGTCGGATTTATGACCGCGCTTTTATACCTGAAAATTGACCGTTCGGGCGCGCTGGACCGGCGAAGTCGGGGTGTTTTCCAGCACGCTTAGGCCGATTTTGGTCATCAGACCCATGGCATCGCTGTCCATGATGTAGGGCGGCATGAAATAGACGGTGTTGCCGATGGGGCGCAGTAGCACGCCATTTTCTCGGGCCGCAAGATGAACATCGCGGGCAAAGCCGGGGCCGGTGTCGGCGACATCGAAGGCCCAGAGCATGCCTTGGTGGCGAAAGTGGCGCACGCGGGGGTGCTGGCGCAGTGGTTCCAAGAGACGGTTGAACGCGGCGGCCTTGGCGCGGTTTTGGGCCAGAACATCCGCCTCCTCAAAAATGTCCAGCACGGCGAGCGCCGCCCGGCAGGCCAGCGGGTTGCCGGTGTAGGAGTGCGAATGCAAAAAGCCAAGCCGCGCCTCGGGGCTGTAAAAGGCGTCATAGACGCGGTCGGTGGTGAGGACGCAGGCCAGCGGCAGATAGCCGCCGGTGATGCCTTTGGACAGACAGATAAAATCGGGGCGGATGTGGGCTTGTTCGCAGGCAAACAAGGTGCCCGTGCGGCCAAAGCCGACGGCGATTTCGTCGGCGATGAGGTGGACTTCGTAGCGATCACACAAGGCCCGCGCCAAGCGCAGATATTCCGGGTCGTACATGGCCATGCCACTGGCGCATTGCACCAGCGGTTCGACGATCAGCGCGGCGGTAGTGGCGGCGTGTTCAACCAGCCAGGCCTCCAGATCGGCGGCGGCACGGCGGGCGACATCGGCGGCCGTTTCGCCCGGCTGGGCTTGCCGTGCATCCGGCGACATGACTTGATGGCTATGCCGCAACAAGGGCGCGTAGGTGTCACGAAAAATCGCGACATCAGTGACCGCCAAGGCGCCCAGCGTTTCGCCGTGATAACTGCCCTTCAAGCTGACAAAGCCGGTTTTGTGTGGCCGACCGGTGTTTTTCCAGGTGTGAAAACTCATTTTCAGCGCGATCTCGACCGCCGAGGCGCCGTCCGAGCCGTAAAAGGCGTGATCGAGCCCGGTGAGTTTGGCTAACCGAGCGGAGAGTTCCAACACTGGCGCGTGGCTGCATCCGGCTAGGATGACATGCTCAATGGTGCTGAGTTGATCGATGATCGCGGCGTTGATACGCGGATGGCAGTGGCCGAACAGGTTGACCCACCAAGACGAGATGGCGTCGAGATAGCGCCGACCTGCACTATCTATTAGCCACGCCCCTTCGCCTCTGGCAATGGCCAGGGGTGGCGTGGCTTCGTGATGCTGCATTTGGGTGCAAGGATGCCAAAGATGGGTGTTCATGCGCCAAGGATAGCGGTAGGCGAGCAGAAAAGGGGGGTGAAAAAGAGGCGGTAGTTTGAAAAATGGCGGCCGCTGTGTAACAATTCCATAACATTGGAAATGTAGAATTATTTATAAGGTCAAGACATGGATACCGAATCAGTGGTGAGTGCACTCGGCGCATTGGCGCAAAAAAACCGCTTGGCAATTTATCGTCTTCTGGTACAGGCTGGGCCACAGGGCAAGGTGGCCGGCGCGCTAGCCGAGGCGCTGCATTTACCGGCGGCCACGCAGTCCTTTCACCTGCGCACCTTGGCACAAGCGGGGCTGATCCACGGCGTCCAGGAAGGCCGCTTCGTGCGCTACAGGGCAGATTTCAACGCCATGCATGGCCTGATCGACTACCTGTCGGAAAACTGCTGCGGCAGCAATCCGGCGGCCTGTTCGCCCTCAATGGTTGCTAACTCCAACTGTAAGGATTGTTCATGATCGCGCAACTTCCCACCCTTCTCGTCCTGTGCACCGGAAACTCTTGCCGTTCGCAAATGGCCGAGGTGATTGTTAACCACGATTTGGCCGGAAAGGTCCGCGCCGTATCCGCCGGCACCAAACCGCAGCCCAAGGTGGCAGATGGGGCTATCGCGGCGTTGCAAGATGCCGGCCTGCCGACCGAGGGTCTGTATCCCAAGGACGCCGATATGTTTCTCGACGCGGACATTGCCCTGGTGGTCACCGTGTGCGACAACGCCAAGGAGACCTGCCCGGTCTTTCCCCGCCCGGTGAAAGCCATCCATTTGCCCTTCCACGACCCCCATGGCGAACCCATCGAAAGCTTCCTCACCGTGCGCGATGACATCCGCACCCGCCTGATCCCCGCCGTGCGCGCTCACCTGGGTCTCTGAGTTACCCCTGCCTGCGGAGAAAACCATGTCTGACCAGCCCATGACCGCCCACTGGGGCGTGTCCGATCCAGCGGCGCTGGCCGGCAGCGACGAGGACAAGCGCAAGGCTTTCTTTCAGGCCTTCAATCAGCTGCAGAACCGGATCTCGCTGTTCGCCAACGAGCCTCTAAGCAAGCTGGATCGGATGAAACTGCAGCAGGTCCTCAACGCAATCGGTCACCCATGAGCCTGGCCCGCAAAATTACGGCGGAAGCCATCGGCACTGCCTTCCTGCTGGCGGTGGTGGTGGGCTCCGGCATCATGGCCGAGCGCCTGGCTGGCGGTAATACGGGCATTGCCTTGCTGGCCAATACGCTGGCCACCGGCGCTGGCTTGATTGCGCTAATTCTGACCTTTGGTCCGATCTCCGGCGCTCACTTCAACCCGGCGGTGACTCTGGCCGATGCCTGGGCCGGCGGTCTGCCCTGGCGCCAGGTTCCGGCGTACCTAGCCGCCCAGATTGTCGGTGCGTTTGCGGGTGTCGCGGCGGCTCACGGCATGTTCGATCTGCCCCTGTTCTTCGCCTCCCAACATGAGCGCGCCGGTTCATCACAACTTTGGAGTGAGTTCGTCGCCACCTTCGGGCTGTTGGCGGTGATCTGGGGCACGGTGAAGAGCCGGCCTTCCACCACCCCTTTAGTCGTGGGGGCCTACATCACGGCAGCCTACTGGTTCACCGCCTCCACCTCGTTCGCCAACCCCGCTGTGACGCTGGCACGCGCGGCCTCAGACACCTTTGCCGGTATCCGGCCAGTCGATGCACCGGCGTTTATCGTCATGCAACTGCTCGGCGCATTTGCTGCTACCGCCCTGTTTAAATGGTTGATCCCTACCTTGCCGGCGCAGGATGTGGTCATGCCACACCGTGCTAACGGCAGTAATTGAAACCGAAGGTTGGTTACCCGTAGGAGGCTGATTAGCCGCCGGTGGCATTCATGAAACGGATGGTCTTGGCGGGCTGTTCGCGGAACTCGTGGCGTTCGGGCTTGCGGGCGATGGCATCCAGCAATATTTGTATCAGGTCCGCATCTGAAGCGCCGTGGCGCAGCAAGGGGCGCAGTTCCAAGCGGTCTTCCTGGCCCAGGCAGAGATGTAAAACGCCATCAACGGTGAGGCGAACGCGGTTACAGGTGGCGCAGAAGTGTTGCGACATGGGCGTGATGAAACCGACATTGAAGCGCCCATCCGGTGTGCCCAGATAGCGTGCGGGCCCTCCGCCGTTCATGACCGTGTCGATCAGCCCAAATTTCTGTTGCAGTCGAGCCTTGATCGGTTGCAAGTCAATATACCCGAGGCGGCGCGCCGTTTCGCCCATGGGCATGAGTTCAATCAGACGCAACACAAAGCCCTGTGCCATGCAGTAGTCGACCATGCCGTCAATGGCATCGACATTTTCTTGCATGACGACCATGTTGAGCTTGATGGGTGCAAATCCGGTTTGCCGTGCGGCCTCCAAGCCAGCCAGGATGTCGGTCAGTGCATCGCGCCCGGCGATACGGATCATTTGTTGCGGGTCGAGGCTATCAAGGCTTACATTGAGGCGGGTCACTCCTGATGCCTTGAGTCGAGCGGCATGACGGGCCAATTGGGTGGCGTTGGTCGACAGCGAAAGATCTTCAATCCCAGGCAGAGTGGCGAGGCGCTGGGTCAGATCGGTGATGTTGCGCCGTAACAGCGGTTCACCGCCGGTCAGGCGGACGCGCTTCAGCCCCATGCGGGCAAACAGGCCGATGACCCGTTCGATCTCGTCGAAGGTGAGCCAGTCGGCGGGCTCCTCGAAGCCTTTGAAGCCTTCCGGGATGCAATAGGCGCAGCGCAGATCGCACCGATCTGTCACCGACAGGCGGAGATATTCCACTTGGCGCCCGAAGGGGTCAATGAGTTTGACTTGGCTCATGACAGCGAACTCTACCCCAGAGAAATAAGAATGGGTGCAAGAAAATTGATCCTTATCAACAAGCAATGAGAGCTAAAAGGGTGCTGCGCACAAATAATTGCGGTCTAGGGGCTTGAAAGAGTGGGGCACGGGCCCTATTATTGGCACTCACAGGCAGGGAGTGCTAGCAGATCGTTCGATTTTGATAGAACGGCCGCGCGCCGACTGGCCGGTATTGACCCCTCATTCACAGTAAGGAGAACCCTCATGAAGATTCGCCCCCTGCACGATCGCGTGATCGTCAAGCGCATGGAAGAAGAACGCAAGACCGCATCCGGCATCGTGATCCCCGACTCTGCCACCGAGAAGCCTGATCAGGGCGAAGTGGTGGCCGTGGGCCCGGGCAAGAAAGATGACAGCGGCAAGGTGATTGCTATGGCGCTCAAAGTGGGTGACCGCGTGCTGTTCGGCAAGTACTCTGGCCAAACCGTCAAGATGGATGGCGAAGAGCTGCTGGTGATGCGCGAAGAAGACATCATGGGCGTTATCGAAAAGTAATTTTTCGCAACCGGAAATTTTTTCCGTGCAGGCTCCGATCCGCGCCGCGGAGGGGCCAGAACAAAAAACAATTGTCTACTGATTCAATAGATTAAGGAGCTATAACATGGCCGCTAAAGATGTACGATTTGGAGATTCCGCTCGCCACCGCATGGTCGCTGGCGTCAATGTGCTGGCAAATGCAGTCAAAGTGACCCTGGGCCCGAAGGGCCGCAATGTCGTGTTGGACCGTTCTTACGGTGCCCCCACTGTCACCAAGGACGGCGTGTCCGTCGCCAAGGAAATTGAGCTCAAGGACAAGTTCGAGAACATGGGTGCACAGATGGTCAAGGAAGTGGCTTCCAAGACCTCCGACATCGCCGGCGACGGCACCACTACCGCCACGGTGTTGGCGCAATCCATCGTTAACGAAGGCATGAAGTATGTTGCCGCCGGCATGAATCCGATGGACCTGAAGCGCGGCATCGACAAGGCCGTCAGCACCATGATCGGCGAGCTGAAGTCCCTCTCCAAGCCTTGCACCACCACCAAGGAAATCGCCCAGGTCGGCTCCATTTCGGCTAACTCGGACGCCGCTGTCGGCGACATCATTGCCAGCGCCATGGACAAGGTCGGCAAGGAAGGCGTCATTACTGTGGAAGACGGTTCCGGTCTCGACAACGAGCTGGACATTGTGGAGGGCATGCAGTTTGACCGTGGCTACCTGTCGCCCTACTTCATCAACAATGCCGAGAAGCAGATGGCCGTGATGGAGGACCCGTTCATCCTGCTGCACGACAAGAAGATTTCCAATATCCGCGACCTGCTGCCGGTGCTGGAACAAGTCGCCAAGGCTGGCAAGCCGCTGTTGATCATTGCCGAGGATATCGACGGCGAGGCGCTGGCAACGCTGGTGGTTAATACCATTCGCGGCATTCTCAAGGTTGCTGCCGTTAAGGCCCCGGGCTTTGGTGATCGTCGCAAGGCGATGCTGGAAGACATGGCCATCCTCACCGGCGGTACAGTGATCGCTGAAGAAGTCGGTCTGGCTTTGGACAAGGCCTCCCTACAAGATCTCGGTCGCGCCAAGCGCATCGAGATTGGCAAGGAAAACACTACGATCATCGACGGCGCGGGGTCTGCGGACAGCATCAAGGACCGTATTGGTCAAATCAATCAGCAGATTGAAACGGTGACCTCCGACTACGACAAGGAAAAGCTGCAAGAGCGCAAGGCCAAGCTGGCCGGCGGCGTTGCCGTTATCAAGGTCGGTGCTGCTACCGAAGTCGAAATGAAGGAAAAGAAGGCCCGCGTCGAGGATGCCCTGCACGCCACCCGTGCAGCCGTCGAAGAAGGCATTGTTCCTGGCGGTGGTGTGGCGCTTTTGCGCGCCCGTTCTTCCATCTCCAAGCTCAAGGGCGCTAACCACGATCAGGATGCCGGCATCAAGATCGTTCTGCGTGCCATCGAAGAGCCGCTCCGCCAGATCGTCAACAACTGTGGCGAAGAAGCCTCCGTGGTGGTCAACAAGGTGTTGGCAGGCAAGGGTAACTTTGGCTACAACGCCAGCATTGGCACTTATGGTGACATGATGGAGATGGGCGTGCTGGACCCGACCAAGGTCACCCGCATTGCCCTGCAAAACGCCGCCTCGGTGGCTTCCCTGATGCTGACCACGGATTGCATGGTGGCCGATCTGCCGGAAGACAAAAAGGGTGGCGCTCCCGACATGAACCCCGGGATGGGGGGCATGGGTGGTATGGGCGACATGGGTTTCTGATCCAGGTCAACCGGCAATACGCCAAAACCCCGCTTCGGCGGGGTTTTTTATGGGTACAAAAAATAATTTTGAAAAGTTTCTGATCTTAATGCGGCCTTAATTTTCGCTACACCAGAATGCGGGCACTCGCGGTGTTGCGAGCATGACCCATTCAAGGAGATTCAAGATGACCCGTACCCTGTTCGCCATTCTGGCCGCTGTTTCCATGATCGCTTCCGCTCAAGCGGCTGACAAGGCGGCTGCTCCGGCGGCTGCTCCGGCGGCTGCTCCGGCGGCTGCTCCGGCTGCTGATGCCAAGGCTGAGAAGAAGGCCAAGAAGGCTAAGAAGGAAGACAAGGCGGCCGCTCCGGCTGCTGCCCCGGCTGACAAGAAGAAGTAATTCTGGTTTCCGTGGCACAAAAACGGGGCGTGAGCCCCGTTTTTTTATGGGCGCGGCATAATGCTGACAGGAATGGATCGCGATGAAACTGTTACTGGCTGAAGATGACCCGATGATCGGCGAGAGCATGCAGCAGGGCTTGCGGCAGGCGGGTTTTGTCGTGGACTGGGCGCGAGATGGCGCGGCGGCCGAGCTGGCCGCGAATACCGGTGATTATGCGGTGTTGGTG
>Ga0116204_1001778_pt1 | contig 11953 bp, 10 predicted proteins | sample LakKivwa52mmetaG_FD_94481 | JGI IMG/M metagenome (GOLD analysis project Ga0116204, IMG submission 94481) | Anoxic lake water microbial communities from Lake Kivu, Rwanda to study Microbial Dark Matter (Phase II) - Lake Kivu water 52m metaG | ecosystem: Environmental > Aquatic > Freshwater > Lake...
GGTAACGGGATTGATTCTAACCGGTTCACCCTCAGTGCATAATATTGCCAAATATACAGATGATAAAACCACCACCAAGAAAACCAGTGAGCGGTTTTATTTCAATCTTAACCGCGAGGATTTATTGACGATCTTTGAGCAACAACGGCTAAAAGGCGATCCCATCAAAACCGTGATCATAGATTTTGATTCCTTTTCTTGGGAAAATCTGGGAGAGATAATCCAGAGACTACAATCCTCCATACCCCAACCGGCGTTAGTAGCTTTTAGAAGCATTATCAATCCCGATGATATCCGGCTCTACAAAAAGAATGGCTTTGCCAATGTAATCGCCAAACCCTTTCACCTCTCCGAAGTTTCGCAACTCATAGAAAGATACTTCTAAAAAATATCCCCATTGCCTTCAGTCTGAACTTCAGAAAGAACAATCTTTACTTGACACAAAAGGCTATCTGCAAAGCATGGTGTCAAAATGAAGCCGCTGCTTCTGCCTTAATGCCAGTGATGTGCAGGTAAGGTCTTGAGATAGTGATACTTAAAGTGCATATAGATTCTTTGCGACAGCGGACTTCGATTTTTTCGATGTCCGCTTTTTTTTATGGGAGCTTTGTGAGAAATCCGAAGCAACAAATCAATCCCCGGGGGATAATGTTCCCAGGGGTCCACCGGAAAAAAGGAGGTTCTTATAATCCGGTTTAAGCGTGGTAAGGCAAAGACAAAAGAAGTCGTGCCAAAAGAAAGGATAAACCGTCAGATTACTTCGGACACAGTACGTTTGATCGGAGTTGACGGTGGTCAAATAGGTGTAGTATCTTTGTCTGAGGCACTAAGGCGTGCAGAAGAAGCAGCTCTCGATTTAGTAGAGATATCGCCTACAGCTGTGCCTCCAGTCTGCCGTATTTTGGATTTTAGTAAGTACTATTACCAAAAGGAAAAAAAGGTAAAGGAAGCCCGTAAAAAGCAACATGAAGTGGAAGTAAAAGAAGTCAAATTTGGTCCTAATACCGAAGAGCATGACTACAACTTCAAGAAAAACAATGCCATCAAGTTTCTAAAACAGCACAACAAGGTCAAATTTACGGTGCGTTTTCGTGGACGCCAAATGGCTCATAAGGAGCTTGGCTACAACGTTTTGGACAAGCTCAAGGTCGATCTGGCGCATATTGCTGATGTCGATTCGGAACCAGTACAAGAGCGGAATCTGTTATCGATGATCGTATCTCCCAAAAAGGATATAGACAAGATTTTGGAAAAGCTCAAGGCAGCCACGGAAAAGCCAGCCACCGAGGAAGTAGTCCCAGTTCCTGTAGCGAAACCAACAACAACCACAGAATAGTAAAACAGAAATCTTTACCCGTCCTCCCTGTCTTGAGGACGATGTACTAATGGATTAAATCACAAGGAGATAAAGATGCCAAAGATCAAGACCAACAGATCTGCAGCCAAGCGATTTAAGGTTACCGGCTCCGGTAAAATCGTTCGTCATCATGCAAAATCAGCACACATCAAAACCAAAAAGAGTCCGAAATTGAAACGGAATTTACGTCAAAGCACTATCGTTCGTAAACAAGATGAAGGAAGAATCCAACGGATGTTGGGTCTATAAGAGGGAGGAAAGATGCCAAGATCAACAAACAATGTAGCAGCCCATCGCAGAAGAAAGGGCTATCTCAAAGCCGCCCGTGGCTATTTCGGTGCCCGCAGTAAAACTTATCGTGTAGCCAGGCAGACAGTTGAACGCGGTATGGTCTTTGCCTTCATCGGCAGAAAACAGAGAAAAAGACAGTTCCGCCGCCTGTGGATTACCAGAATTAATGCCGCTTGCCGTTTGAACGATATGTCCTACAGCAAGTTTATCAATGGTCTGCACAAAGCCAATATCGACATCAACCGCAAGACCCTTGCCCACCTTGCTTGGCATGATGCACCCGCCTTCAGCAAGCTGGTTGAGATCGCCAAAGGTATCTAAGTAAATCACCAAGCTCAATAAAGAAGGATTGTATTAGTGCAAGAGCAGCTTACTCAACTTGTATCAGAAGCCACAGCCGCTATCGCGGCATGCCAAACGGCAAATGATATCCTCAATACGAGAGCTAAGTATCTGGGAAAAAAGAGTGTACTCAATGCGCTCTTTTCCCGTTTGCGCGAGCTGGCTCCCGAAGAACGCCCCGCCTTTGGTCAAAGTATCAATATCGCCCGTGAACAGATAGAAAGGATACTTTCAGCCCATGAACAAAGCCTGCGCGAGCTGGCTTGGCAAAAGGAATCCACAGTCAATCAAGCGGATTTGACAATGCCTGGGAGGTTGTGGCAAAAGGGAGCCTTACATCCGCTTACCATTGTCAATCGTGAGATCGAAGATACCTTTATCAGTATGGGTTTTGAAATTGCCGAAGGCTATGATATTGAAGATGAGTTCCACAATTTCGATGCATTAAACACTCCCTTAGACCATCCATCCCGCAACCTCTCGGATACTTTCTATCTGGATAATGGAATGCTGCTCAGGACTCAGACTTCCACGGTGCAGATTCGCGTGATGGAAAAACATCAGCCTCCGATCAGGATCATCTCTCCCGGACGGTGTTATCGCAATGATAAACCAGACCCGTCTCACTCTCCTGTCTTTAGCCAGGTGGAAGCATTGGTAGTGGGTCCCGGAATCAGCCTCTCCGATTTGCAAGATACGCTGCAAAACTTTACCGTTCTCATGTTTGGGAAAAGCGTAAAATCCCGCATAAGACCTCACTTCTTTCCTTTTACAGAACCAAGTGCGGAGATCGACATCAGTTGTGTCAATTGCGGTGGAAGCGGTTGCCGGATATGCAAGAACTCCGGTTGGCTGGAAATGGGAGGAGCCGGAATGGTGGATCCCAATGTCCTCCAGATTGTGGGCATTGATCCTGAAAAGTATAGTGGTTTTGCCTTTGGGCTCGGTATCGAACGCATTACAATGCTCAAGTATAACATTCCGGACATGCGCATCCTCTTTGAAAATGACGTGCGTATGTTAAGGCAATTCAGATAGGAGCAAAAGATGAAGATATCCTACCAATGGCTAAAGAATTATATCGATCCGGAGTTGAATATCGATGAACTGAAAAGGGTTCTGATCTTCTCTGGCATAGAAGCGGAAGGAGTAGAGTACTTACCTGCGCTTCCTCCGCAAATAGTAAGTGCCAAAGTACTGAGCGCAGAAAGGATCGCAGGTTCGGATCATTTGCAAGTATGTCTCGTGGACAATGGTACCGAGCAATTGCAGATCGTCTGTGGCGCTCCCAATTGCCGCAAGGGCTTGACAGTGGCATTAGCCGGAGTGGGTTCCGTTTTGGGTGACATCACTATCAAAAAGGCGAAGCTTAGAGGCGTAGAATCCCATGGGATGCTATGCTCGGAACGGGAATTGGGGCTTTCTGATATTCATGATGGGATAATCGAGCTCGATGATAATACACCCCTAGGGATAGAGCTCAATTCTCTGCTTGATCTTCCGGATTATGTGCTGGAATTGGAGATTACCCCAAACCGCAGTGACCTGCTCGGTTATTTGGGTATCGGCAGAGACCTCTCCGCCAGCACCGGAAAAGAGATTAGCGAACCCTTTTCCGAAGTATGCGTTAGCCAGAATGTAGCCCCTGGATTGAGAGTAGAGATCATCGCCAAAGACCTCTGCCCTCGTTATACTGGCAGAGTAATCAAAGGTGTCAAGATCGCTCCCTCTCCGCTGTGGCTGAGAAACTTTTTGATCCGCAACGGACTACGTCCCATAAACAACGTAGTCGATATTACCAATTTTGTGATGCTCGAATGTGGTCATCCTCTGCATGCCTTTGATCTAAATGCCTTACAGACAGACGATAAGGATGCTCTCATCTTGGTTCGCAATGCCCAAGAAGGTGAGATTATCGCTGCGTTGGATGGTAAAACCTATAGCTTGACTACAGATGATCTGGTGATTGCCGATGCGGTCAAGCCCATAGCTCTTGCGGGAATCATCGGCGGAGCAAATTCACATATCACAGAGAGCACTTCAGATATCGTCTTGGAAGCGGCTGCTTTTGATGCCAGATCGGTACGCAGAACATCCTATAGATACAAGATAAACACGGATTCTGCCTATAGATTCGAGCGTCATTTAAGTCCGGAAACAGCGGATATGATCAGTGACAGAGCCACTTCTCTGATCCTGCAAATTGCTGGTGGTGAAGTTATTGGAGAGCTTGTGGATCAATGGCTCGATCCACAAAGCAAAGTTATCTTGGGTATCCGTCCTGCACGTTATGAGAGCATCATTGGCTATCGCCTTGCGGATGATCAGATCAAGCAATATCTGGAGCTACTGGGTTTGAAATTTATCCAATATGGTGCATGGAAAGCCGGAAAGATTGCGAATCTCTCCGAGATATATTGTTATCATACAGAGCAAATCGAAGCCGGAATTACCGAATTTGGGTCCATTGACTGTGTGCATAGCCTCTATTTTGAAGTACCCTCCTACAGAGTGGATTTGGAGCGGGAGATAGATTTGATCGAAGAATTGGCAAGGCTCGATGGATATGACAAAGCGCCTCGGAAAACGGAGATTTCTTTGATCATGGACCGTCATGCCCATAGTGTCAAACGCAAGCTCAAGGACTATCTGGTAAGCTGCGGACTTTATGAGGCGGTGAATTTTAGTTTTGATGATCCAGAGCATCTTTCGTTGATTGGTTATGATCCCCAGCAGATGGATGCCAAGCTTTTGCGGCTCATCAACCCCCAAAGTTCAAATCAATCATTGATGCGCATCAGCCTTTTGCCCCAATTGCTCAAAACAATGCGCTATAACCTAGATAATGCCGGCAAAGACATTGGAATTTTTGAGCTGAACAAGACTTATCTTCGCATATCGCAAAGCGAATATCAGGAGCCCTATCAACTTTGCGCGCTTATGACCGGTGCCCGTGAAGCAACGCACTGGCAACAAAAATCCCCGTCTTGGGACTACTATGCCGTAAAAGGCATGGCAACCGGACTCTTGGATGAATTGCGGATTCGCTATACGGAAGCGGAGGCGGCGGAGCAGCCCTATTTGATAGCCATATCATCCAGACAATTACTGGTAGAGGGACTTCCAATCATTAGCTTTGGCAAGATCAAGCCGGAGATTGGTGCAGGATTTGGGATTGATGTAATTGATCTCAAGCAAGACCTATGGTTCATTGAATGCCATGTAGAAAATCTCATCAGAGTATCAAGGGATAGGATTTTGACCTTTGTTCCCCTACCCAAGTATCCAAACATGGAGCGAGACCTATCATTCCTGATCGATACCAGCGTAAGTTTTTATGATTTGCAAAGCGCAATTCAAAATTTGGATCGGGATATCATCAGCTCTGTGGAAGTCTTTGATGAATACATGGGAAAGCAAATTCCCGAGGGCTTTCGTAGCCTAAGCCTACACATTGTCTTCAATGATCGTGAAAAAACATTGACAATAGAACGCATAGACGCTCTCGTTGAATCCATAATCAAAATGCTACAAGACCAGTGGCAGATAAAAATGAGGTAAAAACATGGAAAACCACGTAGTTAACCTACAAGACAAGATTCAGAAACTGATCGATCAATACACTTTGGATAAAAAGAAACTTGCAGAATTGGAGAAACTGAACAACGAATTAACCGAAGAAAATCTCCAATTGATGCAACAGCTGGAGGATTATTCCAAGCTCACCACAGATACGGACAGCAAATGTCAAGCACTCCAAACAGAAATCGACACACTCAAAGCGAGAAACCAAGAGCTGGAAAATCTCTTGGGTGATTTTGATTCTTTTGCCGGTGATGCCATCAAAAAGATCGACGAATTTATTCCCGCTGATCTCTTTGCCTAAGCTTGGAGCAAACTAAATGCAATCTGTTGAAGTGGATATATTTGGACGTAAGTACCGCCTAAGAAGTGATAACCCGGAGCTCACCTTGAGTATAGCTTCGGAGATCAACGAGCAAATAGAAGACCTGAGAGCAAAGTATGAAAACTTGGATTTTACCAAGCTGCTCTTGCTTATTTCGCTTCAACAACAAGAATTGATACACAGCCTTAAACACAAAAACGGTGAATTGAGTACAGACCTTGAACGCCTCAACCAGATGATCTCAAGGATCGTCGGAGACATATAACATTCCTGCGGAACTCGTGATATGGGTTGCGATAAAGCTATGGATGATGAGGGAATCGAGCCATTGGTAGCATGTATGCCGGATGAATCCGGATTCATAAAGCCAAGAAGGTAGATGCCCACCTTGAGTTTGGCTTTGAACGGTCAAACATACACGGTTCCCGCGGGGTTTTTATACCACGAATCTGATAACCCTATGGGGTTAGATAATAAATGAGTTAAGGAACGTCCAGATGGATAGAATAGTAGTTGGTGCCATCGGTGTGGCACTGGGTTTTGCCATTGCCCTCGTTATCTATTTGATCCAGCGTAATACGAGCTTCAAGCTAGTCTCGCAGGCAAAGCAAATTGCCGAAAAGATCGAGCAAGAAGCCAAAAAAGACGCTGAAACAGCAAAAAAAGCAGCTCTCCTCGAAGCCCGAGAAGAGTGGTTCAAACAAAAACGCATCCTCGAAGAAGAGATCAAGGAACGCCAAAAAGAGCTACGCATCCAGGAGAAGAAATACAACGAACGCTTGGGTAGCCTTGATAAACGGCTTGATTCCTTGGACAAAAAAGAAAATAGCCTTACTGAACAAGAGAAAAAGGTCAAGCTCAAAGAAGAAGAATTAGCCAAAAAGCAAGTTGAATGCCAAGAACTCATCGTAAAGCAAAAAGAAAGGCTCTGTGAAATTGCCGGTCTTTCCAGAGAAGAAGCTCTACAAAGATTGCGCGATGAATTGCTAAGCCAAGCCAGACAGGTTGCCTCCAATGATGCCCGGCTTACCATCGAACAGATCAAGCTCGATGCCAATCAAAAAGCGGCTGAAATCCTCTCTACTGCCATTCAACGGATGGCGGTTGATCACGTATCCGAAACCACTGTTTCGGTAGTATCCCTGCCTGGCGACGAAATGAAGGGCAGGATTATCGGACGTGAAGGCAGAAACATCCGCACCTTTGAAAAAGCCTCCGGCGTTGATCTGATCATAGACGATACTCCAGAAGCAGTAGTGCTCTCTTGTTTTGATCCTGTGCGTAGGGAAATTGCCAGGCTTTCTCTGGAAAAACTGATTTCCGATGGCAGGATTCATCCCGGCAGGATCGAAGAAGTGATCGCAAAAACCGGCAAAGAGATGGAAGAAAACCTCGTCAAAATCGGCGAAAAAGCCGTTATTGAAGCCAATATCCACAATATCTCTCCAAACCTGATCAAGATTCTCGGCAGGCTGCATTATCGTACCAGCTATGGTCAAAATGTGTTGCAGCACTCCATCGAAGCGGCTTGGATTTGTGGAATTTTGGCAGCGGAACTCGGGCTAGATCAAGAAGTAGCCCGGAGAGCAGGCATGCTGCATGATATCGGTAAAGCCCTCGATCATGAATTCGATGGTTCACATGCCGTAATCGGAGCTAATCTTGCCCGCAAGAATGGTGAAAACAAAATTATCATCAATGCCATCGAAGCACATCACGAAGAAGTAGAAGCAATATCAGTTTATGCTGCTCTTGCCCAAGCTTCGGATGCCATCTCCGGTGCCAGACCTGGCGCTCGTAGAGAAATGCTCGAGACCTATATGCAGAGATTGGCAAAGCTCGAAGATATCGCCAATGCCGTGGATGGGGTTACAAAGTCCTATGCCATTCAAGCCGGAAGGGAACTTCGCATCATCGTAGAACCTTCTCAGATTGAGGATACACAGACCCCGCTAATTGCCAGCGAAATTGCCGCCAAGATCGAAAAAGAAGTACAATATCCGGGGCAAATCAAAGTGACTGTAATCCGCGAAACCCGACAAGTGGCAATGGCAAAATAGATGAATGTCCTCTTTTTGGGAGATGTATATGGCAAGCCGGGACGAGAAGTCCTTTTACGAAACTTACCAGACATTCTCAAAGAGAAAGCAATCGACTTTTGTATCATCAACGGCGAAAACCTTGCCGATGGGCGGGGCTTGACAGAAAAGACCAGTAAACCACTTTTTGAGATCGGTGTTGATGTCATCACCGGAGGCAATCATCTATGGGATAGGGCGGAGTCTTTGGATTTCATCCAACGCTGTGAACGCATCGTAAAGCCCATGAATTGCTCGCCTCACGCTCCGGGGAATAACTTTTATACCTGTGTCAAAAATGATCTCAAGCTCACTGTAGCCTGCCTCTCCGGGCAGATTTTTATGCCTCCCGCCGATTCGCCCTTTGTGGTATTCGATTCTGTGTATGACCAATTGAAGCAAGAAACGCGCTGCATTGTGGTGGACTTTCATGCCGAATCGACAGCCGAGAAGAGAGCTCTGGGATGGTATCTGGATGGTAGGGTTTCGGCGCTGATTGGTACTCATACCCATATCCAAACAGCAGATGAAGAAATTTTGCCAAATGGCATGGCATATCTTACCGATGCCGGTATGACAGGTCCTCACGACTCAGTGATTGGGGTCAAAAAGAAGATTATCATCGACAAAATGCGCTCCGCGATCCCTCAACGTTATGAAGTATCAGACCGTGGCTTGCAGATCAATGGCGCTCTCATCGAGCTTGACAACGATACCGGTAATGCGCTTTCGATCTCCCGCTTGCGGATCACCAAAGGATTGTAAATGCAAAAGATACTATCTGGCAAAGACATTGCCAAACAGATCAAGACCCAGACAAAGGAGATTATCTCCGAGTATTCGCTATTGCCGCGCATGCTCCTCATCCAAGTAGGGTCTGATCCTGCATCTGCATACTATGTGCAAAACATAATCTCCAATGGTACAAAGCTCGGATGCTATGTCCAGCTAAACGAACTAGCGGATGATGCCTCGGAAGCGGACTTGCTTTCCGAGATCAATAGGGCAAATCGAGACCCAGAGATTCACGGGATAATGATCCAAAAACCACTACCCAAAGCTTTTGATACAGCCAAGATAGACATATCTATCAATCCTGACAAGGATCTCGACGCCATTCATCCCTTAAACTTGGGAAAAATCGTAAATGAAACCGGTGCCTTGGTACCCTGTACAGCTCAGGCAGTAATCGAGACGCTAAAGTTTTTTGCTCATGATCCTGCCGGAAAGCATGTGGTGATCTTGGGACGCAGTACCGTTTTGGGAAAACCCCTGGCAAATATGCTATTGCAAAAGAAAGCCTTTGCCAATGCTACAGTTAGCGTCTGTCATAGCAAGACCACAAATCTATCGGAGCTCACTCGCCAGGCAGATATTCTCATAGCTGCAATCGGCAGTCCTCTCTTCGTCAAAGCGGATATGATAAAAGAAAATTGCATCCTCGTTGACGTAGGTATAAACCTCCAAATTGATGCCTCTGGTAAGGAGTATTACGTAGGCGATATTGATTATAAAGATTGCTATGACAAAGCATTAGCTATTACTCCAGTTCCGGGTGGGATTGGGACAATCACCACTTCAATTTTACTGCGAAACCTTGCCCTGTCCGCTTTCATGACAAGGTTTCCAAACAAATCTATTGACGTTTTTTGCTAAGTGAATTTTGATGAAAATAGAAAGAAAGACGATTCCGATTTTGGGAGGAATGATGTTAAAGAAGAGTTTAATGCTCTTGATAATCGTTGTGATTCTGTCTTTGATGATGCTCGGAACCACAGGTTGCGGAAAATCCGGAAGCCGGTTTGCCAACCAGCTCCCTGTGATCCGCATTACTTCCTACGAAGGCTACGATCCCAATTCCGATGTTTACAATGTACAGGATACTTTGTTGTTCCAGCAACGTGTTTACTGGCATGCCGAAGACCCCGATGGTACCATCGCTGGTTATGCCTATCGTATTTTGGATGCCAATGATAACCCGATCCCCACTCCGGGAAACAAGTACTATGATGCAGATGGCTCTGTTACTCCCGCTGCAGTCTTAAGTGCTCACGGTGATGGATGGGTTCTTCATTACAAACCAGGTGCAGATCAGAATATCCCGCTTGATCATCCTGCCGCAAGCAAGACCATTTGGACTTCCGAAAAGTATGTCCAGATCAATTTCCCCGCTGCCAATGCCGATGGAACCCCTGCTGTCAAAATCAGTAAGTTTGAAGTAATCGCCATGGACAATCGCGGTGGTATTTCCAATAAAGCCATGCGCTTTTATACTGCCTGGTCTGCAAAGCCGGTGTGCTTTGTCCAAACCACCAAAGGCGACCCGCGCGGAAGCCAAGTTGGTACCGGTCTCAGGCTCAGTTTTTCCATGGATGACGACGATCCCTTTATCCAAGCTACACCTTGGTATTACGAATTCAAAATCAACAAGCGTCAGGGTATTTACAATCCTCCGGAAACGGACAGTACTCTTTATGATGATAGTATCAATCCGATCCTCTCTTCCACGCGCTGGTATAGTTCCTATGGATTGCCCAAAATCAACCAAGCACTGCTTACCACGATGTCTGATCCCGCTATTTTTAGCGATTATGATGCAAATGGAAATCAAGTGACCCATACCGAAGTGGTAGCCCGTGTCTATGATCTCGCTGGTATAGTTTCGGATACGCTCAAATACCGTACATCCGATGGCGCTGTGATAGGCAAAACCGCCATCCGTTTTGCTGTCAAAGAAGGCTTCCGTCCCAGCACTGATATCTATCCAACCAAGTCTTACGGTTTGGGTGATCATCATTTCGTAGATTATCAAGACGAAGGAGCTTTGGAAATCTATCCCTTTACCATTGTCGGTGGCGCACAACGCTATGCCACACCTTTCTTTAGAAATACAGAGAATGAACGCGTAGCCATCAACAGTCCCAATTTCAAAGCTTGGGTTCGTTGGGGATGGTGGGGAGAATATGCCCAGGTCAATTCTGCCGGAATCTCCAATCCTACTCACAATCCCTATGACAAGAAAGTAGATGCGGTCTTAGATGAAACTACCGACCAAAACTATTATAGTGAAATTACTCACTTCGATCTGCGGTTTAATGGTGATGCCTACGATTTCCCTCCTCTGGCTCAAAACATCATTACCGATAGTGATACCGGTAAGCGCTGGCTGAGAATTCCGCTCAATTCTCCTCTGGGGCAGACGGTTGTGCTCACTACCCTTCCCTCCGGTGAGCATACCTTTGAAGTTCGCGTAGTTGACCTCCAAGGCATGGTCGATCCTACTCCAGAGACCTTTACCTTCAAACTGGTCGATTATATCCCAGCAACGAGCCGTAATGGTATTTTGATCGTTGATGATGAAGCCAATCATCCTTCATTTGCGCCCGATGCCATAATCACCGAAAAGATGGAATATGCCCTGTCTGGTTATAATCAAACCAAAGATTTCATCATCAGAAGCAGCGATTCCAATCCAGGAGATACCTATGGTGATATCCGCAGTCGCCATTTAGCCCCCAGCGATCTCCAAAAATACAAGATGGTGATCCATCATAGCAATCATCCGCAAGCTGCCAGTACTCTGCCCATTGATCATGATGGTCTATATCTATATTCACACATGGGTGGAAATCTCGTCTTTTCGGGAACTCACCTGATGTCTTCGATGTTTGATTCCATGGCTGCTGCTGGACAATACTCGTTTATGCAACGTCTCGGTCTTTTGGCAGAGCAATCGGTTGGCTCCAGCTTGCTTGGCAATAATACGGGTATCCAAAACAATACTTTCTTCCAGAGAGCTATTGGGCAATTGACCTTCCCAAATTTGTATGTCCAGTATGAAGATCAAGCCGATCTTACAAACTATCCGATCCCAGGTCACAATTCGATCGTCAATAGCCGCAAGGGGCTTTCTGCTGTCACTTTCTTTACCAAGTTTAATGGTGAACCGATTTATAGCCTCGGTTGTAAACCCGTAAA
>Ga0116204_1001779_pt1 | contig 11952 bp, 10 predicted proteins | sample LakKivwa52mmetaG_FD_94481 | JGI IMG/M metagenome (GOLD analysis project Ga0116204, IMG submission 94481) | Anoxic lake water microbial communities from Lake Kivu, Rwanda to study Microbial Dark Matter (Phase II) - Lake Kivu water 52m metaG | ecosystem: Environmental > Aquatic > Freshwater > Lake...
CCCTTGCCTGGCTATCGCTATTTCTTTCCAAAGAAAACAAAAAAACGTTTCCTTCACACAACTCCTGCCGGCACCTTGAGGAGCGTGTTTATCATGTCCTCAATCTGCTCGGCGAGGTTGGTTTTGCTCAAAAAGTCCACGCACGCCGCAGGGTATTTGCCCTTCAGGTCGTTTCTCACAACGTCGGGAAGCCCAATTGCAGATGCCACAAGCACCCTTATTTTTATCTTGCGCGCCCTAAGCTCCTCCAAGAGCCCCCAGCCGGATTTCTTGGGCATCATCAGGTCGAGCACCACAAGGTCGTAGCCCTTCTTGAGTATTTTCGAAAGCGCGTCATCCACGCCGCTTGCCGTATCAACAGAGGCAAAGCCTGCGTTCCCGAGGAAGGCGGCTATGCTTTCCCGCACGTCAGCCTCATCGTCAACGACCAGTATTTTCGAATTTTTTGCCATGGCTACTCCCCCCTTGCCTTCTTCGGAAGAACAAAATAAAATATCGAGCCCTTTGGCTTGTTCGGGCGGTAGTGCGCCTCTCCGCCATGCTTTTTCGCAATCTCGTAAGCCATATAAAGCCCCACACCCGTGCCGGGGCCTGTCTTGTCCCCGCGGAAGAACTTCGTGAACAGGTTCTCCCTCTGCTCGACAGGCACGCCTGCACCGGCGTCTATCACCTCGATTTTCACGTTTGCGCCTTCCTGCGCTACCCGCACAAGGACGCTTGTGTCCGCAGAGTACTTCACAGCGTTTGACAAATAGTTGCCAAGCCCGTAGGCAAGAAGCCGCCGGTCTCCCTTCACAGCTATCGGCTTTCCGCACCCCTCCACCCGTATGTCCATCCCCTTGGCTCGGGCGAAATCCTGGTGTATTCTCACCTCGTCTTGCACAACTTCGCAAATGTCAAGGTCCTCGGCTTGTATGCTCCCGCCCTGCTCGAACTTGGTGAGCTGTATTATCTCCTCAATCTGCTGTTTGAGCCGCGTGATGTTCCGCCGAATCAGCGCCTCGCTCGCTTCCGTTTGCTTGGGCTTGCCTTTCTTGAGCATGCCGATGTTCATGTCTATTACGGCAAGCGGGGTCTTGAGGTCATGCCCCATGTTGAAGAGGAACTGGTTCTTGCTCTCCTCCATCTTCCTCAGCTGCTCGTTCATCTCCATGAGCATGTGCGTTTTCCGCTCGACCTCGCTTTCGAGCTTGTAGTGGTATTGCTGCTCGTCTTCCACGAGGCGCCTGTTCGCAGCCGTCAGCTTAGAGAGGAGGGCATTCACGTCTTTTGCCAGGTAGGTTATTTCATCATCATAGTTCGATTCGACCTGTATTATCTCGGCGCGCGTCGCGCCCTTCTCGGCGGCCTGCCCGAGCTCATCAGCGGCATTGCGTAGCTTCCTGATTCGGGACACAACGAACATGTCAAGAAGAAAGAAGTTGAGGGTCATTATCGCAAGCCCGATTGTGGTGGTCCCAAAGAGGAAGTAGCCCTGGTTCTTGCGGAATATCTCGAGCCTGTCGCGCGGCATCTCCATGCGCAGCGTTATCGCGGGCAAGCCTTCTATGTCCTTGATGATGCCATAGCTTTTTGTGCCCTCGTCCTCGCGGACGACGTATATTGCCACATCTCCGCTTGACGATGCAGTCCTTTCGGCTTCAGCGGGCAGGCTTCTTCGGTCATAAGCATAGACTGAAAGCTTCATGTTGCTGCCGACTAGGACTTCCGAAAGCCTTGCGGTGTCCAGGTAGCGCCCCATCAGCACGCTGCCGATGGGCACGCTGTTCGGGTCGTCGCTGGTGGTAATGGGCATGGAGGCGACAAGCATGGGCTTACCGTCGACAATCATCATGCCTGCGACCCGGTCGGACGGGTTCGTGAAGCGGGTGAGCGGGCTTGAGGTTTGAAGGTACTGGAAAGTCGATGGTACTGGGACTGATTGGTTGAGGGTGAAATCGACGGCCTTGCCAAGGACATACCTGCCGCGCGAATCATAGATGGCAATCGCATTGACCCGCGACGCGAGAAAGGTGAAATCGTTGAACTTCGCATCCACATAGTCTGCTCTCGGATCAACTACGAGGGTCGACGTGTCCCCCCACACAGACCAGGCCTCAAGCGAGCGCACAAGCCCGCTTTCCTGTTCCGAAAGCCAGTTTTCCATGTGGTTGATGTTGGTTTTTATGTCCTGCATCTCGTCAAGCATGAAGATCTGGAACATGATGCCGGCTTCCACGGTGAAAATCGCGCTGATGAGGAAGATGAGCGTTATTGCCGTTATGATGAGCGTCTTTATCCTGAGTTTCAATCCATCACCATGCCGCTCAACTTTCCACGCCGATATTTAAAAACAATTGCACAGCGCCTTAAAATCGCAAGGCAAGCCCGTCCCTGGCAGCAAGCGCTTGCGGGAAAATCTTCCTTGCCGCCTTCTCTGCAGTTTTCCTTGATCTGAGGTCAGCGTACTTGTGGGCGGCGAAATGCGTGAGGATGAGCCTTCTGCAGCCAGCTGCCTTGGCAAGCATCGCGGCGGCTTCCGGCGAAAGATGGGGCCATGGCGCATACTCCTTCTCGCCAGGCAGCAGCCCGCACTCGGTTATGAGAAGGTCGGTTCCGGATGCTAGCCGGAGGTAGTTTTCGCATCTTCCGGTGTCCGTGCAGTACGCAAGGGTTCTCCGGTTGCCGCCTTTACCGAATTCGAACCTCATGCCAATGCAAGGGTCGGCGTGCACAAGTGGCAGAGCCGTAACAGAGTAGCCTTCAAGCGCGTTCTTTCCCATCCGCAACGCGCAAAGCGAGGCTTTCACAAACTGCTCGCGCAAGGATGCGGTATAAGGATGACCAAGAAGCCTTCGCATCGCCCTCCTCTCCCCAGCCTGCACAAATATGCGCACCTTCCCTTTCTTCAAAAGCGGAAGCGTGTGCAGGCCTGAAACATGGTCGAGGTGCGAATGGGAAATGAAGATGTCTGTGGGCTTTGAAAGGTCGGCATGCTTCCCAAGCCTCCATAGCCCGTCGCCCGCATCAAGTATGATGTTCCTTTCAGGAAGCAAAAGAAGCGCGCATGTCGTGTTGCCTCCTTGCGCGGTAGGATACCACCCATTCGTGCCAAGGAAAACAATTTTCATATCCACACCAGGGATGGCTTGCGAGGATATGTTTTAAACCCTTGGGCGTGCAAACCCGTTTCATGGGCACCAGGCTTTTCCTTGCGGTCCTTCTCTCGCTTGCATTCCTCCCGTTCCAAGCATTTGCCGCACAGGCAGCTTCAGACTCCGCGGGCGAGCCATTCCAGCTGAACACATCCGGGCTGTCGTCACTCTTCCAAAACGGGACAAGCGTGCAGCTTGATGCAGCGGTCAGGAGCCTTTCGGCATTCGGCGCGCAGCAGAACATCACCAGGATAAGCGGCACGCAGGTGATCGGCATCCTTGCGCTTCTGGGCGTGCAGCAGAATGCGAGCGTTGAGGGGCTCCCATCGCAAGCCGCAGTCCAGAACGCGACCGGCGGGGCGGGCGTTTCATCCGCCGGGCAACAGGCGCAGCCCCAACAGGGGCTGATGCCGCAGTTCGCCGCGATACTCTCGCAGTTCCGCGCCCTTCTTTTTCTTCTCGCAATTCTGATGTATGTGTTTGCGGCAGGCAGGATAGCGGAATTCACGAAGCTCTCAGGTGCGCGAATCGGGAGGCGCGAAGCCCTCGCCATTCCGGCAGCTTACCTGATTGCCGGTCTTGCGACGATTGCCGCCTATTACGCATCGGGCCACTGGGTGCCCCCGCAGAACACGCCGATAACCCTTGCGTTCTACATCGTGGCCATTCCCATTGCCATTTTCTGGCTCATGGGCGCCGCGGCACTCTACATGTTCTTCCGCGAAAAGGCAGGGATTGTCGGGTCGCTCGACTTGAGCATGAAAATCGCGCTTGCTCCGCTTTTCGACGGGCTAAAAGGCTACTGGACCGCGCTTGGAGCCGCCGCCGTCCTCTCGCTCGTTTCCGCGGTTTCGTTCTACTCGAGCGGGGGCAACATGGCGCTCCTCACGCTCGACTTCACAATTTTGTCCTGCGTTTCCGCGCTTTATTTCGCCTACCGCGCGCTCACGGCAAAGGGAAGCGAGCCGCAGGCTTCGAACATGGTCACCGCCCTTTGCATAGTCTCCCCGATAATCATGCAGAAGTTCTTCAGGGACTTCGTATGCGCGGCACTGGCGCTCCTGCCAATCCGGCTCTTTGCTGAATGTCCTCTCCTATCGATGGACGGCGGGGCGACGTTGGGGGTTTCGATTGCGGCGACGGTTGTGCTTCTTGTTCCCATAGTGCCGTTCATTTATGCTGGCGTGGTCAACGCGCTTCGCGCAGGCATGCTTCTCGGAATCATCGCCGAAGGCGAAGGCAGGAAGAAGCCAGATAAGGAAGAGTGATTGCCCGCATCTGCTGTGCCTGCCTGGCGGGATGGCTTCATTAGGAATGAAACTGATGGCAGGAGGATTGCCAATCTCGGCAACCCCGACCTATTTTTATTACTTAACTGCGCCTCTGGTGCAGGAAAATGTGGGGTGCCAACATGGAAGTCGAACAGCCAGCCGTGCTCGACGCATCCGAGCACCTGGGCCGCGCGGTCAATGAAATCTCCCGGAGGGGAATACCCGTCTTTGTCACAAAGGACGGGAGATACCTTGGAATAATAGACGAGCGCGCAATCCGCCAGCGCGCCGATTCGTCAAAGGAAAAATGCGGCACGCTTGCCGAGCGCACGCCGATCCTTGCTCCGGAAAGCACGGTGATGGACGCCTGCCGCGCGTTTTTCGCAGGCCGCTTCAAGGCCATCCCGATAATCACAAAGGGTGGAAAAATCGAGGGCGCGATAACCAGGCGCACCCTCCTGAATGAGCTCCTCAAGGAAAGGATGCTCTCGCGCGTGCGCGTTTCCGAAGTGATGACCGCTCCGGTCATGGCGCTTGACGCATCATCCACAGTGGGGCAGGCGCGAAGCGAATTGCGGCGCCACAACATCCGCCGCGTGGTGGTGACAAAGCACGGCAAGCTCGCCGGCTTGTTTTCCGTCTTCGATCTTGCCTCTTTCATCTCAAGCCCCAAGGAGAAGGGCCTTTTTTACCGGGGCGGGGAGAAGACGAGCCTCGATGACCAGCCCATCGTCTCATATATGAAGCGCGAGGTGGAGACAATCGGCACTGGCGAATCGCTTGCCTTGGCGGTGCGCAGGATGCTCGAGGCGCGCGTCGCCGCGCTCGTTGTTGTCGACGGGCAATATCCAATCGGCATAGTTACCGCAAAGGACATACTCCACACCACCATGGCAGAGGAGAAGGCGAACCGCGTCTTCGTGAGCGGGCTGCCCTACGAGCAGCGCGACTACCAGGAAGAAATCGTGGGCGAGGGCGAAAAGATGCTCTCAAAGCTTGGCAAAAGCTTCGAGGTGCGCTCGCTCGCGTTCCACATAAAGTACGAAGGCTCGGGGTTTGCCGTGCGCGCGAGGCTCGACGGCAAGCGCGTGCTTGCCGCAAGCGCATTCGATTTCAGGCTCCCATCGGCAATAGGCGCCGCGCTTGCCGACATCGAGCGCATGGCGTCAAAGGAAAAAGTGATGCGGATGGAGCGCTCGAGGCGCAACCGGAGGAAAGAGGTCGAAGAATGATTTCGCGTTGAGGCGGTTTGCCTCGAAGCCCGGCGCGGCGGAGCGGCTTGCGCCGGCCGGGTTGCGCGGAGTTTTCGCCCGCGGCGCCATCTGGAACCGGGTGCGCGCTTTCGGTGCAGGATGCTGGAATGGTGTTGTGTAATGGTCTGCCTTGAAACCAGTCTTGGGAAGATGAAGCTGAAAAACCCCATTGTGCTCGCATCGGGCATCAGGGGCAATTCCGCAGACCTTCTCATCCGGGCCGCGATGGAGGGTGCGGGCGCAGCCACCTCCAAGTCGTGCTCGCTTCTTCCGCGCGAGGGGCACAACAACCCGACCATGCTTGACTCAGGCGGAGTGATGATGAACGCCGTCGGTCTTTCCAACCCCGGAGTCGATGAGGAAAAAGGCGAAATCGCGCGGGCGGTTAAAGAGGCGGGCATTCCCATAATCGCAAGCATATTTGGGAAAAGCCCCGAGGAATTCGCGAAAGTCGCGCAGAGCATCTCGGAGGCAAGGCCGCACATGATAGAGGCGGACATCTCCTGTCCTAACATTCACCGCGAGGGGATGATGTTTTCGAGCACGCCGGAAGATGCCGCATCGGTTGTCGCCGCGGTCCGCGAAGCCACCGCCCTCCCCATTTCTGTGAAGCTTTCCCCGCAGGCTGCCGACATAGGCGCGGTGGCAAGGGCATGCGCCGAGTCCGGCGCGGATTGCATAACCGCGATAAACACCATGGGCGGGATGTTCATCGACGCGCGCGCGCGCCGCTCAATACTCCACAACTCAATCGGCGGAATCTCCGGTCCCGCGCTCAAGCCGGTTTCCTTAAGGTGCGTCTATTCAATACGGAAAGCCGTCGGCCCCAAGATGCCAATCATAGGCACCGGCGGGGTCACGACAGGCATTGACGCAATCGAAATGCTCATGGCCGGCGCAACTGCGGTCGGCATCGGCTCCGCGGTCGTGCTCCGCAAGAATGCGTTTGCCGACATCGCAAAGGAAATGGAGTCTTTCATGGCCGAGAGCGGCTACAAATCTCTCTCAAAAATAGCTCTTATCGAATAGGTGCTTCCAATGGCCCTCCCAACTGCGGCGAAAATAACCGGCGTCGAGCGTGAAAATGGCATCGTCACCACTTTCACTCTCGAGCCTGAGGAAAAGCCCCACAAGCGGCCCGAACCAGGCCAGTTTTTCATGCTCTGGCTTCCTGGTTTTGACGAGAAGCCCTACAGCGTCGCGGGCATCTCGCCCCTCGCCTTCGCAGTAGGCGCGCGGGGCCCTTTCAGCAACAAGCTCTCCAGCTTGAAAAAGGGAGACAAGATATGGCTTCGCGGACCCTATGGCAAGGGATTTTCCCTTTCCGGCAAGAAAATCCTCCTCGTTGGGGGCGGCTACGGCTTTGCGCCGCTCCGCTTCCTTGCCGCCGAGGCGAAGAACAAAGGGATATCCGCAATCGCGGTGTGCGGCGCACGGAGCGCGGGGCTTCTGATGAAGCCTGCGGACTGCAAAACGGTTTTCACGACGGATGACGGCTCGCGGGGAATCAAAGGCAACGCCATTGCCGCCGCCGAGGGCCTGTTCAAAAAGGAAAAATTCGACGTAGTTTACACCTGCGGGCCCGAAAAGATGATGGAGGCGGCCGCGAGGCTTGCGAAAAAAAACAAGGCGGACTGCCAGCTTCTTCTTGAGCGCTACATGAAATGCGGCATAGGCGTCTGCGGGCACTGCTGCTGCGGCGACAGGCTCGTGTGTTTCGACGGCCCCTGTTTCGGGCTTGAAATTCTTGACAACCCTGACTTTGGGAAATTCCACCGCGACAAGTGCGGCAGGAAGGTGCCGCTATGAAGGAAAGAGGCGCACAGGAACAGTGCGAGTTGCAAACGGGCAAAACAGCTTCCGGCGTGACGCCTGCATGCTCCGGGGGTTGGAAGGTGCGGTCATGAGTCTGTTGATAAAAAACGGCAAAGTGGTCGCCCCGGACGGCGTGTTCGAGGCAGACGTGCTCATGCGGGGGGAAAAGATAGCCAAGATCGCCCCGAAAATACATGCGAAGGGCGCGAAGAAGATCGACGCATCCGGGCTTTACGTCTTTCCTGGGGCAATCGACCCCCACGTGCACTTCCGCGACCCAGAAAACACCGAAGAGGAGGACTTCTCTTCAGGCACGGCATCCGCGCTTGCCGGCGGCGTAACCACAATAATCGACATGCCGAACTACCGCAACCCCCCAACAACCAAGCTTTCCGCCTATCGCCAGAAGCTGCGGATTGCGGGAAAGAAAGCGCGTTGCGATTTTCTCCTGCGCTTCGGCGCCTCAAACACGAATTTCGCCGCAGCGGCAAGAAGCCGCGCACCCACACTCAAGCTTTTCCTTTCCGATACAAGAAGCGAGCTTGACTGCGGCAGGCTCGCGGCATCGCGCCACTTCGAAGCCTTTCCCAAAAGGCGCCCGATTTGTGTCCATGCAGAAGACAAGTCAAGGATAGCCTCGCGCGCGCGCCGCTTCCATTCGCAAAGCGAGATACAAGACAAGCTGTCAGCGCAGCTTGCCACGAAATTCGCCCTCGCCCTTGCTTCAAAGACCCACCGCCGTGTTCATTTGTGCCACCTCACAACTGCAAAAGAGGTCGCCATGTGCAGGCGGCATCCGAACGCGACATACGAAATCTCACCCACGCACCTTTTCCTATCGCAAGCAGACCTGCCCGAGCTTCGCGCGCTCTCAAGGGCGAATCCCCCTCTCCGGGACAGGACGGAGCAGAAGCTTCTCTGGCGCGCGATGGGAAGCGATACCATAATCGCCTCCGACCACGCGCCGCATCTCGTTTCGCATAAGCTTGACGGCGCCCCCGGCTTTCCAGGTGTAGGCACCATGCTCCCGCTGATGCTTGATGCTGCTCACAAAAAAAAGCTGACAATCTGCCAGGTCGCGCAGCTATGCTCCCACAACGCAGCGCAGGCGTTCGGGCTTTGCAGGAAGGGGATGGTGCGCAAGGGCTTCGACGCCGACTTGGTGCTGGTGGACATGGAAAGCAAATGGAGGATAACCGCGAAAAACAGGCTCTACAAGTGCGGCTGGACCCCTTTCGAGGGAAAGGAAGTGCACGGGAAGATAGAAATGGTCTACTTGCGGGGAAAACTTGCATACGACGGCAAAAGCGTGCTTTCTAGGCCTGGAACGGGCAAAGAGGCAAAATGGGAACTCTGATTGCCCATAGCCAACTAATGCCCGCGGCCGAATTCATATCGGCAACCGTCCTCCTTCAGGCTACCTCACAGTAATTCGAACTTGTGCTGCCCCGGAGGAATTCGAGTAATCTGAAAGCGCCTTGACCTCGAAGAAATAGGTGCCTTCCTTCCCCACGCGCGAAAAACCGGGCCCATCTATCACAAACGCGGAGCTTTTCACAATCTGCTTTTTCCCGCCAGAAACTTCCATGTCGAACACTATGTCATGCCCGTTGTTCGATAGGTAAACGCTCTTGACATAAGGCGGAATCTCGATTTCTTCGACAACGGCGGCAGCCCCGCCGAGGTAACCGACCGAATCCGCCGCGCTTGCAAGCCTTTGCACCGCGAACTCGGCTTTTTGCACAGCCAAATCCTCCTGCGCGACATTCGACCTGCCGTAGGCATAAATGAGAAGCGGGGTTAGCAGGAGAAGCATCAGCCCCACGATAACCAGCATTTCGGTGCTTACCTGCCCTTTCATATTGACACGCCCCCATCCTGCCGCCCCCTGTTCTGGCGCAGCTGTTCGTTAGTGGAAGAGCCCTGCCCGAGCCGCAGTTTCCTTCCCCGCTCGTCAAGGATTGCAAGCACGAGGACCAGGAAGAACAATGCGGCAAGGAGGATTATGAGCATAGGGTTGAAAACGAAGAACAAGACCTGGCGGCTCTCGACCATGAACCCGTCCGCAACCGCGCTTATGTTGAAGACCATGTGCAGGGCAATGGCGGCTATCAGCCCAGGCAGGAAGGCAAGCGGGGCATAGGCTGCGATTTTCGGGTTGCTCTTGACGTAGCCGATGAGTGCTGATATTGAGGCGGTGAAGCAGCCATGCGCGAGCGTGTTGAAGAACGAGCGGTAGAAGACGAGTGCGATCCAAGTAAAAATCCCCATCTCGAACGGGTTTGCCTTCGAGCCGAAGTAGAACCAGTTCTCTACGAACGCGAACCCGGCGCCGCACGAGAACCCAAGAAGCATGCCCGTGAGGGTGTCATTGTAATCGTGGTGCCCGGACAGGACGAGGACGCCGAAGCCCTTGAGGAGCTCCTCGACGAACGGCGATATTAGCACGGTTACCAGGATGGCGAAAGACAGCCCCTCGATGCCGGATATCTGCGAGGCAATGGTTGAGCTTACGAGAAGCGAGAAAAACGCGACGAACATTCCCCATGCGAACATGCCGATGAAAAAGCGCAGCGGCTTGCCTTCCTCGCGCCTACAATAGTACCACGAGGCGACCAGGTAGGCGAATGGCACCGTGAACGCGCACATGCCCGACAGGAGCACCACCCGCACAGCAGTCTCGAAGCCGAGCCTTTCCCCGAGGCTGTCCGCCATGAGCATCACGAATATGGCGACCCAGAATACTTCGATCGCCACAATGCCCGGGTGTATTATTACATCTGCGAGTTTTTCAGAAAACGGCCTTCCTTCGGTTTTCGGGAGCACCAGCGTCTGCATGCTGTATTCCGATTCCTTAGTCTCACCTTTCTTGTCATATGCCGTGCGTGCAAGGAAAAGCATGAGGAAGCCGAGCGCAAGCCCTATCACAGGCACCGCAATCAGGAGGCCTGCCGAGACGCTTTCGTTTATTTTCCTTTCGTACTCGCTCCAGTCCTCGGTGAGCTCGAAGAATTTTCCGTACCGCTCACCGTCGGCGCCAGCCCCCACGATTGCGAAGCGCGTCTTCTGCACGCTTTCGCGGCCGTATTCCGCCAGAACCTCAAGCTCGAACAATCCCCTCTCGCCAGGCGGGATGGTGCCCAAAAGCCGAAGCTCGGCCCAGCCGCCGCCCTTCCCTTGCCGTATTATGTATATCGGGAAGCCCTCGTCGGTCGGGTTCTGTACTTCTATCCGCACAAGTATCGTGTGCGGGCTTTCATTGAGGTGCCCATTTTCGACGCTGATGGATGCGCCAAGCCCGTAGGTGAAATCGAGGAGGTCCTCGGTCGCTTCCGTCGCGTAGGCCGCGGGCATGGCGGCAAGAAGGAAAGCGACAAGCAAAATCTTTCGGAATTCCATCCCAATCCCCGTTTGATGCGGCAGCCGCAGCGCGGAACCATCCCGTCAGAACGGAATCGGCACATACACGCCGAGATTCCGCACTATCCAAACATACGCCTTATACCAGATTTCATTCCTCCTCTTGATGAGGTCGAGAAGCTCGCGGAACGCATCCTTCTCGGCTGCCGCGAGCTTGCTTTCGGTTATCTTAAGGTGCTCCTTTCCGTCCACCACAGTCTTCTCCTCCTGCGAGCCTATCTGCTTCTTCGCCTGCTCATACCAGGGGGGCAGCGAGGATTTCTTCTTCTTTATGGCGGTTATGAAATCGCCCGTGGTGACCGCGCGCTGCCTTCCGGACTTGAATGCCTCCCTCCACGGGATTGCCGCGGCATCCTCCACGATGGCTTTGAGGTCTGCACTCGCATAGCCTATGGTGGCAAGGGCAAGCCGCTTAAAGCAGATGCCGCTTGCCGCAGGCACCTTCTTGACGTGCAGCTTGATTATGTCTACCCTTGAAGTGAAGTCGGGCTCCGGGATGAAAATCGACTTCCCGAACCTGCCAGAGCGCCGCAGCGCCGGGTCGACGTCCCATGGCGCGTTTGTGGCTCCGACTACAAGCACGTTCTCGTTGTGGGACTCTATGCCATCCATCTCGAAAAGCATCTGGTTGACCGCCATCTTCATGTACTGCGTGGACTGGCTCATCTCCTCCCTTCTCCCGCCCATCGCCTCGACTTCGTCGAAGAATATGATGCATGGGTGGTTCTTGCGTGCGGTCTCGAATATGTTGTGCAGGTTCTTTTCCGTATTGCCCACATACATGTCCACTATGTCGGATATCTTCGCATTGATGAAGTTGGAGTTGCACTCGCCCGCAGCCGCCTTCATTATGAACGTCTTTCCGCATCCGGGCGGGCCATAAAGCATGATGCCTCCCCCCGCGAGCTTGCCATACTGGCGCGCAAGGTCGGGCTTCATCAAGGGGTAGACGATCGCCTCGTTTATCTCCTCCTTCATCTTTTTCATTCCAGCAACCTGGTCGAACCTCATCTTCGGCTTGGTAAGGAGTTTCGCGGCGTTTATCCCCTGGTTCTGCGC
>Ga0116204_1001780_pt1 | contig 11946 bp, 9 predicted proteins | sample LakKivwa52mmetaG_FD_94481 | JGI IMG/M metagenome (GOLD analysis project Ga0116204, IMG submission 94481) | Anoxic lake water microbial communities from Lake Kivu, Rwanda to study Microbial Dark Matter (Phase II) - Lake Kivu water 52m metaG | ecosystem: Environmental > Aquatic > Freshwater > Lake ...
GCCGAACAAATGGCCGGGGAGGCGCCCCTGGCCGAACGGATGCGGCCGAGCCGTTTCGACGCCTTTTTGGGCCAACCCCAGATCACCGGCCCCAACTCCCCGGTGCGGGCCGCTGTCGAGCAGGACCGGCTGTTTTCCATGCTGTTCTGGGGACCGCCGGGCTGCGGCAAGACCACCCTGGCCCGGCTCATCGCCAAGGAGACCCGATCCCATTTCATCGAATTTTCCGCGGTCTTGGCCGGGGTCCAGCAGATCCGGGCCGTCATCGAGGAGGCCCGGCGCCAGCGCGCGATGTTCAAGCGGCGCACGGTGCTGTTCGTCGATGAAATTCACCGGTTCAACAAGGCCCAGCAGGACGCGTTCCTGCCCCACGTGGAAAGCGGCCTGATCACCCTGATCGGCGCCACCACCGAAAACCCCTCCTTTGAGGTGATCGCGGCCCTGATGTCGCGCTGCCGGGTGATCACGCTCAACGCCTTGGGCCCCGAGAGCATCGCCGCATTGCTGGACCGGGCACTGGCCGATACCGGCAGGGGACTTGGGCAACTGAACCTGACTCTGGACCCAGAGGCCCGCGATCACATCGTGGCCATCAGCGACGGAGATGCCCGGGCCGCCCTCAACGCCCTGGAGATCGCCGCCAAACTGCTCGGCTCTGACCCCAACCGGCGCCGCATCGATCTGGAAACCGTGGCCCAGGCCCTCCAGCGCAAGGCCTATCTTTACGACAAAAACGGCGAGTCCCACTACAACCTCATCTCGGCCCTGCACAAGAGCCTGCGCGACAGCGATCCGGATGCGGCCCTTTACTGGCTGATGCGCATGCTCACCGCCGGTGAAGATCCCTTGTATGTGCTGCGCCGCATGGTGCGTTTTGCCTCCGAGGATGTGGGTAACGCCGATCCCCAGGCCCTTGGGCTGACCATCGCCGCGATGCAGGCCTTCCAGTTTCTCGGCCATCCGGAAGGCGAGCTGGCCATTTGCCAGGCCGCGATCTATCTGGCCACCGCGCCCAAGAGCAACCGGGTTTACGAGGCCATGGGCCGGGTGAGCCAGGTCATCGAGACCACCGGGGCACTGCCCGTTCCCCTGCACATTCGCAATGCCCCCACCGGATTGATGAAGCAGTTGGGCTACGGCAGGGGCTACCGCTATGCCCATGATTTTGAGCAGGCCGTGGTGGCCCAGCACGACCTGCCCGATACGCTTGCCGGACAGCGGTTTTACGTTCCCACGCAGCGGGGATTTGAAAAAACCATCACCGAACGCCTGGCCTTTTGGCAGCGTTTGAAACAACAGGCAAAAAGTGCTAAGCAAAGCAGTGAACAAGGACCCAGCGCCAGTCAGGCGAACCAGGAACCAACGGTGATGAGGAGCAGCTCATGACGGCCGCCGGTGTCGGTGGACAAATCCAGGGGATCAGTCTGGACGCCTTTTTACAAATGGCCCAGATGGACAAGACCACCTGTACCCTCACGGTCAAGGCCGGGAGCCGCAACGGGCGGATCTTCGTGCTCAAAGGCGAGCTGATCGACGCGGAAACCACCGGCATCGAGGCTGCTGAGGCGGCCTGTCAGATCATCAGTTGGCCCCACGTGCTCATTGAAATCGAAAACACATGCCTGAAAAAAGAAAACCGGATCAACCAGCCCCTGATGAACATTCTGATGGAGGCGATGCGCATCCGTGATGAACAAAGCCTACAGACCCCGGAAATGCCCCCGGCTGCGCAGGTAGAACCCCAGCCAGAGGCTGAGCCCAAGGCGTTGGCCGATTCCGAAGGGTTCAAAGATCTTTCCCAGCCGGCCGAAAAAGTGGACAAGGCGCCCCGGCAGGCACCGGCCGTTGCGGCCCCGGCCCCGAAGCGGCCCAAGCGATCCCCTGTGGCCATGATCCTGGCCGGCGGTTTGGTCCTCGTGCTGGTGGCCGGCCTGGCGGTCTGGCAACTGGGGTTTTTTCAGGACAAGGGCAAAAAGGCCTATGAGACTGCGGTGGTGGAAGCAGACGCCCTGGAGGACTGGCAGGCCAAGCAGCAGCGGCTGGAGCGGTTTTTGGCCGCCTACAGTGAAGGGCCTTATGCCCAGGCCGCCCGTGACAAACTCGATGAACTGCGCCGTGAAGCGGTGCAACTGGAACTGGAAGACAGCTTGGGCAAAGTCGATGAACTGCCCCGGGATCCGGCCTTCGAAGAAAAGGCCATGGCCATTTACAACGCGTTTTTGGCCCGCCATCCCGAGGGGCCGGAAGCCGGCCAGGTCAAGCAAAAGATCGCCGAGTTGCCGGTCCTGGTGGAGCAGATCGATTTTGCCAGCCTCAAGGCCCTTGAGGGCAAGGGGCCTGAAGCGCAAGCCGCGGCCCTGGTTCACTACCTTGCCCGCCATCCCCAGGGTGCCAACCGGGCCGCGGTGGAAAAAATCCTGGCCGGCCTGGCCGACGCGTTGCTGGCCGGTTTGCAAAAACAGGCCAAGACCTGTGATGCGGCCAACAATTGGGACGGGTGCATCGCCGCCTGCGAGCGTTTCCTTGGCCTTTTTGCCGCTCATGTCGGCCGCAAGGGAGTTGAAGAGCTCAAGGCCAAAATGGAGGGCCAGCGCGACCTGGCCGCGTTGAATGCTGCCGCGGCCCAGGCGGGCAACGACCTGGCCGCGGCCCGCAAGGTTTACACCGATTACCTGGCCCGGCATCCGGCAAGCCCGCTCAAGGCCGAGATCCAGGCCAGGATGGACAAGCTCAAGGATCTGATCCAGGCCCGCGGTCAATGGGAAACCGTGCAGTCCTTTGCCCGCAATCCCCAAAACGATGTCGTGGAACGCCACAACCGGGTTCAGGCCTTTTTGCGCCAGGGGTCAAGCACCGCTTTCAGTGAGGAAGGCAACAAGCTGCTGGCCGAGCTGGAAACCGAAAAGCAAAAGGAACTGCAGCGCCGCCAGCAGCTTGCCCAGCAAGACCGTCAGCAGGCGGCCGCGCAGGCGGCCCAGGCCAGGCTGGAGCAGGAAAGACAAAAGCTCAAGGGTATGCAGGACCAGGTCCTTAAATCAGCCGTTGCCACGGGCCGTTTCAGCGCCGGAACCGATGGTGTCGTCATCGACACCAAAACCGGCAAGATGTGGGCGTTGCTGGATTCCACCGAACAAACCGGCCGCTGCATGGATTACGTCTCGGCCCGCAATTGGGTGGCCGCCCTGTCCACCGGTGGCTTTTCCGATTGGCGCCTGCCCACGGCCAGCGAACTGGCCGGCATTTACAAGGATCAGCCCTTTTTCCCGGGGGGCAGTGCCAGCTGGTACTGGTCTTCCGAGTCCTATGTCAAAGGCTACCACAGCGTGGTCAACATCGTGACCACCAGGGCCGAGACGACGTTTCGCATCGAACAGGAGCGCGCCGATACCTGTGGCACTGTGCGGGCCGTCAGGCCTTGAGGCGTTCGACCGCCTCAAGGCGATGGCCCCAGGGGTCCGGGTCCTGCTTTGCAGCGGCTACAGCCTCAACGGCCAGGCCGCGGCGAATCTAGACCGCGGCTGCGCCGGTTTCATCCAAAAGCCTTACATTATCGGGCAGTTGTCTGAAAAGTTGCACCAGCTTTGCCGTTCGGATTAGGTCCAGCACGCCATGGACGGGCAGCGGCCCGTCATGGTCAAGGTCCATGTGGCCTTTGACCGGCACTCACCGCTGCCGTTGACCTGGACGCGCACCGTTTCCGGCAGCACTTGCCAAAGCCCCTCCAGCACGTCCCACACCTGGTTGCGGGAACAGTGCCACAGTTCCACGGCCACCGTTTCGCGATTGGGCCAAAAGCCCGTGATGCGCACGGTGGTCAACCCTCTGAGGCTCGGGGTGTTCAATTGCCGCGCAACCGTGGCGCCCAGCAGGGCGTGGCGACGGTCACGGCCGTTGAGAAGCAATAAAACCGCAAGGGGCAGTCCGCAAATTCCTGCAAACCCTAACGCCAGTTTGCCGAGGCTGATGAGCAGCGCAACCATTTTGGTTCTCCTTATGGCGCCGGATCCGTGGCTATGCCACGGATGTTTTCCTGGCGGCGAGTTCTTTAAGGCGGCGTCGCAACAGTTCGATTCCCGCCCGGTCGACGCGCTTGTGATCCACGATGATCTGTTTGCCCTCGGGGGCCATCTGCCTGGCCTGGTGTTCAATCAGGCTGGAGCACACCACCACCGAGGCTTCGGCGATCATCCGGGCAAGGCTGGCCTGGTCGCAGCCGCAGCCCAAAACAACCTGCAAGTGCTTCAAGCCGGCCCTTTGGATGGAAAGCTTCATGTTCTCCGATCCGGACCAATCCGTACAGGCGACCCCGACCTTGGTGCCCGGGTCAAGCCCGGTGAGCCGCATCAGGGTGTCCAGGCTGGTGTCCACCAGCAGGGCCATCACCTCGATGCCCTTGCCCGCCAGCAGGGCCTCTACCTCGTGGATGTGGTAAAACGTGGTGACGACCACATCGTAGGGCTTCAAAAACCGCGCGTTGCGGCCCGCTTTGGCGGCAAATTCACCGACCAGCATCGTGTCCACCGCAACGGGCAGTTCCTGTTGCAGCACGTCGCGGTAGTGCACCAACTCCTGCCGGGTGCATTCGATGAAAAGCGCACGGGGCAAAACAGCCGGCCTGGCCTTGGCCGGCAGGGCCTGGGTTCGGGCATAGAGGGTCAGAAAGACCTCTTCGGGGGTAAAGCCCAGTTGGTCGGCTTTTTCCATAGCCTCGTCCACGACTTCCACCAGCCTGTTCATCCGCTCGACCTTGGACTCGGATTTGGCCGGTGACGCCGCCACAAAGGTGCCCCGGCCCGGTTCACAGGAAAGGATACCGTCCCGCTGCATTTCGGAAAATACCCGCGAGACCGTGTTGCGGTTCACCCGCAAAAACCCCGCCAACTGCCGCACCGTGGGAAGCTGGGCACCGGCGGCCAGTTGGCCGGACTGAATCAGGTAAACCAACTGGGCCTTGAGTTGGGCATGTACCGGCAGTTGGTTGTTGCGGTTGAGTTTGAGGTCCATGGCCATTGTCCTATTGTCATAGGACAATAGATCAATGCCATCGGCCCTGTCAAGCCGCTTTTTGCAGGGTAAATGAAAAATGGCGGGTGGGTGCGGTCCGAAGGTCGGGGTCGAAGGCACGCTCCCAGACGTCGATCCGGCCGCCTTTTTCCCAGAGCACAACCGTTGAACAGCGGGTCCCGTATCCCGGGCTTTGGATAAAGACCGGGCTGAGCAGCCGCTCCCATTCCAGCCCGACCCCGGTGTCGGGCAGTTGCTCGTCGGCCGCGATGGTTCGGTCGGCCAGCAGTTCGAAAACGGCCTCGGGGTCAAGGATGCCGGCGGTCTTGATCAGGGCGGCCAGAGCGGCCTTGCCTTTTTCCACCTTGGGCCAGGGGGTGTCGAGCAGGTGATTGCTGATCCCGTAAATTCCCGGTGTCAAAAGGCGGTGCCCGCCCGAGCGGTTGGAAAACCAATACAGGCTGTCCAGGTCGCCGGCAAGCAGGTTGAAGCCGTTATAACGACCAGCCCTTGTCCCCAGTTGCGCCAGAAAAGCCAGGGGGCTTTCATGGCCCTGCAAAAAGCCGCTGACCAGTTGGCCCCGGGACGGGGCCTCGGCCCGGACCGCACCCGGGTCGCGGTAGTTGGTGACCGCGGCCAGGCGCCCGGTTGTGGTGGTCCCCATCCAGGTGCCGCCGCCGCGCAAGTCCCGGCCGGCCAGCACCTGCGGGGCGTCGGGCCAAAACCCCATGGCTGCGGTGGGCCGATCGTAAAATTCGTCGCGGTTGGCCCCCAGCACCAACCGATAGGGTCCCTCTGGGCGATAGGCAAACAGGATCAGGCACATTGAAAAACCCGTGTTAAGTTTCAAGATTGAAGTTTTAAGTAAAAAAGGAGTTGCTTCAATCTTAACACTTAAAACTATTGGTTACATATTGCCAGGCGGCAAAGGCCGCCATGCCTCCGACGATGGTGACCAGCAGGTTGTTGCTGAATTTTGCGATCAGGGCTGTGATCAATGCGCCGGCAAGATAGGGATTGGCAACGGTGAGCTGGACGTGCCTGCCGTCGGGAAGCATCACCGCCGGCACGACAATGGCGGTGAGCACCACCGGCGGCACGAAGCCCAAGGCCCGCTGCATACGGGCGGAAAACCCGATGCGGCCCGACAGGGGCAACAGCAGGTAGCGCAGCGCAAAAGTGACCAGGGCCATGCCGGCGATCATTAAAAAAGTCTGCATCCGCGTTGCTCCCGTGACGGGGGACAGGTCGTTGCGGGCCGTTACCCGTCACCCGTTACTTGTCGTTCAAGCCCTTCAGCGATAACGCCGGCGCCAATGCCGGCCAGCGAGGCGATCATCAGTCCCAGTTTGTGGGGCAGGCCGTGAAATGCCAGGGCGCTGCCGCCGGCCACCGCAACGGCCCAGCAGGTGGGCCGGTTTTTCACGTAGGGCACCGCCATTCCGATGAAGGCGGCCACCATGGCAAAATCAAGTCCCCAGCCGCCGATTCCCTCGAGGATCCGGCCTGCGGCCAGGCCGATGATCGTGCAGATATTCCAGTTGGTGTACATGAACACCATCGAGCCAAGCTGATACCAGTGGTTGTGGGCGGGGCAATCGTTGCGCAGCCAGCGGGCCGCGGCCACGGCAAAGGTTTCATCGGTGAGTCCGAAGGCCAAAACCGCCTGCCAGGGGCGGGGGAGGGGCTTGAGAAAGGGCAGCAGGGTGGCCGTGTACAAGAGGTGGCGGAAATTGACCACGGCCGTGGTCAGCACGATGATCGGCCAGGCGGTGCCCGCGGCCACAAGGCCCACGGCGATGAACTGGGCCGAGCCGGCGAACACAAAAGCCGACAGGCTCATCGTGGCGGCCGCGGACAGGCCGGCACCGCCGGACAGGGTGCCGAAGACAATGCCAAAGGGAACGGCCCCGATGATCAGCGGCAGGGTGTCGCGCCCCCCCTTGAAAAAGGCGCTGCGCTTGGATTCCAATGGCATGGCTGTCTTCCCAATCCAGACGATGTCGAACCAAAGTGTCCGGGTCAGCTCGTAGCCAATAGCTTGTAGCTGATAGCAAAAACCAATTCCTCTGGCTATCAGCCATGAGCCATCGGAAGCTATGAGCTATCAGCTATGAGCTATCAGATTCATGGCGGCCCACCTTAAAACCGGTGCCCGGCGTTGTCAACGGCCCCATGGGGAGCCCGCCTCAATCATTCCTTTACCACTGCAATTGGATGCAAAATGGTCGCAAATTCAATTCGGAGCTCGAAATCGGATCGTTGTGAAGGGTTGAAAGTGACACGTGACGGGCAAAGAACGAATCAGGGCGATGGGATCGATGCTGAGACCCTTGGCCCTGGTGAGCATTCTTGTCTTAACGGCTAAGAGCCTTCACCCGTTCCCCGTCACTTGTCACATTTTTTTTGGTCATTTGAATTTGTTTCGGATTTCGTGCTTCGGATTTCGAATCTGGTTCCGACTCGTCCCGGTTAGTCTTAATTATCAAGCATATATAGTGTTTGTCACACCGGTGGCGATATGGTATGAAACCTCGAACCGTGAACCGTGAACTTCGAACCTCGAACCTCGAACCCAAATATTTGGAGGAAACCCAATGCAAGACGTTGTGATCGTCAGCGGCAGCCGTACGGCCGTCGGTGCTTTCGGCGGCAGCCTCAAAGATGTGTCGGCAGTGGACTTGGGAGCGCTGGTGTTAAAACAAACCCTCAAGCGGGTGGGGCTCAAACCGGCGCTAAGCCCGCAAATGGCCGCGGCCGCGCCGGACAAGCTCAAGGACCAGGGCGTCATCGAACTGGAACAGCGCAGCCGCAGCTGGGATGACCAGGCTGCGGACCTGGTGGTGGACGAGGTGATCATGGGCCATGTCCTCACCGCGGGCCAGGGCCAGAACCCGGCCCGCCAGGCCATGATCCGGGCCGGCCTGTGCAAGGAAACCCCGGCCATGACCGTCAACAAGGTTTGCGGCTCCGGCTTGAAGGCCATCGCCCTGGGGGCCTCAGCGATTGCCAGCGGCCAGGCTGAGGTGGTGCTGGCCGGTGGCCAGGAAAACATGAGCCAGGTCCCCATGGCCCTTCCCAAGGCCCGCTGGGGGTACCGGATGGAAGTGACCGGCAGCGGCCAGATCAGCGACCTGATGGTTTTCGACGGCCTGTATGAAATTTTTTACGGCTACCACATGGGCCTGACCGCGGAAAACATCGCCGCGGCCTACGGCATCAGCCGCCGGGAGCAGGATGAACTGGGGGTGTTGAGCCACCAGCGGGCCCGCAAGGCCATAGCCGATGGGCTGTTCAAAGAGGAAATCGTGCCGGTGACCATTGCCGGCCGCAAGGGCGACACCATCGTGGACACCGATGAGAGGCCCATGGACACCAGCCTGGAAAAAATGGCGGCACTGCGGCCCGTTTTCAAAAAGGACGGCACGGTTACTGCAGGCAATGCCTCGGGCATCAACGACGGAGCCGCGGCCGTGCTGCTGATGAGCGCGGCCAAGGCCGGCCAACTGGGCCTGCAACCGCTGCTGCGGATCAGGGGCTTTGCCTCCGCAGGCCTAGACCCGGCCTATATGGGGTTGGGACCGGTGCCGGCGATCCGCAAGGTGCTGGCCCAAACCGCAATGGTACTGGGCGACATCGACATGATCGAACTCAACGAGGCGTTTGCGGCCCAGGCCCTGGGATGCATGCGGGAACTCAACCTGCCCCCGGAAAAGCCCAACGAACTGGGCAGCGGCATTTCTTTGGGCCATCCCATCGGCTGCACCGGTGCCCGTCAGACCGTGACGGCCCTGCACCACATGGTGCGCCGCAACTACGCCACCGGCCTGATTTCCATGTGCATCGGTGGGGGCATGGGCATGGCGATGATCGTGGAAAGGGTTTGATCCGGACCGGGATCAACGAACTTTTTCTTTACTTGTTCGGCAGTTGTTGGTAAAACCACCCCCAAATTGGTATTGATGCGGGATCCGGCCTGGATCGGAAAAGGGGAAAGACTATGGATATCAGCCGCAAACTTGGAATCTTGGTTTTTACCATGGTGCCTGCCATCATCGGCGGTGGCATCGTTTACGCCATTTCCGGCAGCTATGTTTCCGTCGGGGTATACGAATGCCTGCTGTACGCCGTGGCCGGCGGCATCGTCAGCAAGTAGTCCGATCTTTTGTCCGACACCTTATCGTTGCACCGGGGGCATTGACCCGGCCCCCCGTGCAACCGACCGCCTTTTCCTGCCAGGACGATCGCCGCTGCCTGCGGAGGCATTATGGACGTGACCAAAGCCCGCGACCTCATGCCATGGTTTTTTTTGTCCCTGTTTATGGTGTCGCTGGTTGTGCTCGGGTGGCTCCTCTGGCCCTTTGCCTCGGTGCTGATCATGGCTGCGGTGCTCACCTCGGTGTTCAATCCGGTCTTCCAGGTGATCCGGAAAAAAACCGGGCCGGACATCGCCTCGCTGATCACCTGCCTGGCGGTTTTTTTGCTGGTCTTCGTGCCCATCGTGCTGTTCGTGGGCCTTTTGTCCCGTGAGGCCTACGGCCTTTACCAGACCGCCCGGGACGCGGCCCTGGCCGATCAGATCCGCAGCCTGCTCACCTCCAGCCGCATCGTGGAAAAGGTCAACGCACTGCTGGCGGCCTATGATCTGGCCTTGACCGGCGAGCAGATCCACAAGGCATTGTCCGAGGCCGGCAAGGTGGTGGGGCTTTTCGTCTACGAGCAGGCCAGCGCCATCGCCTCCAACATCGTCTCCTTTGTCACCTATTTTTTTTTCATGCTCCTGGTGATCTACTACCTGCTCATCGACGGGGACCGGCTGATGGCCTTTATCGAATCGTTGTCTCCCCTGCCCGCGGTCCAGTACCGCCAACTGACCCAAAAGTTCAAGGACATGGCCGGTGCCATCCTCGTGGGCAACGGACTGGCCGGCTTGGCCCAGGGCCTGATCGGCGGCCTGGTCTTTTATTTTTTCGACCTCAAATCCCCTTTTTTATGGGGGGTGGTCATGGCCATCCTCGCCTTTTTGCCCGTGGTGGGCATTACCGTGGTGGCCGTGCCCGCGGCGATCTACCTGTTTTTGGTCGGCCGTGTGGGAACTGCGGTGTTTTTCATCGTTTTTTTCACCTTGCTCTCCCAGGGCGCCGAATACCTCTTCAAGACCCGCCTGGTGGGCCAGCGGGTCAAGATGCACACCCTGCTGCTCTTTCTGGTCACCCTGGGCGGGTTGAAACTTTTCGGCATGCTCGGCATCGTCTACGGCCCACTGGCGGCAACGGCTTTTTTGACCCTTACGGAAATCTACCATGCCGGCTACCGGAACGGTCCGGAGCAAGCGCCGCAGGGGACCATCTGAAAGCCATCATTGCAAACGTTGCGCTAAGGATCATCTGAATGACCACTGAAACCACTGCTCCCGTGAGCATCGAAAGCGAAATGAAGCGTTCCTACCTGGATTACGCGATGAGCGTGATCATCGGCAGGGCCCTGCCCGACGTGCGTGACGGCCTCAAGCCGGTTCACCGCCGGGTGTTGTTTGCGATGCGGGAATTGAAAAACGACTGGAACAAGGCTTACAAAAAATCGGCCCGCATCGTCGGCGATGTCATCGGTAAGTACCATCCCCACGGCGACACCGCGGTTTATGACACCATCGTGCGCATGGCCCAGGATTTTTCCCTGCGCTATCCTTTTGTCGATGGCCAGGGAAACTTCGGTTCCATCGACGGGGATCCGCCCGCGGCGATGCGCTACACGGAAATCCGCATGACCCGCCTGGCCCACGAGATGCTCGATGACTTGGACACGGATACCGTGGACTGGGTTCCCAATTACGACGAGTCGCTCACCGAACCGGCCGTGCTGCCGGCCAAGGCGCCGGCCCTGCTGGTCAACGGATCATCGGGTATCGCCGTGGGCATGGCCACCAACATCCCTCCCCACAACCTTTCCGAGGTGGCCGCTGCGGTCATGGCCGTGATCGACACCCCGGAAATCGGGCTCGATGAACTCATGGCCCTGGTGCCCGGACCGGATTTTCCCACCGCCGGAATCATTCACGGGATCGACGGGATCCGCGAAGCCTACCGTACCGGCAGGGGCATCGTGCGTGTGCGCGCCGCCACCCGGTTGGAAAAAGACGAAAAAAACCAGCAGGAAACCATCATCATCAATGAGCTGCCCTACCAGGTCAACAAGGCCAAACTCATCGAAAAAATCGCCGAGATGGTCCGCAACAAGCAGTTGGAGGGGATCCGTTTCGTCCGTGACGAATCCGACCGCGAGGGCATGCGCATCGTGGTGGGGCTGAAAAAAGACCAGATGGCCGAAGTGGTGGTCAACCAGCTTTTCAAGCACACCCAGATGGAGGTGAGCTTCGGCATCATCTTTCTGGCCGTGGTGGACAACCGGCCCGAGTTGCTTTCCTTGCGCGGAATCCTCGACCATTTCATTGGCCACCGCAAGGAAATGGTCATCCGGCGCACGCGCCACGACCTGGCCAAGGCCGAGGCCAGGGCCCATATTCTGGAGGGGCTGAAGATCGCCCTGGCCAACCTGGACGCGGTGGTGGCCCTGATCCGGCGTTCCACCTCTCCGGCCGCAGCCAAGGCCGGCCTGGTGGCCACATTCGCCCTCACCGATATTCAGGCCCAGGCGATTTTGGAGATGCGGCTGCAGCGGCTCACCGGCATGGAACAGGCCAAGATCCTCGAAGAATATGCCAACCTGCGCACCGACATCGAGCGCTTCCGGCAGATACTGGGTTCCGAGCGCCTGGTCCTGGACATCATCAAGGGCGAGATGCAGGCGTTGATCGAGGGTTTCGGCGATGCCCGGCGCACCGCCATTGTCGCCGAAACCCGCGAGATCACCATCCCGGATCTGATTCCCAAGGGCGAAATGGTCATCACGGTGTCGCGTACCGGTTATATCAAGCGCATGCCC
>Ga0116204_1001781_pt1 | contig 11944 bp, 10 predicted proteins | sample LakKivwa52mmetaG_FD_94481 | JGI IMG/M metagenome (GOLD analysis project Ga0116204, IMG submission 94481) | Anoxic lake water microbial communities from Lake Kivu, Rwanda to study Microbial Dark Matter (Phase II) - Lake Kivu water 52m metaG | ecosystem: Environmental > Aquatic > Freshwater > Lake...
ATGTAGACAAATCGAAGAATCTATATTAACACTAAAAAAATTAGAAAATCATTTCATTTAATCATCAGGAAAGTCGGTGACTTTAGGCTCGATAGGTAATTTACTTATATATTTTTTCCATATATAATCGTTTATACTTTTCTCACTATACCCCAATAAAGTACCAATTTCACGAGCTTCTTCTGGGTTATCATCCCTTAAATAACCATTTTTTGATTTTGCGATGGCACATAATCTATTTGCCTTTTCTTCACCTTCAGGAGTATTCCGGAAAATCACCGATTTTAAATTATCTATCGATGTCATTCGTATAGGTATAATTTTGATATTATGTCTTTCAAGAATTTTCCTATAACTTCTTTTAATATCAATAAAACCAATATCTCTTTTACCTTTAATAATTGATTTTAACGCACCTTCATCTGTGTAAGCCTCTTCTGCTTCTATCTCTTCATATAATGGTAATATTTTCATTATGTAACTATCTCTTCTATAAATATATCATCATAGAAAATAACATCAACACCACATTCTTTTAACATTTCTAACGCAATACCCTGTGATTCACCCCATTTATTATGGTTTGAGGGACATGTTTTATAACAATATACTGTTTTAATTCCTGAATTAATAATTGCTCGAGCACAATCTGAACATGGTAGACCAGATGTTAAATAAATTGTACATCCATCAATAGGCGTCCCTACTCGTGCTGCATTATAAATTGCATTGCGTTCAGCATGTTCAAAATAATAATATTTGATTGGTCTTTCCTGTCTTTCTGGTATATCATCATTTAAACCTTTAGGAAATGAATTATATCCTGTGGTTCTAATTTCATTATTCGGACCAACAACAACAGCGCCAACTTGAGTTGATTTATCTTTTGATTTTAATTTTACTTGCTCAGCAATTCCTAAAAAATATTTTATCCATTCCATTTTTATAATATTAAAAGCTTATTAATTATTTCTTGTTTTTTTCCTGTTTGTTTTATTCCTTCCATCCATCTTGGTATGAAGACAAAATTATTTTCCGGAAGATATGGTATTAAATAAAGATCATCGATGGATACCCATTTATCTGGTTTATGTATACCTACATGTTCCAGAATATCACTTGCTCTATAAGACTCAAGACTATGTAATGTGATAAATTCGGATATTGGTGTCACATCGATTGGTAATTTTATGACTTTTTGCCATTCAAATATTTCTTGTAAATCCGTTAATGAATGGTGATGTCTCCAATCACTGGAAATAATAATATCCGCATTTGTTTGTTGAAGGATATCGTTAAGTACAATAACCGCCTTTGGGTTAAATCTATGAACATAACCCCATTTGGTGAGTTTAGGATTTATTTCAGACCCCAAACAAATCACACCATCGATATCTAAATAAATGAAAATTTTCATATTGCAAATATACGAAAAAATATTGAAACAAAAAAAGGGACAAATAATTTGTCCCTTTTTTAATATTACTAAGATATTGATTATCTTAAAGTGTCTGTACCGAATACCTGTATACCTTTAACATCAATTACACCAAAGTAACGGTTGTTAACCATTTTCTTTGCATAACGGGTCATAATACCCTTTATTGGTGTAAAGTTGAATGGGTTATACATGGTTGGAGTTAACTGTAGAGGTACATATGGTGCATATACATAACCAGCGTCAAGTAATGACTTACCTTTATGTCCTAGTAACAGTTTGTTAGGTGGGAAGTATGGGTCACGATAAACCTGGTATCTTCCACCAAGGGTTCCGACTCTTTCAATACCCATGTTATACTGATCCTGTTCAGGAGCGGCATTTGATACATGGAAGTACTCAAGATCATCGAATACAGCTGAAATTTCAGATGATACAACAATCCAGTTAGCGCCACCTCTTAGTGTGGTCTTATGGATCTGAGCCGAAAGCTGGTTGATCTTTGTCATTAAGGTCTGGTTCCAGTCTTTCTGTGTGTAACCTGCGAATGATGCGCCCGCATTACCATATCTCCACTCATTATAGTCCCAACGAGCTTTCCAAGCTGCACCTTTTCTAAGGTCACGAAGGATTTCACGGTCAACCTCAGCAGCGATTTGTTCTGAAAGAAGAGCGGTTAACTCAGCTTCAGCATCGATGTTGTGGAACGCGCTAACATCCTGTGCCAATTCAGGCGACCAGCTAGCTCTTAGTTTTCTTTCAGTAACGGATACAGTTACACTTGACAAGTCAAATGATACTTCACCAAGTTCTTCTTCGAATTCAAGGGTGTCGTATACTCTGTAAGTAAGAGTAAACTGTGATGCTGTGAAACCTGTATTGGGTACAGTTGTACCGGTGAATCCACCTGTTGAAGAATAGCTGTCCATATCAACACTAATGTAGATAGTTCCGGTTTCATCGCAGATGTCCTGATATCTACCACTTGTCTGTGGAGGGAAGGTCGCAGTTGCTTTTGAACCATACTCAATTATACCTTTTCCGTACTTCTGAGTTACGATGTTAAAGTTTCTTGATGTTGCTGTGGTTGGATAGCTTACCCATGCCGATGCAAGGAAGTCTTCAGTATCCATAATCTGACCGTTAGGTCCGATAAGTTTACCTTGGCCGTCTTTTGCAAAGCCTGTGAAGCTTACAATTACCTGGCTAACAGTAGTACCAGTGATACTAGCCTGTGAAGTTGATGCAGCGCCGCCAGAGAAAACGATAATTGATGTACCAGTTACACCTGATGTGATGTACTTACCTTTTGAGTAATCGAACAATCCTGTATCAGGTGAGTTACCAGTTCCACCGTCATCTTCGTAGAAACGGTCATAAAGGTTAACTGCTGTGTCTGGATAACCAGCTGTTTGAGCGTCGGTTGTGTTTGGCCAACCATAAGGTGCGTAATGTGATCCTGAATTTCTTTCCTGAATTTTAGGAATGAAGAAGAACAACTTACCGATAGGAAGGTTCATAGCCTGAACAGACACGATGTCGTTGGCTAAAAGTTTGGAGAATACTCTCCTGATGATCGGGAATACAACAGTTTCAAATGAACCTGATGAGTCGGATACAGCCGCTTCGTTGATAAGATAACTAGCCTGGTTTTCATATAACTGTGCAATGTTATCTTTTTGGTGACCTTCCAAACCTTCAAGGAATCCTAGGTCATCCCATTTTTTTATGGTATCTTCTTTAATAACACGAAGGTGCTTAAGACCTATGTTACCAACAATACCTGATTCTAATAATGCTCCCATTTTATAAATGTTTTTTAACTTTTTATTATTTTTATTATTATAATTTTTTCATTAACTCTTTCATTCTTCTGAATTGAGGATTCTCATAAACTTTTGATTCTGATAACATCTCGCCAGAAGATGATGTTGGAGTTGATGCAATTTTTTCTACCGCGGCCTCGGAAATCGGTTTTTTAGTTTCCAATTCGGTTTTGATAGAGGAATAAAGATTTTTGGATTCTGTTATGTTTGAAACCGTGTCAAATCTCTTTAAAATTTCTAGTTTCTCCTGTTTTGTTGTTGAATGTTCAGTAAATAAACGAGTCGCATACGCTAAGTTTGCATTGAATACAGCAACTTCATTAAGTTTGTCTTTGAAAAGAACTAGAGCTTTTTTGTACTCAACATTTTGCTTTTTAAGGGTTTTCACTTCTTCATTGATGTCCCTCGACTCAGCTTCTTTAGGCTCCTTTACTATTGGTTTTAAACCACTACCTTTTGGAGGTGTACCAGGCCTTGATTCAACCTGTTCAGGGTTATTACCACCCTTACCTGGTTCTTTCTTTTCTGCTGGTTTTGTACCTTTGATTGCAGTTGGACCAAATGGTTTGGCTTGAGTTACATGACCGCCACCTTTTCCTGGTTCTTTTACTTTTGAACCAGCATAATGTACTTTCTTTCCTTTTATTCCAGTTCTTGGTTCTGCGGCTCTATTACCATGTGCGTTCCACTTGGTTCTAACAGCTTCCGTTGCTTCGATTTCTTTCATTGAACCACATTCATCACATCCTTCTGTTGGGTTACTTGAACCTTGAGGTGCGTTTCCTGGTCTTTTAGCTCCACCTATAGTAGCCTCTTCTTTAGCTTCAAGTTTCTTGACTCCACTCTGAGGTGAGGATTTAGTAAATGGTTGACCATCTTTTGTGGTATGTGATTTGTGAACGCTTACACCTTCTTTAGTTTCAGTCTTTTTACCAACTTTTTGTTCAAATGGTGCGTTTTCACCTTCTGTCGCTTCGATTTCCATTTCCTCATCGTCGAGCTCGATTTCATAAACGACTTCATCCTGGTCAGATACTTCATTTGTATCATATTGTTCTGATAGTTCATCAGGAACAATTTCATCATCTTCCAATTCTGGGGTTTCTTCAGGGGTTTCTACTTCTTCGTCATCAAGTTTGATAATGTATTCATTACCTTCATCTTCAAAACGAACAGTATCACCTTCTCTTTTCACAACAATACCATCTTCTGGTTTCATTGCTTTAAAAACTTTTAACACCTCATCTTCAGATGCACCAGTCATGTCAAGAACATCTTCTTCATCCTCATCTTCGGCTGGTATTTCCAAATCATCTTCAACAGGTTCATCGTCTACGGCAGATAATCCACCTTCTTCAGGTGTGTCATCAGCATCGATTTCATTATCAGAAGTTTCAACATCATCGGGAGCACCCGTTACATCTTGTTCTTCTTCTTCAGGATCAATATCCTCTTGTTCTTGTAGCAAATTATTTAGTTCTTCCTTCATTGTTGAAGCAAGTATACCTTTTGCATTTGCCTTCACAGCCTCTTCAAGTGTTTGTACTTGGAGTAACGCTTGTTCTAAAATAGATTTTTTACTCATTTGTTCTTATTTTGTTTTTTATAAATATTATTAAAATATTAAAAGTTTATCTTTATGCACTTTTTGATATTAAATTTTGTTATTTTGTTAGAAAACTATCTAATCTATTCATCAATGATTTAACTTTATTTTCCTCAACTGAAGTTTCAGGTTGTGTTTCCTCAAATCTAACTTTATCCTCTAAATCTGCGAAAACAAACGCGCCAGGAGTTGATGGTGACGATACTAAATCAAAACAAACAAGTTCAAAATCGTCTTGTACGACATTTTGACCTTTTTCACTTTTTAATGAGCCAACACCACGAGACGAAATTCCGAGTGTTGCTCCATTCATCAATAAATTAGCCGCTTGGTCTCCCTTACAACTAATTATTCCCATTTTTTTCCAACCTGGGCTTGTATAAATTTTGATTTTTCCTAGTAAAACATTACCTTCCCACCATGTTTCAAGGATTGAATGAGACACCCTATCTAAATCGATAAGTGATGATGTGGGATGGTTTAATTCATTAAGAGCTCCACCATTTTTAATAACGGTTTGATATTTTTCGTTTTCTCTTTTTAAAACGCGCTCGGTATAAATTCTACCATTTTTATTTGGAACACCATATTTTTGTAATATAGCATAAAGAACAAGATCTCGAGAGAAATCAAGATCTTTTATTTCTGTTAATATTTTTCGGTTTCTTTGATCGTCAGGAGACACTTGCCCGGCGTCATACTCGATAAGAATACCTCTACCAATTTCACGCGGACCTAATACCTTTAATTCCTTCATCTATAGTTTTTACTATAAATACATCGAAATTGAAAGTTATTTTTTGTTTTTATGAAAATTAAATAAGATTTTATTATCTAGATCAGATTCAACAATATTTTTAGTTAAATCAGAAATCATCGATTTTAGTTCTTTTGACTTAATATCCAAAGGTTTTTCTGTAAATAATGTTATTTCCAGATTTAAAAATGATTTTTTTCCGAGCCGAATTCCTTTAGTTCTAACATCCAGATCAACAATTGATTCTTTCTTAAAAAAGTCAGATCGTAAATCGTATATTCGGGATTTTATGTTTTTCTTTGTTTTTAATAGTAGCCTATTAAATTCATCTTTTTCATTCTCTGGCTCAATCCACGAATTTAATTTAATATATATTGTCTTTAGGTTTTTATAGTCTACTGTACCATATCCAATTTTAACATCTTTATAATATCCTAAAGGAATAAATTTCCCTGTTTTCATCTACACTTCTCATATCTTCTATTTTATGGTGAATATAATAAAATATAAGAAAAATATTTTGATATTCCAAACTGGAATGGCAAAAAAAAACGGACTTAAAGTCCGTTTTTCAGTTGTGTTAGTTTATAGTAATTAAACTTCGTTATTTCCATTGTAGGTAGGGTTTCTGTTACTTTTTTTACTTTATCTTTCACATCTTCGTTCATTTCCTCTTTAAGAATGTTTTCCATCTTCTCAGACACTTCTTCTCGTAGTTCGTTAAATTTACTTTTTAATTCATTATTTGGTATTGATATGATACTTAATAATTCATCTTTTTCTTCTTCAGTCAAAACATTTCCAAAATATGCGTTAAAATTTCCACTTAATACAGTATATAAAAGGTTTTCATTTTCAACAAGTGTTGGTATTGATTCTTCGGTTGTTTTTTCAATAAGTAAATGATCAACAATTTTTTGTTTCGCTAAGATTTTTTTGTGTACATTTTTTAAATTATCATTCTCGGATAAAACATCTAAATGATCATATAAGTCGTTCTCTTCACATATAACATCACCAATTTTCTTATCTAGTTCCTTACAGAATTTTGAAATGTTCTTTGTTTGTGCTATTAATATTGGAGCAGCTTCATTTATAAATAATGTCGCAGTTTCCTTATCAGTAATAAATTTGTTTTCGATTTCTTCATAAAACAAATATAAATGTGTAAAATCTTTATTTTCTTTAATAAGTTTTAAAAGATTTCTGATTTCACTTTTATTACCACTAGCATATGCATCAGTAAACTTTTGTAAAATCTTGCTTTTTAATTTACCAAATTTATTCATTGTTATTGATCTAATATATCTTTTATTTTTGTTTCTATTTCATAAATATTCTCTTGAGCCTTTTTCACATTAAATAAATCATCAAGGGTCGTATCTTCATTTAACATAGATAGTATTTTTTCTTTTTTCGAACCAATTCTATTCTCAGATAATGGGGCGCCAGGTTCGTTACCCGTTGGTGCAGGGGCGCCGCCAGTTAAATAAGGTTCACCTGTTGGTGGCATCATACCACCACCCATTCCTTCTTGTGGTTGAGCTTGACCACCAGCAGCCGCAGCTTCAGCCTTTTCTCGTTCATCTTCTGGTATGCCATATTTTCTATCAACATCATCAAAAACGCCAGTTCTTTTAATAATAATGGGCGTATTCATCAATTCTGCACCAATCGCTCTTTCCAATCTTTGTTGTTGTAAATCAAGAACAACATCATTATCACTCATACCTAAGATATTTTTCTTCGCCCAAGTATGTGAAACAGGAAGAATACCCATTTGTGATTGATCTGATGTCGCATCTTTATACATTGTGATTTTTTCTTTCCAGGATTCAATTCTCAATAAATCCGATTGACCAGATGGGTTTGTTAATGCTAGAGTAAAATTATTTAATTCATCTTCAAAACCTAAAAGAAATAGATGTATTAACGCAATCTTATTTAACTCCTGAATCAATGACATTTGAATTCTATTAATTGTCCTAGCAAATCTAATGTCCAGTAGTGCAAGACCTTTACCGTTTCCAATAACATCTTCGAAACCTAAAAACGCTTTTGGAATACGAAGAGCAGCCAACATTTTCTTTTGTATATATTCGATATCTGCGATTTCACCCAAGTTTTGAGCGCCTGCCAGGGTTTCAATTGGGCTGGCCTGATTTGGGTCACGAACTGGAATAAAATAATCTTGATCTACGGCCATCTGGTTATATCTCATATCGACTTGACCATTTTTTTGGTCAACAACTTGGTCTCTTTTAAATTTATTGGCGATTCTCTGTACATAAGCCTCAATATCTTTATCATCCATATTACCAACGAATACTTTAAATACTCTTCGTTCAGGGGCTCTAGATGTTCGATATATCAACATAGCATCTTCAGCAAGAAGTAATTGTTTCCAAATTCTTCTTATTTTATCCAACATAGATGTACCATATGGAAGTTTTCTATCATCACCAAGGATTCTAAAATGAGCAATTTCCCAAGCCTGAAACTCCATGTCTTTATTTTTCCAAGTAAATCGAAGTTCTCTAGTTGGAAATCTACTTCCAACTCTGTCACTTTGATTTGGAACGGATTGTCTTGCCCCTTCAAGTCTTTCAACTTCTATGTTTGGTAGTTGTTGACAACCAACGATACCTTGCTCGGGCTTAATTTTTAGATACACAAAATTATCACCATATTTACACATACCTCTGGTCCACATTGGTAAATTTGTGTGGACATCTAAAACATTAAAAAATAAATCATCCAAAACATGTTTTATTCTTTTTGAATCGGAATGTATAGTTAATATTTGTCCTTTTTCGGATTTTGTTGTTGATTCTTCAGCATAGATGTCTAATGCCGCCGAAATTTCCGGTGTGTTATGTGAAAATATTGTGTCAGTTGCAAAATTTTTATATCCAGGAACAGTTAAATCGTACACTGGTATTACACCATAAGGCTCAATAGATTTTATTTTATGATTGAGGGCATACTGATCACCTTTAACTTTTGCTGTTGAAAATTTTGATTTTGGGATATTATATGCATCACAAAATGTTGACCAATCTTTATATCCTGACCACATTATTTCTCTTTGTAATTTGGTATGTGCAATTCCTAAAGCTTTTGATGTTCCTTTTAATGTTTTATATTTTTTTGCCGTCTCAGTTATTAAATCAAATGGGATTGAAAAATATGCTGGATTATTTTTACCACATCGTTTACCATTCCATGAGAAATTTTTAGGACTTCTAGCGACAATTTTCATTTTATTTACATATTCAGGATTTTTCCATAATTTTTTGTTGTTATGTGTACAATGAAATGATCGATGCTCGCTTACTAACATTATTTTTAAATTTTCTGGTAAATTGTTTTTCCCGTTAAAGTCAATATGATGTACTTCTTCACCTTTTTCTATTTTTCTATATGACCATTCAGCAATCAAGTTATGTTCTGGAACCCAACCATGATGTCCTTCATTCGAGTTACAGGTGTATATCCAATTATAATTCTGATTATTATAAAATGATTTTCTATAAAATGGCATCATTGAATCACCAATTTTTAGTTCTGAAATCCTAGCAAATGATCCATCTCTTTTCATTAATCTATGCTCCCATGTTCCAATAATGAAAGTGTCATTATCAAAAGTAACTTTATAAGTCATTTCATCTCTTGTGTGATGTGCGTTTTTAGCCAACGCAGGAACAACCTTTTTTAGATTATGATCGTATGCGTAGACAATAAATTCATAATCTTTTCCTTTATCTGATAATTCTTTAATTGAAATTGAGCCATTTGGAGTAACTATTTGAGTGTCGCCAGCTATGCAAAATTCCATTGATTCATAATCATAATACGCTGATAATCTGTTAGGTTCATAATAAACTGACTGATTATAAAGTGACATATCAAGTTTTGTCCATTTATCAGCAATATACTGACTTTGTTGGGCTTGTAATCTAGCCATTTCATAGTCTTCACGACTATCAGTTTTTAATAGTTCATCTTTTTTAAATTCAAACTGAGGCGGTGTTCGTAATTGTCCTTGAAACCCGAAAGCTCGCGTCAGTTTTTGATAAAGTGTTAATCTTTGTTCTGCCATATCAATAAATATTGTTTATAATATAAAGATTTTTTTTATAAAATGAAAGATTACCCATGTCGTTTTTTCTCTTTAGCAAACAACCACGCATATTTTTCATAAATTTCTCGTTTATCTACCATATTATCATTTCTAAATAATGGGTTAGGTACTGGTCGGCCTGTATCTACATCAATAGCCCCAAGTGGGTCAAACGCTTTACCATATGAATATATTGACGCTTGTGGGTCGTATGATCTTTCAGATAATGTCCACGATTCCATCATTGACTTATTTATGGCTTCATTTCTCTGTAATTGATTAAAACAAATATCGCCAGCATACATTGCCATTGCAATTGACATAATTGAATCGTCATGAGTTCCTTTCATGTGGTCGGGTTTACCATTAATGAAAACGAATGTATTCATTTCATTACACAATCTAATTGACCTAACTTTAAATCCGTGACGAATTTGTTCTTCAAACGCGGCAACAATCTGGGTTCGCTTATTATTAAAGCTAAGGCCAGGAATTTTTTCCATTAGTTTTGTATTATATTCCCAGATGTTTTGTGTGTTAATACCATCAATATAGAGATTTTTATATCCCAATTCTTGTAGTTTTCTTGATGTTGCAATTCCCATACCACCCGTTATATCAACAACAATAAACGCCTCGTAAAGTATTCCCCATTTATATGCAATGGATGCTAGATCATCAGGAGGCATTTTACCTATATATTCAAGAACTTGTTCTTGCTCGTCAAAATCAATTATATTAATTGACGAATAATCTTCACTATCACCTCGTGAAACATCAACCCCCATAATATATCGATGGCCCTTAACTGGTTCTTTCCATTGCCACATATGACCCATCATATATTTTTCAGTAGGTTCTTTAACTAATTCTTTTATAATTTTTTGGATTAATTCAGGTGGTATGACATTATCACCAGAACCAAGAAAATTTGCGTCAATTTCTTGACTGATTTTTCTTTTATCATATTTGAATTTCTGTGCCATACTTTCAAACCATTGAGAGTACGGTTTATATCCTTGTTCAATTAATTCACGGAATTTGTTTCTATCAGGTTCAATGATTGTGATTTCATCATCTTTATATTCTTCTCGATTTAACATATAATGAACGATATCATTACATTTAATCCATTTTACATCTTTTGCGTATCGGGGGTCGTTATACCATTTTAATTCAGTAACTTTAAATGTGTTTGCTCCACGAATTGCTTGTTTATATATTCCATAATATATTGGATCGTATCCGTTTGGCGTTGATATTAAAATCACCTTACCACCTGTAGAAAGTGATGCCATAGAAGCCGCCCAGAAATCTTCACCAGCCTCAATATACGCAGCTTCGTCAAAAATTAGAATTGTTGGTGTGTAACCACGAAGAGCATCTTTCGATGTTGCAACTGCTTTTACTTCACAACCATTATTTAATTTAAATCTTTGTTCAGAATTTTTCGCTCGAGAAAACCCAACATTCAACCAATCGGGCCACTGAACCAAAAACGCCCTAATTTTATTTGCCATTTCAACAGCGGTGTCTCTTTTGTTCGCAACAATTAGAACTTTTTCAGGTCTTTCTGGTTTTGCTGTTTGTAGTCGCTTTGAAATCCAAGCGGCGGTTACTGTTGTGACACCTGCCTGACGATATTTTCTAGTTATATTTTCATTATAGTTCTCATAGTCGTTAATTAATTCAATTTGGTCTGGATACAAATCCAAAGGAACATAACGAGATTGGGTATTATCATAGGTTTGTAAATATGTTTTTAATGCATATGGAGTATCTTTGATAATACGGGCATATTCTTTAAGTTGTTCTATTTTAGTATTCATACCTATAAATACAGAAAAAGTGGATTAAATCCACTCTTTCGTTGTTTTATGAAATTCGATGTTATCTTTGTTTTCTTTCTACCATTCTTTGAATCCTCGAAGCTAACTCCCAATCTTCATTATCAATTGCGATATTTAATTGATAATTTAACTCATTTAATCCCATTCCTGAAAGTTGTGTATCACTTAATGTTTCTGTTGGTCTTTCAACTGGTCTTTCTGGTTGCCTTTCTGGTCGTCTTTCTGGCGTTGGCGGTTGTGGTTCGCGTTTCTGAGCTAGTTTTTGCTCATATCTTTGTTTCATACCTTTAGCCTCATTAAAGATTTCTTTAAAAATTCTTCTAGCAATTTGATTATCTCTATCA
>Ga0116204_1001783_pt1 | contig 11941 bp, 8 predicted proteins | sample LakKivwa52mmetaG_FD_94481 | JGI IMG/M metagenome (GOLD analysis project Ga0116204, IMG submission 94481) | Anoxic lake water microbial communities from Lake Kivu, Rwanda to study Microbial Dark Matter (Phase II) - Lake Kivu water 52m metaG | ecosystem: Environmental > Aquatic > Freshwater > Lake ...
CAATACATTGGCATACTTACGCAATACGCGGTCCCATTCGCGGAACAACTCATCCGACTTAACACTGGTCAGAGGCGTATTCGAATATTCGCTTACCAGTTTAACTTTAAATGCAAGAGGGTTTTCCGAGCCGAGCTTAACGATTATTCTTGTGCGGATGGTGTTTTGTGAGAAAGATTTCACCTCCCATGATGTACGGATATATCCGGTTTCCTTGTCCGTGATTTCAATGGCATCAATATACGAGGCAACAATTTGATTAATGATTCTCCATGCATCGTTGTAGTTCTTGCTCGACCTGATTTCCATATCGATATTGGCAATATCGGTTTGAATGGAGGCATCATAGGAGTCATCGCGCACCAAATCAATATAGTATGACTTAGGTAGCGCAGCGGCATTCTTTCTGTTGCAGAAAGTGACCGTCGAAAGCAGATAGCCGGTTTTTTCGGCCTTAACGGTGACACAACTGTTGTCGAGCACCACAATGGTTACCTGTCCGGTGCCGGAAAGAACGCCGTCCACATAAATCTTGGCATCGTTCTGCGAAGCACTAACAATGACTTTCTTTTTGCCGGCAACTGCATCAAAGCTGAGCAGATTAACCAGAAAAAAAAGCAATGAATAAAAACCTGAAACTGTTTTTCATGGGTTGAAGATTTTGGTTGGTTATTTAGAATGTTTCTAATGCGCATAAGATGTGATACTTTGCATTATCAATTAATTTCAGTGAAGATTATTCACCTCAAAGCAGAGTTAATATTATTTGGTAGAAAATGAATTCTTAAACGTAACTTATTGATATAATAATTGTTGCAATATATAAAAGAAAGAGGCTGCCTTGTAAGGCAGCCTCCTTAATTAGAAAACACTATATTCTCTAGTTGCTATCCCACCAAACGCGGCTTGTGGCTGTTTGTCCGGCAGGCACATTATCTGTGTTATACAGAGTTTCATCCAGAGGATACAAATACCTTCTTGGGGTTTCTGTGAGTGCAGCTTCTGTTGGCAAACCAAGAGAAGGAATTCCTGTCCTTCTCCAGTCGCTCCATGTTTCAAGATTCATGAACATGGCAATGTATTTGCCGGTCATGATCTTTTCGAGTGTGATTGTTCCAGAGGTTTCAGCTGCATGAATAGCTTCCCAGGCTGCATCGCTTACACCATGGAAAGCGAGTGAAGCTTTTACACCATCATTATAAGCAGCAGCGGCACGGCCATTATCGGAACCAAAAAACGCTTCAGCCTCAATGAATTTCACTTCATAAGCATTCATTAAATATACTGGCGAAGCCTGTGAGGCATAAGCTGGTCCAATGAAAGAAGCTGCTGTATTGCCTTCACCCGGGCCTGAGCCTACAAAAAGGCCATCGCCATTGGGGGCGAAATAACCAACCATGCGCGGGTCGCCGGTTGCTACCATCAGGTCAACGATACGTTTACCAACACGGATATCACCACGATCAGAATCAAACTGATAGCGTGGATTCCATTCACTTGATGCGCTTCCGAAGGCAAACATAAAGTCATCACCGGCTTCAAGCAAACCACCACCATTGATGGCATCCCTGACCGGACCTAATCCATTCTTCTTGGACAGGTGCAAAGCAGCCCTTACTTTCAATGATTTGGCAAGTTTGGTCCATTTTGCAATATCACCTTTATAAAACAAATCATCAGCTCCTGGTTTTATAACGCCAGACGGATTATCCTGACCAAAAAGAGCAATGGCTTCGTCAAGTATAGTATTAACAGCTGCGTAAACTTCCTGTTGAGTGTCATACTTTGCCTTGGTGTTGCCTTCTCTTCCTTGAAGTGCATCCGAATAGGGAACATCGCCCCACACTGAAGAGATGTTAAGCATATTAACAGCAGTCAAAGCCTTGGCCACGCCCAAATAATGCTTGGCATCAAGTTCTTCGGCCTTTTCCATCATCACTTTAAGGTTAATGAGCGAGCCACCGTAAAGGGTGTTCCAAAGATTATTGATATCGGATACCAATACATTATATTTATCAGTACCGAGCATCTGGCGTTCAACACCGGATATATGCTGCATCCAGATACCTTCATAACGGGTCATATCCCCACCGTAGGTATAGGCAAGTGAAGCCTGAGTTGCCGGAAGCAACAAGGGAAGGGTAACATCAGCCGGATTGTTCGGGTCGATGTTGATGTCTGTGTCAATCCATTTCTTGCAGCCCGAAAAGATCACTGCAAGCATCAGGACAAGACTAATTTTCTTAATTATATTTTGTCTCATAGTTTTTATTTTTTTAATGTTTATTATTGCTTTAGGTGATTATAATGTCAGGCGCAAGCCAACTGTATAACTCTTGGTTCCCGGCATATTGAAATAGTCGAGTCCCTGACCGTTTCCGGCACCGATAAGACTGGTTTCAGGGTCAATACCTGTGTAAGGTGTGCTCACCCAGAGGTTACGGCCCGAAACAAAAACCTCAGCGCTGTGGAAGAAGGTTTTGTTGAGGATGTTTTTGTTGAGTTTGTATGACAAGGAAACTTCCCTGAGACGCACCCAGTCGGTTTTCTCAACAAATTGAGAGGTAGGCCCGAAGAAACCGCCACCCTCGCCCTGGAACCAGGACTGAGTGCGATCGACCTTGATATCGTTCTTGCCTCCATCAGATGCCTTAACACCATCAAACACATAAACTTCGCCATCAGCACGCACTTCAGTGTCTCCATGTGTACCAAAGTGATACATAGCACCTTTGGTTCCGTTCCACATATAACCACCATTCTTGATGTCGAAGAGGAAAGCAAAAGTGAACTCCTTAAATGTAAGGGCATTATTGATACCCATTGTCCACTTTGGAAGTACATCACCAAGGTTCTTCTCTCCTGATGCATAGATCGGATACCCATAAGAAGCTGAATTTGGATCATCATCAATAAGTATCTGACCCGCATCATTTGTTTCAAAGTAGTCACCAAAGATACTACCATATGACTGGCCAACAACTGCGCGAGCCTGTGCTCCAACGAAACCCGAAAGGTAAACATTGTCGATACCATCAGCAAGCTTCAGAACCTCATTTTTGTTTTGGGTGAAATTCACATCTATATCCCATGTGAAATCAGCTGTTTTCACAGGGGTTGCAAGTAGTGTTACTTCGATACCTTTGTTTACCATATCACCTGCGTTCAACACAGCACTATAGAATCCCGAAGATTTGGCAATGGGAACAGCAAGAATCAGGTTCTCACTTTTGTTGTCATAATATGATACGTCCAAACCAATACGATTGTTCAGGAAGCGTAAATCGAAGCCTATTTCAAATGATTTTAGTTTTTCCGGTTCCAATTTGTTATTTGGAAGCATTGTTCCAAGGCTAAAAGCCGAAACCCCTCCCCAACCCGGGAAGCCTATTCCATCAGACCAACCATCAGCAAAGCTTGCCTGCTCATATGAAGGTAGTGTAGCATAGGTAAAGGCATCGTTTGCAATTTGTGCATAGGAGATCCTGAATTTACCATAAGGCAGGATGCTATTATCCTTCAATGCGGGTAATTCGGTAAATATGAAAGATCCACTTCCCGAATACAACATAAATGGGTTTACATCATCTGGAAGGGAGGTTGACCACTCGCTGCGTACGGTTCCATTGGCATAAATCATGTTTCTGAACGATAAGCCTAAGTCACCATAAATAGCGGCTGTCCTTTTCTTCGACTGTGTTTCAAATGCCTGTACACTGGCAGCATTGCTCAACTGGAAGAAATCAGGTACGGTAAGTGTATTTCCCTGAACAAAGAGCCTTTGCCATTGTGTCTGGTACATATTATGTCCGAGAATACCTGTGAAGTTAAAGTCATCATTGATCCTCTTGTTAATGTTTACAAGAAAATCACTGTTGAATTCTCTTACAAAATGTTGCTCCTCATAAACACGTCCTGAAGGGAAAGTGCGGCTGCCAATGGCAATGAATTGTTTGCGGCGGTCGCTGTAGAAGTCAGTACCCACGCGGTAGGTAAAGGTCATCCAGTCATTGGCAATATAATTCAAAGCGGTATGGCCAATGATGCGGTTAACTTTATCGGAGAACTGGTTCATGTTCACTGTCCAGAACGGGTTGTCATAACCTCCGCCATTATATGCATTGCGTTGACGACCATCAGGAAGTTTATAGGATGCTTCATCATCAGCCGGATCATCTGATCCTCCGGTGATGTCAAAATTCATGGGCATACGCATCAGGGCAAGCATAACACCTGAGGTGTTTGAACCCTGCTGAATTCTTGTACCACCAGAATTGGCATAAGAAATCTTGGCTTCGCTGCTGAACCTGTCATTCAGCTTGGTCTGGCCTGAGATGGTAATGTTGGTCCTTTCGAAGGTGTTGTTGGGAACAATACCGGTTGAGCTGGTGTTTGCAATTGATAGGTAATAGCTTGTATTCTGGTTACCACCTGTCAATGACAATGAATTATTGTAAGAAATACCGGTCTGGAAGAAATTGCCCACATTGTCATATGGTCCAACCCTCAAATCTTGTTTGGCATTTGGGTTACTTTGACCTACAACGTTTCCATTAGGATAATACAGATTATTACCGCCATCAAAACGCAGGGTGTCCATTAATGGTCCCCACACACCGGTGATTGGGTTAAGAGTTCCATCAGCACGCAGATTTCCGCCTGAACCCTGAGCCCACTTGTTCTGCATGGCCGGAAGTTGCGAAACCTGCTCAAAAGTTACCGAACTGTTAAAAGAAACAGTAGTTTTCTTGGCCATATCGGTTAGAGATCCTTTTTTGGTGGTAATAATCACGGCACCGTTTGCAGCACGCAAACCATAGAGTGCTGTAGCAGCTCCACCTTTAAGAATGTTCATGGTTTCGATGTCTTCAGGATTGATATCCACTATACGGTTCGACAAGGCAACGCCATACAGCAAGTTGTTGCTACCGTCATTAGGATTACCTGAAGTTAGCTGAGAGTTATCAATCGGCACACCGTCAACAACATACAAAGGTTGATTGTTTCCGGTAAAGGAAGCATTACCACGGATGGTCATGTAGCTGGCAGCGCCGAGCGCTCCGGAGGAGTTAACGATATTTACCCCTGCAACTCTACCACTAAGGGCATTGATGGGGTTAACTGCACCCGAACGGACAATATCTTCAGAACCTACGGATTGCACAGCATATCCGAGTGCTTTGGATTCGCGGGTAACACCAATAGCCGTAACAACGACCTCGTCAATCATCAGCACATCGGGCTCCATCACCACATTGATGCTAGTTTGTGTGCCCAGGGCGAGTTCGATGTTTTTCATACCAACAAAGGTAAACACCAGTGTTCTGTGCTCAGGGCGTACATTGAGCTCATACATACCGTCAAGGTCTGTAGTCGTCCCAATCGTAGTACCCTTAATCATCACAGTCACGCCCGGAATCCCCATGCCGTCCTGCGAACTGGTAACTTTACCAGTTACGGTTCTCGACTGGGCAAATGCGAAATTCACACCTGCTATCAGCAAGAACACCAACATAATTGTAATTTTTCTCATAATGATGAATTTTGGTTAGTGAATTGATTAAACATGTATTTGGTTAAACAAAGTAATTTGCTTGCAATCGTTTGCAATTATGGTGCAAGTTATAACTATCTCTACAAATTTTACAATAAAATAATGAAAATTTTTTCTAACATTCATCAAAATTACAATAAACCTCTTTTGTAATCAAGGGGTTGTGACAAAAAAAAATCAGAAAAAAAATTGTCATTCCGTCTGGTTCAGACGTCTTTTACCTGTGTTTTAGGCATTTTTCGGCTGTTGCGGTGCAGCGCAAGTGACAACACTACAATGATAATTATCAGCTCAACAATGTATTTTTGCCAGCCTCCTGTCCCGCTGGGTACAAACTGAAACAGCATAACCAAAAGCGCATTGGTTGTGAATACTGAGACTCCTGCCCGTCTTCGGCGCAACATCAACCATATGCCTGTAATCACACCGGCATTCAGCAACACTCCGACAAGCAGATACATGGCTATTTTCAACCGGCTCAGGTCTAATTCGGGAACATATATAATACCCATACCCGCAATGAAATCGCTGAACAGCAATGCCACTGCCATCGAAAGCAGGATAAGCCCGTAATAGGCTATTGCAAAAAAACACACAAATCTGAACAACAAAGGATTAGACCTTTTTGTAGTAGTTGTGTTTTTCGCTTCCTGACTGATCTCTTCTGCCATAATCAATTCATTATCGGTCTGAAGCGCAAATACATTAAAATAAACAAAGCTGCAAACATCAGATCGAACATGGGATACGTACCCAAAGGTTTATACACATAGACCGACGACAAAATCAGCATCAGTAACTGTGATATAGCATACAGGTGAAAGCCAGACCGCCTGAGTTTCCACATATGAACCACACCGGTGAAGGAAATTACATGTAAAAGTCCGGATAACAAAAAGTAGGTGCGTTCAATAGCCGAAAAGAAACTCAGGTCGAAACCCATGTTTTCATAAGTCCCACTGTCAATCAGTTCAATAAGCGCGGGATGCACCAGATAAACGAAAAAATTGCTCACCGACCCCATGCCGCTGCCGATAAAACTGAGCACACACAGCACTGTAAGCAGCATGGGTCTCTGGCCCGGTTGCATTTGACTGACTTCCATTTCTTCTTTTAATGTTTAATTCTATTAACTATAAGTGTCTGAGTCTATTCCAGGCTTCCGATTGCGTTTTCAACTTCTTCGAGAATTTCGCATGATTTCACCAATGCTTTCATGCTGTTGTGGTCATCATACAATGGTCTGTCCACATCCAGAAATTCAACATATCTGCGGATTACTTCATGCGCTTTTTTAGTTCCATGTCCAAACTGGTATTCCCTGAAATCGAGTGCCTGAGCAGCGGCCATAAACTCAATACCCAGAATTCCGTAGGCATTGTCGAGAATCTGGTTGTTTTTGAGTGCCGTGTTCATACCCATCGAAACAAAATCTTCCTGATCTGCTGCGGCCGGTATCGACTGTATGCTGGCCGGTGCCGAAAGTATCCGTTGTTCCACGATCTGCATATCGGCAGTGTATTGCGACAGCATCAGACCTGAAAACATTCCGGCTCCTTTGGTCAGGAAGGCAGGCAAGCCCACACTCAGCGCAGGATTGTTCAGTCGGTTCATCCTTCGTTCGGATAGCACACAAACCATAGTAACCACTGCGCCTGCCATATCCATAGGCACTGAAACCGGGCTTCCCTGAAAATTAGCGCCGCTGAGTTGCAGGTTCTCTTCAGGGAAAAATATCGGATTGTCGCCCACTCCGTTCAACTCTATCTCCACCTGTGATCTTGCCCAGTCCAGCGCGTCGTGCGCTGCCCCGATAACCTGCGGGGTCGAGCGCATGCTGTAGGCATCCTGCACCTTGCATTTGATACGTCCTTCGAACAAATCTCCTCCCTTAACAACCTTGTTGATGGCGGCAGCACTTCTTATTGCACCCTTAAATCCGCGCACTTCATGAATTTTTGGTGCATAGGGTTTCATATTGGCCTTCAGTGCTTCGAGCGACATTGCGGCGGCAATTTCGGCCTGTTTCATAAAGCGGTTGGCATCGTATAAGAATATGGCACTCATGGCTGTGAGCACATTGCTACCGTTGATGGTTGCCAAACCATCGCGGGCCTGAAGTCCCGGAACAGGAATGCCGGCTTTTTCCATCGCAACGGAGGCAGCCATCAATTCACCCTGATAAAAAGCCTTTCCTTCGCCCATCATCAGCAGTGCGATCTGAGACATGGGAGCCAGGTCGCCACTGGCACCTACACTTCCCTTCGTACACACATAAGGAGTTACCTCCTTGTTGAGTAAGTCAACGAGGGTTTGCGTAATCGCCAGACGACAACCCGAATTGCCGTGGGCATGCACGTTGATCCGGCCAAGCATGGCACCTCTGACCCATTCCACAGGCATTGGATCACCAATTCCGGCTGCATGATTATAGATAAGGTATTTCTGAAAATCTTTCACCTGCTCATCGTTCAGCACTACCTCCGAGAATTCGCCAATACCTGTATTTACACCATACATGATCTCGCCGGCTACGATTTTTTTCTCCAGCATGGCCCTGCATGCCTCAATCCGTCTGACGGCATCAGGATGGAGTTCAACTTTTTGCCCGTGGCGTGCAACAGCCACCACATCTTCGATACTTAGGTTGGCTCCGGTGATTACGAGTGTCATATGCGCTTTGTTTTAAATGTTTTAATGGTTTGAGCGGCTAAGGTAGTAAATTCATGAAACAAACGCTGTGACAGGAATTCTGGCTTAAAGCACCCAAAAATATGTACGCGCTTCATTTTCAATCCTGAAAAGCTGATTATTTTTGCACAAAAAAAGAGTATAATGTTGCCTGAACATCTTTTGCAGGAAACGAAACAAAACAAGGCACTGCTGTTGTATTTTTTCAACAACAACTGTGCCCCCTGCCTCAGCCTGCGTCCAAAAGTGGAGCAATTAATCGGAGAAGAATTTCCATTGATGAAACTGATCATGGTGGATTCGGCAGTTAGTCCCGATGCCAATGCTCATTTCGGTGTATTTGCCAATCCCACTTTGCTGGTGTTTTTTGAAGGAAACGAGTTTTACCGCCTCAGCAAATACGTGTCGGTGCAGCAAATCGAAGAAAACATCAGCCGGCCGTATCAATTGCTTTTTGGTTAGCCTGTTGTTATCAGACACCCTTTATCAGTGCATCGGGTATGTTGAGGGGCACAGTGCGCAGGAATTCGACGGATTGTGCCATAGAAGTGTACATCACGGTATCTTTGTCGAGGAACGGAACTTTTTTCCGGTACCCGGCTACGAACTCCTCAATGAATGGAGAGGATTTGGCCGGCCTTCGGAATTCAAGTGCCTGTGCTGCATTGAATAATTCAATGGCCAGAATACGCTCAAGATTGAAAACCACCCTCAGGGCTTTGGTGGCAGCGTTGGCACCCATGCTCACATGGTCTTCCTGACCTTGTGATGATTCGATGGAATCAACAGAGGCGGGTGTACACAATTGTTTATTTTGGCTGACGAGACTGGCCGAGGTATATTGCGGGATCATGAATCCTGAATTGAGTCCGGGTTCGGCAACAAGAAAAGGAGGCAATCCCCTTTTGCCATGAAGCAACTGATAGGTTCTGCGTTCCGAAATGCTTCCCCATTCGGCAAGTGCAATGGCCAAATTGTCTAAAGCAAGCGCGAGTGGCTGTCCGTGAAAATTGCCTGCCGAAACAATCAGGTCATCATCGGGAAATATCGTTGGATTGTCGGTTACAGCATTTATCTCGTTGCTGAACACATAGGCCACATAGTTCACCGAATCTTTGGAAGCACCATGCACCTGAGGGATACAACGAAACGAATAGGGATCCTGAACATGTTGTTTCGGGCGCGAGATGAGTTCGCTGCCTTCGAGTAAGGTTCTTATTCTTTCGGCTGTGGCAATTTGTCCTTTGTGATGTCGGATCAGGTGCACCTGTGCGCAGAAAGGTTCAATCCGGCCGTCAAATGCTTCGAGGGAGAGTGTCCCGATAATGTCGGCAAGCATGGATAGTCTGAAGGTTTTGAGCAGACTGTACACTCCATAAGCACTCATAAATTGTGTTCCGTTGAGCAATGCCAGTCCTTCCTTCGATTTCAGTGGAATTGGCTCCCAATTCATCAGACGATTGACTTCGGCCATGGGCATCACCTGTCTCTTGAATACAACTTCACCGAGACCGAGCAAAGGAAGCGAAAGATGTGCCAGTGGCGCAAGATCACCCGAAGCACCCAATGAACCCATCTGATATACCACAGGCAAAATGTTATTGTTGAAGAAAGCGATCAGCCGATCAACAGTTTCCACCTGCACTCCCGAATGGCCATAGGAAAGGCTCTGCACTTTGAGCAGCAGCATCAGTTTTACGATTTCGTCAGGTACGCGGTCACCTGTTCCGCAGGCATGCGACATCACCAGGTTTCGCTGAAGCTCACCCAGCTGGTCAAATGAAATTCGTGTGTCGCAGAGTGATCCGAAGCCTGTGTTGATGCCGTAAACCGGCTCTTCACTGCCGGCCATTTTATGGTCGAGATAATCACGGCATTTTTGAATTTGCAGGCGTGAAACTTCAGATAGCTTAAGAGTATAACCTTCGTTAAGAATATCGAAGATTCGCTTGAATGTCAATTTTTCGTTGCTAATAAAATGTACCTTCATGGGTGCTGATTAATGTTAAAAGGCGGTTCCTGTCAAAAAAGAAAATTACAGTTGAACTTTGATTTGGGCCAGGAAAGACGGAAGTGCTTCATAGGCAATTGTTTGCTGACTGGCATCAGTCATACTTCTCAGTGTAAAGCAATTGGAGGCTATCTCTGTTTCACCGGCGAGCACTACCCAGGGAATCTGCTTTTGATCGGCATACCTGAATTGCTTCTTCATTTTGTCAGCATCGGGATAGAGCTCTGTATTCAGGCCAAGTTCGCGGCACATTTTCAGCGCTTTGAGGCAATAGTTTGTTTCCGAAGGGCCGAAATTGGCAAACAGTACAAATGTGCTTTCGGAGGCAGTTTTGGGGAAAAGTCCGCGTTCCAGCATGATGTCGTAGATACGATCGGCACCGAAACTGATGCCCACTCCCGATAGTCCCGGCATCCCGAACACACCGGTAAGATCGTCGTAGCGACCACCGCCGCAGATGCTTCCCATCTGCACTTCAAGCGACTTCACTTCAAAAATGGCTCCTGTGTAATAATTAAGGCCGCGGGCAAGCGTTAGGTCAAGCTCATATTCAAGGCCGGGTTTAAGTTCAGCCAGTGTGCCAAACAACTCCTTCACTTCATCAATTCCTTTACGTCCAACTTCATTGCCTGCAATGAGCTGTTGCAGCAAATCAAGCTTCTCTGAAGAAGAACCCTTAAACTGAAGCACAGGCTGCAGTTTTGCAATGGCTTCTTCCGAAATCCCACGTGCAAGGAGCTCCTGATTAACCTCATTGAGCCCGATTTTGTCGAGTTTATCGATGGCCACGGTAATATCAGTCAGGGATGAAGGATAGCCAATAAATTCGGCAAGTCCGGCCAGTATTTTACGGTTGTTTATCTTCACCTGTACCTTCATGTTCAGCGCATGGAACACATCATCCACGATCATGACCAACTCGGCTTCGTTCAGGAGAGAGTCGCTGCCAACCACATCTGCATCACACTGAAAAAATTCGCGGTAGCGACCCTTCTGCGGCCTGTCGGCCCGCCAAACAGGCTGAATCTGGTAGCGCTTGAAAGGAAACACAAGATCATTTCGGTTTTGCACCACAAAGCGGGCGAAGGGAACCGTTAGGTCGTAGCGAAGACCTTTTTCGCTGACAAAGGGCAGCAACTCAGATGATGCAGGGAAATTATCCCGTTGACTCACATCGGACAGGAAATCACCCGAATTCAATATCCTGAACAACAGTTTATCGCCTTCGTCACCATATTTACCCAGCAGCGTTGAGAGGTTTTCCATGGCCGGAGTCTCGATAGGCTGATAGCCATAGCGGTGAAACACTTTCCGGATGGTATCGAATATATGGTTCCGCCGGATGGTTTCCTGCGGGCCGAAATCACGGGTTCCTTTGGGTATGGAGGGTTTCTGAGCCATGGGTCAAATCGTTAAACTTCTTTAATATGGAAAAGAGGGTGCAAAGTTATATAATGTGCAGCAATGAGTCACATCAGGCGCAGACTCTTCAAGGCACCGGTACCCCAAGTTGTTCGAGGACAGACTGAATAAATTCTTTGGTACCAAGATCGCCTTCTTTTGGTGCCCATTCGGCAAAATGTTTGTCATCTGCAGGGTTCCATGGACCGTCCTTCACTTCATAAGCTACTGATCCGGCTTCGAGTGAGATGATGCTGTGCCAGGTACGCGGGGGCAGCTCGCAG
>Ga0116204_1001784_pt1 | contig 11937 bp, 12 predicted proteins | sample LakKivwa52mmetaG_FD_94481 | JGI IMG/M metagenome (GOLD analysis project Ga0116204, IMG submission 94481) | Anoxic lake water microbial communities from Lake Kivu, Rwanda to study Microbial Dark Matter (Phase II) - Lake Kivu water 52m metaG | ecosystem: Environmental > Aquatic > Freshwater > Lake...
ATAAAACAGACCCCCGCAGATTTTTAATCGCGGGGGTCTATTCAAACAAACTACTTTGTAATCTTCTCCAATTGATCCACCAGGGCGTCGAGCACATCGAAGCCGCCCTGCCAGAATTTCGGGTCACGGATGTTGATGCCCGCTTCGCTCAAGATTTGCTCTGGCGCTTCCGAACCGCCCGCCGAGAGGATCTTCAAATACTTCGGCTTGAAGGATTCACCTTCCGCTTTGAACTGCTGATACAACGCCAACACCAGCAACTGACCAAAGGCATACGCATACACATAGAACGGCACTTGATAAATGTGTGGGATACCCACCCACTCCCATTTGAAGTCATCGCTCAATTCGAGCGCATCGCCGAACTGCTCCTTGAGATTCTCAAGGTAGGCATTGCTCAAGTCGTCCACCGAGGCGTTCTTCTGCACCATTTCATGCGCGGTCTTCTCGAACAGCGCAAAGAATGACTGGCGCATGATGGTCGCATACGCGTCATCCATCTGCTTGAAGAGAATATCGCGGCGCACGGATTCATCCGTCTCTTCCGCGAGCAGTTTGTCGATCAGCACCATTTCTGCAAATGTGGATGCAGTCTCCGCCAGTGGCAGGGACGAGTGGAATGTGAACGTGGTGTGATGCGATGCCAGCATAGCGTGGATGGCATGCCCAAGTTCGTGCGCCAGCGTCGCCACTTCGCGTCCTGTCCCCTGATAGTTGACCAACACATACGGAGTCATCTCCGGGGCGACAGAGGCGCAGAACGCGCCGCCGCGCTTGCCCTTGCGGATCTCGCTGTCAATGCGGTTCTCGTCAAAGACACGTTTCGCCAAATCAGCCACTTGCGGTGAGAAGGCGTTGAACGCATCCAATACCATCGTCACAGCTTCGTCCCATTTGTAGGTTTTCTTCGATGCGGCGACGGGAGCATAAATATCGTAGCGGCGCATCTTCTTCAAGCCCATGTATTTGGCTTTCATCTTGAAGTAACGCTGGAAAACGCCCACATTCTTGCGCGCCACACCCAGCAGGGCTTCCACGGCTTCTTCGGGCACGTCATTGTTCAGGTTGCGCGGCGCAATCGAATTCTTGAACTTGCGCAGGTCAACATTTTCATTGTGCCAGTCACGCAAAATCGTCTGGTAGATCTGCCCGAGGATGGGACCATCCTCCGCATACACCTTGAACTGCGACTGGTAACTCGCAGCCCGCATGGCGGGGTCGGTGCTGTAGCGGTACGAGAACAATTCGGCGGCGGTCAGTTCCAATTCTTTCTTGCCAACTTGCAACTTGAAGGCGTAGCGGTTCGTGATGGCGTCGTACAGGTTGCCAAGCGCATTCACGCCCGTCACATTCTTGATGTTGACGATCTTCTCTTCCGCTTCGCTCAAGGTGTGCGGTTTGTACAGTCGCAGGGCTTCGAGATAGTAACGGAAATCACCCGCAACATCCATCAAGCGTTTGGCGTTTTCGTCATCCAGCGCCTTCCACCACAGGCTGAAGAACAGCGTGCGGTTTTCGATACCCGCCAAAAACTGCATCACCCGCGCCATCAACGATTGTGCCTTCTGGTCCTGTGTATCTGCCGCGAAGGACAGCCCCGCGAACGAATACATCTTGTTGCCGATGCGAGTCATCGCTTCGCTGGCTTTCACCGCATCCATGAACTGGTCGGCGGGCATGTCAGGTTTTAATTTGTCGCGCAAGCCTTCGAAAGATGCCACCTGCTCTTCGAGCATGTCGAACGCGCTTTGCAGTTCCGGGCTGTCGTAGCCGGGGTACAGCGGGGAAAGGTCCCATTTGGAAAGTTGGTATGCCATAGGTTCTCCTTTTTATATGATGTAGGGGCTCAGCGTTGCTGTGCCCCTACAATAAAATTTACAAACTGGATCGGACGTGCATGATATCGCCGTCCTTGACAATGTATTCCTTGCCTTCGAGTCGGAACTTGCCCTTGGCTTTCGCCTCATTCATGGACCCGAGACTGATCAAGTCTTCGTAGGCAACCACCTCCGCCCGGACAAATCCGCGCGAAAGATCGGTGTGAATTTCACCCGCCGCTTCCTGTGCCGTCGCACCGCGATGCGTGACCCACGCCCGCACTTCGTCCTCGCCGACGGTGAAGAAGGTCTGTTCCTTCAACAATTCGTAGGAGACGTTGATCATGCGGTTGAGGCTGAGTTCCTTGATGCCATATTCTTCCATAAAGATCGCCGCATCGTCAGCAGGCAGCTGCGAAATTTCCATTTCGAGCTTGCCCATCAACGCAATGGATGGATGGTCAAGTTTACTGCCGTCAGGAGTGGATTGTCCCTCGCCAAGGTTGAACACGGTGAGGATCGGTTTGCGTGTGAGCAAGCCGAAACTGGAGAGTTCCTTCAATTCTTCAGCAGTGTATTCAAGGTCGCGTAACGGTTTGCTATCAGAGAGAGTGGTGTGCAGCTTCTCGAATAAGTCCGTCTGGCGGGCGTTGAGGGCTTTGTCAGTGCCGCCTTTTTTGCGTTCTTCGGCCAGGCGTTCCAATTTGCGTTCCACAGCCACCAGATCGTTCAGCAGTAATTCACCTGTCATCATCTCTACGTCCCGCAGCGGATTGATGCTGCCGCTGGGGTGCATGACCAGGTCGCTTTCAAAGGCGCGTACGACCAGCAGCAAACCGTCCATTTGGTTGAGTTGATTTAACAGTTGCCCGGAAATGCCGCTTTTGGCGGACCCGGTTTCCAGTCCGGCAATGTCCGCGTAGGTCACACGGGCGTAGACCGTTTTCCGTGGGTTGAACATCTTTGAGAGGGCGTCGACGCGCGGGTCGGGTACATCCACTACAGATTGGTGTACCTCAATTCGTCCCGCCGAGGCGGTGGTGGGGGCGTTTCCGCGGGTGATCGCGTTGAAAATGGTGGTCTTTCCAGATTGGGGCAGTCCGATAATTCCTAGCTTCATTTCTTTCCTTCTGTATGGTTGAATGTTATGGCAGGTATGCCGTGTAGATTTGCCTTGACCTTGCGGTTGGGAGTGGTATACTTGCGTTCGCACCGCTGATGCGGGATGTTCGACAAATGAGCCGAAGTGGCGGAATAGGCAGACGCGCACGACTCAAAATCGTGTTCCCAACGGGAATGAGGGTTCGATTCCCTCCTTCGGCACACAGGCAAATCCAACGCGGTATTATATCTTACCACCGCAACCACAAAACGTCCTCCCAGTGGAGGACGTTTGAGTTTTATATGTATTTCCCATGATGCAATTGACATTGCTTTCGTCAAAAGTAAAATGGAAGTAGAGAAAACTTATCGCTCCAAAAAACGTAGATTCCCATGGAAGAGTGCCTCGTTTTTTCTGGAGAAACGAATATGAAACTTAACCTGCTGTTTATCGTCATTGATATTTTGATCCTGCTGGCATATCCCATCGTATATATTATCCATCGCATTCGTAAGGCGATGGGTGTAAAATAGGGAAAATCTCGCCGTAAGCGTTTTACAAAAACGAATTCCAGGAGGCTCATATGCCGTCATTGAACGAAGTCCTGGCAGTCATCCTTGGGGGAGGACGCGGGGCACGCTTATATCCGCTCACCCAGATGCGCTCGAAGCCAGCTGTGCCGATTGCGGGAAAGTACCGTCTCATTGATATTCCCATTAGCAATTGTATTAATTCAGAGATCTTCCGTATTGCGATTCTGACGCAGTTCAACTCGGTGTCGCTGCATCGCCATATTACCCGCACCTATAATTTTGATTCGTTCCATGCGGGTTGGGTGCAGATCTGGGCGGCAGAGCAAACCCTGGAAAGCGCGGATTGGTATCAGGGTACGGCCGATGCGGTCCGCAAGCAGATCATGGAGATATTGTCCACGGGTTCTAAGTATGTGCTGATACTTGCAGGCGACCATCTCTATCGCATGGATTACAAAGCGATGGCGGAATATCACTGGAAGAATCAGGCTGATATCACCGTCGCTGTGCAGCCAGTTTCAAAGGAAGAGGTGACGCGTTTTGGCATCCTGAAGCGTGAAGCGGATGGGCGCATCTCTGATTTTGTTGAGAAGCCAAAAGATCCCGAAGTCCAAAAGAAATATATCAGCCGTGATGACCCCGAACAGCCTTTCCTTGGTTCGATGGGTATTTATATGTTCAACACCAAGGTGTTGATCGATCTGTTGACGAACTTCCCCAACCATGATGATTTTGGCGGCGATATCATTCCGCAGGCGATCAACTCGCATGCGGTTTTTGGTTTCGATTTCGACGGGTACTGGCAGGATATTGGAACCATCCGCTCGTTCTATGAAACGAACCTGATGTTGACCACATCTGAAACGCCTTTCAATTTTTACGATGCCAAACAACCCATCTATACTGAAACGCGCTATCTGCCCGCTTCCACGGTGGAGGATAGCAACTTGAAGGATGTGTTGATCGCGGACGGCAGCCGTATTCTCAGGTCGGAGATCAGTCACTCCATCATTGGCATTCGCAGCCAGATCGCGGCGGGTTGTGTGATCAAGGATAGCATTGTGATGGGTTCGGATTATTTCGAGCGTGGTTCTCAGGAGATTCCGATCGGTATTGGCGCGAATTGCCACATCGAAGGTGCGATCCTCGACAAGAATGCGCGTGTTGGTGATAATGTCACCATCCGTCCTTTCCCGCGGAATATGGATATTGACAATGAGAAATGGTATGTGCGCGACGGGATCGTTATCATCCCCAAGGATACAGAACTTCCGTCTGGTACGACCATTGCGCCGTAGCTGTTGAATTTATTACAAAAGGAGGCGGTCGCTTCAAAAGTGACTGCCTCCTTTTTTCTTAATGCTCACGTAATTGCATTTTTTTTACGCGCAGGATGCGTAAGTCAACATTGATATTATGCTATACTCGCAATAACTATGAAGTCACCACGCGAATTTTGGCATCATTGGGCTGAATCCCTGCGCCAATATCAGCTTCACGATCTGGTCGCCTCGTTTCTCGAAGCAGGAAGTCCGCTTGCCCTGCTCGGAGCGCAGGCGATTTATTTTAGCGGCGGCTTTATCAAAAGCGATCAACTCACCGCTCTTGCCAACATGCTCGAGGAGGAAACTGAAGCGCGTGCATTCGCATCCTTCCTTCTGCGCGAAGGAGCAGACCCATCATGACAGCCCTTTTAATTATCACCGTCACTGCATTTCTCCTGTTGATCATTACATTATGGAAGCGCAAAGCGCCTGCCCGCCTGCGGGATATCCCCGCTCTGACGCGGCTGTATCGCATTCTTGGCTTAAGCATTGAGGATGGCACGCGTCTGCATGTCTCGCTCGGGCATGGCAGCCTGTTGGATGCGCGCGGAGGTTCTGCGTTTGCGGGGTTGGCCGCCCTGCGTATCATTGCCGAACGCACCTCTGTCAGTGACATGCCCACCGTCGCATCTGCGGGAGATTCGCCGCTGGGTCTGTTGACCCAGGACACTCTTCAGTCTGGGTACAAAGCTGCCGGGGTCGAAGAACTCTACGTCCCGACAACTGGACGCGTTACGGGTCTTAGCCCGTTCAGCTATGCAGCGGGCGTAATGAACATTACTCAAAATGAAAACGTCTCTGCCAACATTCTGCTCGGGCATTTGGGTCCAGAAGCTGCCTTGCTTGCCGAAGCCTCTGAGCGTGAAAACGTCCCTGTGATCGGTGCGAGCGACAACCTGACCGGGCAGGCGATCCTCTTTGCCAATGGACAGGATGCGCTCATCGGTGAGGAACTCTTTGCCGTCGGTGCGTATCTTGGCGCGGGAGCGTCCCATGCGGCCAGCCTCACCGTGCAGGATATTCTGCGCTGGCTGGTCATCCTTGCCTTGTTGGGCGGTGCAGCCGCGAAATTTCTGGGGGTGCTCTAATGCGCATTATTACCGCAGTGATCGCCATCGCCACGGGTACGCTCATCCTTCTCGGCTATTTCTTTGAAGCCTTTACAGACATTCAAACTCTTTTACTCAACTGGGCGGTCATCCTCGCTGGAGTTGCGGCCATCGTCGGCATCTTCAACTTGATCGCTGTGCATGCGGATAAGATCCGCCGCGCTGAAAAGGGAAGTGTGTACAGCGCGCTTCTTCTCATCGGGTTGGTTGGTACTTTGCTCGTTGGCATGCTCCTCACTCCCCGACACCCCGTCATGCAGCTGCTTCTCAATGGCATCATCCTGCCTGTCGAAGCTGCCCTGATGGCGCTTCTTGCAGTTTCCCTGTTGTACGCGGCCATTCGTCTCCTGCGCCGCCGCACAGATGTAATGGGAATCGTATTCCTGCTGACTGCCATCATTCTCTTCCTTGGCTCTGCAACATTGCCATTCGGCGACATGCCATTGTTCGGCACGCTCATCCATCCCTGGGTCACACAGATCTGGGCGCTTGGCGGCGCACGCGGAATTTTGATCGGTGTGGCGTTGGGCACGTTGACCACCGGTCTGCGCGTCTTATTTGGCGTTGACCGTCCGTATGGGGGCAACTAAATGGAAATCATTAAATGTCCCTCCTGCGGTGAGAACAATACCTCCGATATGGAGTTCTGCCAGAATTGTCAGGCCCGCCTCCAGCCGTTGACGGGTCCGCTTAAGGGCGAAGATAAAGCCATTAAGCCGGGGCAAATTCCCACCAACAAAAGCACCGCCGAACTTGAGCCCCTTTTGCCTAAATGGTTGAAGGATGCCCGTGACTCCGCACGGACTGGCGAAGAAGAAAAGCCAGCACAGACATCTTCTGCGAATCAAATGCCAGCCCAACAAGCTGCTCCTAAAAAACCGTCGGCTCCTGCGGGTGATTTTCTCTCCGGGTTGCAGGCGCAATCTGGTGATGACGAAGACGATGAAGTGCCAGATTGGCTGGCAAGCATCACTGGGGATACGTCCAAACCCAAGAGTGCTGCTGAAGAAACAACCGATACCCGTTGGGTGGAAATGGGTAACCGCAACGACTACGCCCAGGAGGACGCCGCTGCGGATGCAGACACTCCTTCCTGGCTGGCTGGTTTACAACCGCTCGAACCCCATACAGAAGAAAAAGATGAACTTACCGACTGGTTCCGTACTGCGGCGGAGGAGCAAAAACCATCCTATCAAGACCCAGCCCCGATCTTTGAATCGCCTGTGGAGCAGATGCCCCCTGCCAAGCCCGTGGACGATACGCCCGATTGGCTGCGTCAGATGGCGGCAGATGCGGAAGCAAAGCTCGAGCCTGTGCAGGCGGATGTGTATCAAGATGCCCCTGAATTTTCGTTGGATGCACCTGATTGGCTGAGCAACCTTGGCGGCGCGGCGATGGAGTCAAAGCCGGAATCCGCACAGCCAGTAAAACAACAGGAATCCACAGAATTTCCGCTCGAGACGCCCGATTGGTTGAGCTCGCTTGGTAGCGTGGAGATTGAATCGAAACCAGAACCCGCGCAGCCAGTCGAAATTCCATTAGAGACACCGGATTGGCTGAGTTCATTGGGCGGCGCGGAAGCGGCACAAATGTCAGAGGAAGAGTCTGTTGTTTTTGCTGAATCAAGCTTGGCTGGTTCTGAAGCGGAGGAAATTCCCTCCTTTGACATCCCGGATTGGATGAAGAGTTCTGCGGATGATGCAAAACCGCTTCAGGATACGACTCCGCGCTGGCTGCGTGAAGAGTCCAATTTGGCAGGTGAACCGGAAGTACCCGCATGGCTTTCAGGAACAGGTTCATTTGAACTGTCTTCCGAAAAGGCTGAGGAAACCCCTGCTCAATCTGAAGATTCCGAGGGCATTCCAGCCTGGTTGAAAGCTGCCGAGCCGCATCATTTCATAGAGGAACCGCCTGCTGCCGAAGTTGGACCGTTGCAAACACCGTCTGCCGAAGAAGAGCGTTCGCGGCCATTTAACGCCGAGCCGCCTGCTTTTGAAGCGGACCCCACTGCAACCGAAGACCTCTTTACCGAAATGCCCAGCTGGCTTTCAGATGCAATGGAGCAGCCTTCGTCTTCGACTCCAACAGCTATCACAAATACTGATGCGCTTTCTCCGAGTGAACTGCCTTCGTGGGTGCAAGCCATGCGCCCGGTGGATGCCAGCGCTTCGCAGCCCGCCTCCCTCTCCAGCGACCAAACACTAGAATCGCGCGGTGCATTGGCTGGGTTGCAGGGTGTTTTGCCTGCTGTGCCGGGCTACATGCCCACCAGCAAGCCCAAAGCATATTCGATCAAACTTACAGCAAGCGACGAACAACTGGCGCATGCCGAAATTCTCGAACAGATCCTCGCCGCCGAAACCGCGCCGGTGCCGCTCGAAGTCTTCTCCAATTTGCGCGCATCACGCAGTTTACGCTGGCTGATCTCGGCACTTCTTTTGATCGGCACGATCCTCACCGTGTCGTTGCGCACGCAGATATTCGCCTCGCCGTCCGGCGTCCCTAATGAAATGCGCAACCTGCTTTTCATTTCCCAATCCATCCCCGATAACGCACCCATCCTTGTGGCAATGGATTACGAATCTTCCCGAGCCGGCGAAATGCAAGCCGCTGCCGCTCCGCTTTTGGATAACCTGATGCTTTTGCGGGCTCCGCGTTTGACCTTTATTGCCACCAATGAGACGGGCGCGATCCTTGCCGAACGCCTCATGGCTGGACCTTTGGCTGTTCACAACTATACGGACAGAGTATCCTACCTGAATCTGGGCTACCTGCCCGGTGGTCAACTGGGCATACGGGCGTTTGCCCAAAGCCCAACTCTCGCCGCACCATTGGACATTTCCCTGCAACCCGCATGGGAGACGCCTCCACTTGAAGGTGTGATCGCCCTCAATCAATTTGCCGCCATGATCCTCATCACCGACAATGCTGAAGCCGCCCGCATCTGGATCGAACAAACCCAGGAACTGCGCGGCACTATGCCGTTCATTATCATTTCCAGCGCACAGGCTGCGCCCATGATCCAGCCGTATTACAACTCCGCACAGGTCACAGGGATCATCCCGGGCTTGCAGGGCGGCGCGGTCTTCGAACAATACAATGCAAGCCGGCCCGGCACCGCCCGCTCTTATTGGGATGCATACAGCCTTGGCATGTTGCTTGCTGTTGTCTTGGTGTTTGGCGGCGGACTATGGAGTTTGATCTCTGGCATGCGTGAACGCGCCAATGCAGGGGAAGGTAAATAAGATGAACATTCCTCTCGACCTGCTCAGCGGCGTATTGAGTTTCCTTTTCACCATCCTCATCCTCAGCTATTTGATCGGGGATAATCCGCTCTTTCGAATTGCCACCTATCTTTTTGTCGGCATTGCTTCGGGGTATGTTGCCACGGTCATCTGGTGGCAGGTATTGGTTCCGCGCCTGATGACGCCATTGCTGCCTGCCCTGAATTCCGACTCTTTGGCGCTTAAGATCTTTGTGCTTGTGCCGTGGCTTGGAATGGCATTCATCCTAATGAAAATCTCGCCGCGTTTGTCGGGCATTGCCAGCCTTACGATGGCGTTCCTCGTCGGAGCGGGTGCGGCGGTCATCATCGCCGGTGCGGTGACCGGGACGCTCATCCCGCAATTCGAGGCGACCATCAATTTCTTCGACCGTGATCTTGCCGCCGCCCGTAATATATACTTTCTCGAAGTGGCTGGCAATGGCGCGATCATTCTGGCCGGGGCAGTCACCTCGCTGGTGTATTTCCACTTCGGCGCGCGCCCACAGGCGGATGGCTCCATGCGCCGTTTCGGGCTGATCGAGATCATAGCCTGGGTCGGACGCATCTTCATCGGCATCACACTCGGCGCGATCTTTGCTGGTGTGTACGCCGCCGCGCTCACCGCCTTGATCGAACGCATTTCCTCGATCTTCGATTTCATCACCTTACTTCGCACGACATTCGGGTTATAACAATATGCCCTCTTCATTGGTCACAGGCAATTCCCTCCTAGCAATTGATGTCGGCGCTGCAAATACGCGCGCCGTTCTGTTCGATGTGATCGAAGGCGAATACCGCTTCGTGGCATCGGGCGTTGCACCCAGCACCGCCGAAGCACCCTTCAAGGATGTTGCAGAGGGTGTTCGCAATGCAGTCTCGAAACTTCAAACGGTGTTGGGTAAAAAATTACTGGATGATGCGCGTGGTCTGGTCACACCGAGCCAGCCCGACGGGTCTGGGGTAGATGCGCTCGTTGTCACACTGTCTGCAGGGCCAGCCATCAAAACCATCGTCGTTGGTTTGTTGAAGGATGTTTCCCTTGAGAGCGCGCGGCGTCTCGCTGAATCGACCTATACCCGTCTCATGGATACCATCAGCCTGAGCGATCAACGCAAGCCAGACCAGCAGATCGACAGCATTCTGCGTATTCGTCCCGAGTTGGTGGTGATCGCCGGCGGTACAGATGGCGGCGCATCGCGCTCCATTCAAAAACTGCTTGAACCCATTGGGCTTGCCAGTTTCCTCCTGCCGACAGAAAAACGCCCCGCTGTTTTGTTTGCGGGCAACGAAAAAATGAAGGACGATATTACTTCGCTGGTCGGTTCCCTTTCCACCTCATTGCATTTCAGCCCGAACATTCGCCCCTCACTCGATACGGAAGATATAGACCCCGCCGAAGGTGAACTGGCGCGCATGTACGTCAATATTCGCAAACGCCAGATCAAAGGCGTGGATTTGCTCGACCTGTGGTCTGGCGGTCACGTCCTGCCGACTGCATACGCCACGGGCCGCATGGTGCGTTTCCTTTCAAAGGTTTATGGTTCGCAAAAAGGTATTCTCAATGTAGACCTTGGCTCATCGGCTGCGATCATTGCAGCCGGTTTCCGAAATAAATCCATTCTCAAGGTGTACCCGCAATTTGGGCTTGGCGAAAACCTGACGAGTCTGCTTAATCACACCACCCTTGAGAACATTCTACGCTGGTCGCCGCTCGATATTTCTGAAGATGTGATTTTGGATTATCTATACCAAAAAGCGCTGCATCCCGCCGCCATTGCCGCCACTCGCGAAGACCTCTCCATTTCACAGGCGGTTGCGCGTGAAATATTGCACCTTGCCATGCAATCGGCAAAGCGCGATTTCCCGCGGAATATTGCGAACATCAAACCGACTCTGACTCCGCTCTTTAAGCCGATCCTTGCAGGAGGAGCCGCACTAAGCGACGCTTCGCGCCCCGGTCAGAGCCTGCTCCTGCTACTCGACTCGATCCAACCTGTGGGCATTACCACCATCATTCTCGACCAGAATAACCTGCTGCCCCTGTTGGGTGCGGCGGCGGCGCAGAACAACATTCTGCCGGTACAAGTATTGGAATCGGGGGCCTTCCTCAGCGTAGGGACGGTGGTGTCCCCTGTTGTCTCTGCCAAATATGGTGTGACTATTTTGCGCGCGAAACTGACCTACGACAATGGCACCGAAGCACGCCTGGATTTGAAATTCGGCGGTCTTGAAACCCTTCCGCTTGGCAATGGAGAAGCAGGGAAATTGACCGTGCAATGCCTGCACGGAGCAGACGTCGGCTTTGGACCTGGCCGGGGGGGCACCATCCCAGTGAGCGGCGGGGCATTAGGCGTCGTGTTCGATGGGCGCGGGCGTCCGCTTGATCTTCCATCCGACCCTGTTCGTCGGCGGGAGCTCATCAAAAAATGGAACTGGACCCTGGGAGGCGGATAAATGATGCTAGCGCCTGTTCATCATGTAGTCGGGCTTACCTCCATTGTGCGGGAGCGCGTTTTGCCCGTGGCTGGCAAGGTGGTTGTACGTCTTCAACAAAAAGTCAGTGCGGGTGATGTGGTTGCTGAAACGCGTTGGGCGCGTGAGCATGTCATGTTGGATGTTGCCCGCGTTTTGGGAATTTCCGCCAATACGGCAGACCGATTGATGACTCTTCTGCAAAAAGTCGGTTTTAGCGAGCCAAACCGGGCATAAAAACCAACGCGGGTCTCAGCAAGCGCGCGAAAAAGCCCCGCACAAACCCAAAAAACGACGGTGCGAGAGCATCTTGG
>Ga0116204_1001790_pt1 | contig 11929 bp, 9 predicted proteins | sample LakKivwa52mmetaG_FD_94481 | JGI IMG/M metagenome (GOLD analysis project Ga0116204, IMG submission 94481) | Anoxic lake water microbial communities from Lake Kivu, Rwanda to study Microbial Dark Matter (Phase II) - Lake Kivu water 52m metaG | ecosystem: Environmental > Aquatic > Freshwater > Lake ...
AATTATTCCATGGAAGAAAACAGAAGGCTTGATGTGAACATCGGCATCAGCATTGACAGTGACATGCAAAAGGTGCGAAATGTTGTGACAGAAACAATATCAGGGGATCTGCGCATTTTAAATGAACCTGCTCCCGAAAGTTTAATCATGGCAATCAATGACTTTTCAATGACTCTGTCTATACGCCTGTGGGTGAAATCAGAAGATTACTGGCCCATGTATTTTTATTATCTTGAGACATTCAGACAGCGATTTGAACAAAACGACATTCATATTCCTTTTCCCCGAAGAGATATTCAAATTATTCAAAAATAGTGTAGGGTATCTAAACCGTTTAATAATCCATAATCATTGAATTTTTTATGAGTGCACAAGGCAATATTTTTCTGAAAAATCAGTTAAGATTGTTTTATGTTTATTACTAAAATCATTTCGTTTATGAAATATTTGCTGACAAGAATATGCTTTACAGTCAGTAGTGTTCTCCTGTTTTTCGGATTTTCATTCAGCCAGGGCGTTGCAATAGGCCAATGGAGAGAGCATCTGCCATATAATTCCGTGATTTCAGTTGCCGATGAAGGGAACTTGGTTTTTGCAGCCACACCCTACGCTTTGTTTTCGTATGATAAAGAAGACGGGTCTTTACAGCGGTATTCCAAAGTAAATGTTCTTTCTGATGTGGGAGTAAGCAAAATCGAATGGCATAATCAGAAAAATACGCTTATCATCGGCTATCGCAACGGCAATATTGATTTGATGAAAGACGGCACTGTAAAGAACTATGCTGATATAAAAAGGGCAAATATTCTGGGCAGTAAGAAAATCAACAATATGTTCATTTCAGGTGATTCTGTGTATTTTTCGTGTGATTTCGGTATCGTTGTTTTTGACCTGGAACGGTTAGAAGTGAGAGACAGTTACTTTATCGGACCCAACGGAAATCAGATTCCTGTGTATGATCTGGATTTTCTGAATGATACGATATATGCCGGAACAAATCTGGGAATTTTCAGTGCATACAAAAACAGCCCCAATCTTGCAGACTTCAACAACTGGAAACTGGATTCTGCTTTGTTGAGACCGGGTTTCATATTCAATATCGTTGAAGTGTTTAATAATCAGCTTATTGTTAATATTTCAAAAAACACCTGGGATTCGGATACTTCTTTTATTAAATCTAATGGTCAATGGTCGAAGCTGAATCAGTTTACCAGCAGCAATAAAGCACAATTCAGACTGAATGATGGTTTATTTGTTGTTGCTCAGGCAGGTGCAATTATGTTTTTTGATTCCGACTTGCAGTTGGTTCAGAACTATTGGTCTTTTGATGGGAATTTTATTTCACCGTCTGATATCGTCTTTGACAATTCCGAACAGAATTTGTTATGGATAGGTGATACCAAACTTGGATTAATACGAAATAAAGAGCAATGGAATAATACTTTCATATATCCCACAGGGCCGTTTACAGATAAGGTGTATGCCCTTGCTTCTGCAACAGGAAAAATTGTCGGTGTGCCGGGCGCCAGAGACATCAGTTGGAATAATACATATACACGCCTTGGCTACTATGCATTTGAAAATGAGGCATGGACAAATAAAAATACTTCTAATACGGCTGCATTTGATACATTGTGGGATGCACTGGCAGTGATTATTGATCCGCAGAATACCTCCAGATGGTATATCGGTTCTTTCGGTAAAGGGCTTGTGGAAATTGTAAATCATCAGATTGTGAATGTGTATGATGCAAAAAACACAACAATGACCGGTACAGTCGGTATGACCGGAAATGTGCGTGTTGGTGGACTGACATTTGATTCAGATAATAACCTCTGGCTGACAACTTCATATACAAACCAATGCATTTCTGTTAAAACAGCTCAGAATCAATGGTATAGTTATTCTCTTCCGATTGTGAACAGTACTGATGTGTATTCTGATCTGGTTGTTGATTCTTATGGAAATAAATGGGTGATTATGCCCAAAGGTGGTGGAATGATCGTGTTTAATGAGAAGGGTACGTTTGCAAATACTGCTGATGATCAGTACAAACGGTTAAACAATTCCATTGGTAACGGCAATTTGCCAAGTATGAATGTGTATTCCATTGCTGAAGACAAGGACGGGAGGATATGGATTGGAACTGACAAGGGCATTGCAGTGTTTTATTATCCTCAGAATATTTTTACGGGAGAGAATTTTGATGCACAACAGATACTTGTTGAAGTGGGTGGATATGTTCAGCCCTTGATGGAGTCGGAAACTGTGAACAGTATCATTGTGGACGGAGCCAACCGAAAGTGGATTGCAACAGAAAAAGGTGGTGTTTTTCTGCTTTCTCCTGATGGAACAGAAGAGATTCTGCATTTTACAACTGAAAACAGTCCGATTTTATCTGATGCAACAGGCAGTATTGCCATTGTACCCGAAACTGGTGAAGTGTTTTTCGGCACTTTCGAGGGCCTTATTTCATACAAAGGTACAGCAACAGAACCTCCGCCGACTTATGATGATGACTCTTTGCTTGTATATGCTTATCCAAATCCGGTTCGCCCGGATTATAACGGAACAATCGCAGTGAAAAATCTTGTGTACAACTCGTGGGTAAAGATTACTGATATTTACGGAAACCTGATTTTTGAAACCCGTGCTTTGGGTGGACAGGCAGTGTGGGATGGAAAACTGCCTGATGGAACAAAACCAAATTCAGGTGTGTATCTCGTATTTGCAACAAACAATGATGGTTCTGAAAAACTGGTCACCAAAATTCTTTTTATCCGATAATTCGCACTGATATGTGGGAAGTATCAAAAGGCATATTATTAAAGAAAATTCAGTATGCCGATAGCAGATATATCCTGAAAGTACTCACTCCTCACGAAGGAGTCTGTGCATATTCCATCAGAATTTCGTCTTCGCGAAAATCAGCTGTTCGAAATCTGGTCGGGCAACCGATGGCATGTATTGAAATGACGTATTATAACAAAGCAACTTCCGAGATTAGGGCAATAAAAACCATTCACATCGATGAGCCTTTTGTTTTGATTCCACATGATGTTATCAGGCAATCTATCGCTTTGTTTATGAATGAAATGGTTCTGCAAACAATAAAATTGCCTGTTCATGACAGAATGATGTATGATTTTTTAAAATCGTCATTGCAGTTGCTTGATACTGAAAAATTACCCGGCTTGGCAAATTTTCCACTATGGTTTGCACTGCGTTTGGCTTTAAAACTTGGAATTGGGCCGAAAAAGCCGGAACATGTCAACGAAAACGTTTTTGATCTGATTTCAGGAAGTTATATGCCTTTATCCGATATGCCCGGGATAACACTGACGCCCCAATTGTCTCAAAAGCTTCGGTTATTAATGGATACAGATGTTCCACCTGATATTTCAATGGCAAGAACCGAACGGATGGCGTTGATGCATTTTATGATTGACTATTTTGCATTTCATGCTGATTTTGATGCACATATCAAATCTGCAGATGTGTTATCACTGGTGTTTCAATAAAGAAAAGAGGCTGCCTGAAAAGGCAGCCTCTTTGAAAAGAATATTCTTTAATGAAAAGATTATTCTACGATAAATTGTTTTGCAAGACGATTTCTGTCAGCTTTTACAAGATAAACATAAGTGCCTGCAGCGAGCTGTGAAGCATCAAACGATACTGAATGGCTTCCTGCTGCTTTGGTTCCGAGTTCCATGCTGACAACAGTTTTTCCTGTCATGTCAAGAACTACAAAATTTACCTGCTGTGCTGAATTTTTCAGTTCAAAATCAACTCTTGCGACATCTGAAACAGGGTTTGGAAAGATGTTGAGTTTCATATTATTGATAAAATCTTCAATTCCTGAAGTCTGATCAATGATTGGGAAGAAAGCAAGGTCAATGTCAAGTGCACCGCTGCCCCAACCTGCACCCTGAAGTGAATACCAGTCATTGTCACTCCATTTTTCCCAAGCAAGTTCAGTCATACCGGCAGTTCCGTCTTCTGAAGAAACAATACCGAAACTGTTTGTTGGATAGTTAGGAACGGCAGTGAAATCAAGACCTGTGTAAAAATCAGTGACAATGAATAGAGGAGCAGTAAGTGTGTAAATGTAAGCTCCGTCGGCGTACATTGATCCATCTTCAGCGAAATCAGAGATATTTGAAGAAACTGTTGCAAGTACTGTTCCTGGAGCATAGTTTACTGCACCTGATAATGCAGTTCCGTTTCCAGTTGCTGCATATACATTAAAATTAACAGTACCATCGGTACCAACTCTTTCTCCGATCCAAACCACGCATCCGATGAGATTGAAAGGAGCATCAACAACCCATAGCTGAGCTTTTGCGATGTCACCATAGCAGTTTGTTCCTGCAAGATAACCGGGGTCACCTGTTCCACCACAATCAGTTGTGAATAATGTAGCTCCGCCTTGAGTTAGGCCAAATGGAGTCAATGTATCATACGTTTTGGTTGAAAATTCGTGGTGGTTCATTTTTTTGCTTGACAATACCACTTTTTCCTGTGCAAAAGCAACGGCTACAAAGGCAACAAGAATTAAAACACTAGTAAATTTTTTCATGTGTAATTAAATTAATTGGTTAATAATTGATGCAAAAATAAGCAAAATAATATTTAGTTATTGAAAAAAAACAGATTTTTTGGCATTTTCTTTTGTTATTAAAAAAAATATTCTACTTTTGTCGAAATTAAAAATCATTAAAAAAAAGGGAGGTTCCAAAATGAAAAAAATGTATTTTGCAGTTTTTGCAATGTGTTTATCTTTTGCAGTTTTTGCACAAAGTGAAATTCAAACTTTTGAGTCTGTTGTTAAAGATTCAAAAAGTCTTGAAGTGAATGTTCCATCAACAAGAGTGACTTATGATACAATGGGATGGAATGATTTTCTCACTTATTCAACACAGGTTTGGTCTTATGGCTGGAACGGCGGTGGTTACATTTTCGGCACCAGCGGTAATCTTGGAGGCGGAACAATTCTGAACACTTTTGCTCAGGGGTATCTGAATGATGCTACAGCCAGCTTTGGTGTTGTCGGTGCATGGATCTGGGTCAGTGATGTTGACATCTTATCAGCAGGTGGATGTACTATTCAGATTAAAATGAAAGGAATGACCGGAACAAGTTCTTACACCGTAGGTGGTGTCAACCATGATATCACTTGCCCTGGTGGAGCTGACCTTGCAACAGGCTCTTTCAACATCAACGATGTTGACACTGTATGGGCTTCAGCAGCAGGTTTAATTGGTGTGGATTTCACTGCTCCTGTTCTGATTCAGCCGGGTCAGGATTTTGCTCTTGTGTTTGATGCAAGCAATTGTACTACTCTTTCTGATACTATTGGCGTTATGGCTTCTGACGAAGGTGTTGCTGATATGATTTTCGGAAAGGAATATACTTTTGTTTACTATCCGGCACTGACAAACTATGCTCTGTATGATCATTTGATCACAAATGGATGTACCCGTATGCCCGGATTATTTGCAATTATTGACCTTGACTATGTCAATGTTGAAGATGTAGATTTCTTCCAGGGAATGCAGCTTACACTTGCTCCGAACCCCACTTCTGATATTTTAACCCTTGCTTATGCGGTGAATAAAAACACCAATGCAAAAGTTGAAATTTATGATATGGGTGGACGCGTTGTGTATTCAGCTGACTACGGTTATGTAACTTCAGGTGATTACAGCACAACTATTGATATCAGTGAATTTGCTCAGGGACAGTATCTCTGCTGCGTTGTTTCTGATATGGGCAGACTGACCAAGAAACTCATTGTGAAATAAGAATTCTTTTCTTATTTGCCAAAAGCCATTTCTGAAAAGGAATGGCTTTTTTTTGTGAAACTCCAATTTTTAAACCCGATGTAAAGTGGAGCCATTGAAATTTAATAGGTGATAAAATTCTGAAAGCAAAGCTCGTCAGGGTTGAAAAAACACCTTAACCATTGATATTTGGTTCGGAAGATGTGGTTTATTATTCCTTACGATTCATTCAGCATTTCAAGGGCTGTATTGTAAGCGGCATCACTGTATTTGTCGCCACCCAGCATCTTTGATATTTCTACAGCACGCTGATTATTTTCAAGAAGTGCCATGGTTGTGATTGTTGCATTGTTTTCAATCCGTTTGCTCACCAGCATGTGAGATTGTGCTTTGGCAGCGATCTGTGGCAAATGAGAAATTACAATCAATTGAATTTTTTTACCCATCTCGGTAAAAATTCCTGCCATTTTCTTTGCCGTTTCTCCTGAAATTCCCGAATCAATTTCATCAAATATCAGTGTGGGCAACATGCTTGATTCTGCAATTACAGATTTCAGGGCAAGCATAACTCTCGACATTTCTCCTCCCGATGCCACTTTCGACAATTCCTGAGGCTCTTCTCCCTTATTGGATGAAAAAAGAAAAGATACTTTGTCTAACCCTCTGGCACTGAGTAAGTTTTCCTGAAAATGAGAGACATTGAATACTGCATGGGGCATTGCTAACGTTGAAAGAATTTCTGTAATTTTTTTCTCAAGTTGAGGAATGATTTGTTGCCTTTGATATGAGAGTTCTTCAGCAAGTGTTTGCAGCTCCGAATATTCATGCTCACTTTGCTTTTCAAGAGAAATAATGGCATCGTTGCTGATTTCGATATCATTCAATTTTTGAGCAAAATCTTCTTTTAGCGAAAGAAGTTCAGATGAGTGAACCACTTTATGCTTATGTAGCAGTCGCTGAATATTGTTCATTCTGTTTTCTACTGTGAAAAGCATTGAGGGATCAGATAGAACAGAAGATTCGAGTGAAGAGATTTCTGATGCAATATCATCAAGTTCAATGGCTGCAGACCTGAGCCTTTCCGGAATGTCAGAAATATCCGGAAATACGCTTGTTATTGTATTCAGCAATGAAACCAAATGAATCAGACGCCCATGAATATCGTTGTCATCGTTTTTTAATTGCCCTGAAACTTCAGACAAAACAGATTTGATTTTTTCTGAGTGTTGAAGGACAAGAATCTGATGCTCAAGCTCTTCATTTTCTCCTGAATATGTGTTCAATTCATCAATTTCAGCTAAAAGAAATGAGTAGTAATCAATGTCTTTTTCTTTTTTGCTGAGCTCACTTTTTAATTCTTCAAGGGTTGACTGGGTTTTTCGGTACACTTCCCAATTTTTCAGATATGTATTGTATAAATTGTTCGTTCCTGCAGCAGCATCAAGTAGTGAAAGATGAAATGCTGAGTGTGCAAGAAGGTATGTTGAGTGCTGAGAATGAACATCAATCAGTTTTTCTGAAAGTTGCTTTAAAATATGAAGCCCAACAGGAGTGTCATTGACAAATGCTCTGGATTTTCCCTGCGGTAAAATTTCTCTGCGGATTATACATACATCCTCATAATCAAGCTCATGTTCTTCAAAAAATGCCGGTTCAATCACATTCTGAATATTAAATGTGCCTTCCACAACACATTTTGAAGATGGATCAGAAACTGAGGCGATATCCGCTCTTTCTCCGAGAATTAATCCCAAAGCTCCAAGAAAAATTGACTTTCCGGCACCTGTTTCACCTGTGATAACAGTAAACCCATCATGAAAATCCATTTCCAATTCACGGATCAGAATAAAGTTGCGAATTGATAAATGTGTCAGCATCTTGAATTTTTACTGTGCTGTGAGTATATCGTTGTATTTTGAGGAATTGGCCGGGTCAAGATTTTTCAGAATTGAAACAATTCTCATTTTTTCTGAGGGTGGCGCCGGAGTGAAAATATTGACAAGTTCATCACTTTTGGCAGTCATAAACAAGGTTATGAAAAATAAACCCGGACGTTGTCTGTATACCTTCTGAAAACTGGACATTGCATCTGTTACTCCTTGTCTTCCGTTACTGATTTCGTCAGCCATAAGATCCAGCCCTGTTCTGTGATACTGATAGATTCCGGTACGCATATCTGAGTAGGAAGCATTGAGCAGATTTTCAACCATCCAGTATCTGTTTCTTTGATTTTCAAACGATTTCCATCCTTTATCGGGGGCGTTCTGTGCTGTGTTGACGATGGTCTGTGCTTTGTCAAAAAACTCATTTCCGCCAAAGGGCGAAAAAGAATCAAAATCAAGTCCGATGATATAATATGCATAAAATGCCAATACTGAGGCAAGATTGGAAGTAAAGGTGTTTTCAATAAATTCTATTGGAGTTCCGGCCATGTATTTGAAAGTAAAATCTTTATCCTGATGATTCAGCATAACGGTATTATATGAGGAATTAAATACCGGTCTTCTTGATTGAACCTGTATGGTGGCAGTGAAATTTTCAATATTGTCCCACGCAGTAACATTGATCATGATATTACATTCAATGCGCTCACTCTGCTGAAATGAATAACTTGTCCATTTACGGCTGTTCATAAATTCAAAAATATCTCTCTGCATCTGTTCAAATACTGTTTTATCACTGGTTTGAACCTGTCCGCTGTTGATCTGAATCATGCAATTTAATTCCTGTCCGTAAGAAAAAATCGAAAAGAGAGAAATTAAAATACCCAAGACTTGTTTTTTCATGATTGTATTATTTTATCAGTTTACTGACAATAAAGTGAATAATGTCTTCTGCAACCTCTGATTTTTGTTTTAATGGAAATTCTGATGTTTCTTTGGAGGTGAGAATGCTGATTTTGTTGGTTTCAAACTCAAATCCTGCACCTTCATCCCTAAGAGAATTCAAAACGATACAGTCGAGATGTTTATTGTGAAGTTTCTGTTGAGCATGTTCTGTTTCATTGTCTGTTTCCAGAGCAAATCCAACAAGAATCTGATGTTTTTTCTTCCGGTCTCCCAGTGTTTGCAAGATATCTTTTGTTGGTATCAGGTCCAGAGAAAATTTGCGGCTTTTCTTTTTTATCTTGTTGACAGAAGCGACTTCAGGGCTGAAATCTGCAACAGCAGCAGCCATAATTGTAATATCGGATTTTGGAAAGCAGGAGAGACATGCGTTGTACATTTCTTCTGCTGTTGTAACCCGAATCAGTTCAATATTCTGTTGTTTGATATTGACATTGACAGGTCCTGAAATCAGAGTTACATCTGCTCCATACCCTGCAAAGGCTTCAGCCAGTGCGAATCCCATTTTGCCGCTGGAGCGGTTGCCGATAAATCTGACCGGATCTATGGGTTCATGTGTCGGTCCGGCAGTGATAAGTACTTTTTTGCCTTTTAATTGTTGTTTAAACGGATTTGAAACATCAAAAACAGTCTGAAAAATTTCTTCCGGTTCTGCCATTCTGCCTTTGCCTTCGTAGCCACAGGCCAGATATCCGTTATCAGGCTCAATGAAAATGACACCCCTTTGCTTCAAAATCTCAATGTTCTTTTGTGTTGCAGGGTGATTCCACATTTTGGTGTTCATCGCCGGAGCGATAAACACTTGTTTGTTGAACGAGATATAGGTTGTTGACAGGGCATCGTCTGCAATTCCGTTAGCAAATTTTGCAATGATATTGGCAGTGGCAGGAGCAACAATCATGGCATCTGCATTGTCGGTAATGGAAATATGAGCAGTTGAATATTCTTCATTTTCAGTAAACACATCACAATACACCGTATGTTCGCTCAGGGTCTCAAGGGTGAGCGGAGTAACAAATTCAAGAGCATTTTTTGTGCAAACAACCTTCACTCCGGTATTGTTTTTACGGAACATTCTGATAAGCATTGGAGTTTTGTAGGCTGCAATTCCGCCGCTTATCCCGATAATGATGTTGTCAATTACCGGCATAAGTTTACTCAGTTTCGTCAGTGTCTGGATTCCTGAAATAAAGTTTTTTGTTGAGCAATTCATGAATTGCAAGGAGTGCAGGCTTTGGCAGAGCTTCATAAGCTTTTGCAAGTTCTATCTGCTCCCTGTTTTCAAATACTTCTTCAAGATTATCAATATGTGAAGAGTAATCCTTTAATTTTTCATGAAGCTCTTCCCTGATGGAACTGGAGATCTGATTGGCACGCTTTGAGAGAATTACAATCGTTTCATATAAATTCTCAGCATGTACATCAAATTCACTCAGATTTCTGGTGATCGCTTCATGATCGGTTTTAATTTTTTTGTAATCCATTAGATGAATTGATTAGTTATTTATTGTTGTATTGTTTGAAGTCAGTATGTTTTCGAGGTTTTTTACAGAAGCATTGAAATAAAATGCTGCTTCATTCTTATATGGTGATTCCGGAAAATCAGTAACAAAAGATTGATAAGCTTCTTTTGCTTTTTCGTAACGTTCAGCTTGTTTTGCAGGCACACTTCCCATAGCGTACAAATACCATGATTTTACAATAAGAAACATTGCTTCTTCAGCAAACTTTGTTCCCGGAAAATCATTGATGACATTTTGCAACGCAAAAACAGCAGCCTGATATTCTTCAAGCTTAACATACATTTTGGCATTTTCAAAAGATTTGAGCTCAATTTTAGCACGCATCTCGTCAATCATCTCGTTTGCTTTTGCCACGCGTACACTTTTTGGAAATTTGTTAATGAACAATTGCATTTCGTTGATCGCTTCCTTTGTAAATGTCTGATCCAGAAAATAATCAGGTGAGTACATGTATTTGCAATAGGCACTCATAAACATTGATTCTTCGGCATACTGACTATTGGGAAGTGTTTTGGCAAGTGTGGAAAAATGAAATGCAGCGATAATAAAATCTCCCTGATGATAGTGGGAATAAGCATAGTAATAATAAATCTTTTCAGCTTCTACAGTACCTCTGTATGAAGCAAGAATGCTTTCAAGCAATTGAATTGTTCTGAAGTAAGACCCGGATTCATAGTACTCCATTGCTGCCCGAAGTTTTTCTTCCGGATTGTCGCTTTTCAGCATTTTATTGTAGGTATTGCAGGATGAAAATGCAATAATGAAAAAAAGAATGACGATAAAGCGCATTTGCCTGTAAATTAGTTTGCAAAAATAATAAAATCCGTTGACATAAACGTATGAATATCAACGGAAATTATACAGATGGTGAATTATTATTCAGGATTGTACTCCAAAGCTCTGATCGTTCCTTTGAGATGCGCAATCACATTATCTGCCAGAGCCTGCATTTCGTCCTGTCCGGGATATATAAATATCGGTGCAATAAATTCAACACGTTCTTTGATCCATTCCACAAATTTCATATCGTAAGCAAGTCCGCCTGAAAGGAGAATGGCATCAACTTTCCCATTGAGTACTGTTGAACATGCCCCTATTTCTTTGCTGACCTGATAAGCCATTGCTTCATATATCAAAGCAGCATATTCATCGCCTTCCTCAATCCGCTTTTCAATTTCAAGGGCATCACTCGTTCCGAGATATGCAGTCAGTCCCCCTTTTCCGGTGATCATCTTTTTGATTTCAGGATGAGAATATTTTCCGCTGAAACTCAGGGTTGCCATCTGTCCTGAAGGTAATGTTCCGCTGCGTTCAGGTGAAAACGGTCCTTCTCCGTCAAGTCCCTGATTCACATCAATGACTCTGCCTTCCCTGTGTGCTCCAACGGTGATTCCACCACCAAGATGTACAACAATCAGATTCAGTTCCCTGTATGATTTATTCACTGACCTTGCATATTTACGGGCAACAGCTTTTTGATTCAATGCATGAAAAATTGAAATTCTCTCGAATTCAGGATGACCGGCAATCCTTGCAACCGGTTCAAGTTCATCCACAACAACAGGATCGGCAATAAATGCTTTGACTCCGGGAATCTCCTTTGCAATGTCATCCGCAATCAGACAGCCCAGATTACTGGCATGCTCGCCCAGTGGACTGTTTTTTACATCATTTTTCATTTTTTCATTGACCTCATACAACCCTGAAGGAATGGGCTTACACAAACCCCCTCTGCCAATGATTGCAACAAAATGATTCAGATCAATGTGTTCTGCAA
>Ga0116204_1001791_pt1 | contig 11924 bp, 5 predicted proteins | sample LakKivwa52mmetaG_FD_94481 | JGI IMG/M metagenome (GOLD analysis project Ga0116204, IMG submission 94481) | Anoxic lake water microbial communities from Lake Kivu, Rwanda to study Microbial Dark Matter (Phase II) - Lake Kivu water 52m metaG | ecosystem: Environmental > Aquatic > Freshwater > Lake ...
CCCTTTGGGGATTAGCCCATAAATTACTGCGTGTTTCTACTTGTGCCTCACTAAGTTTGCTGTTGATTTCGACAACAAGAATATTCCGGTGTTTTTTAAACATGTCCGAAAGCTTATCAATCGTAAGTGATGACAATCTGAACAGCGGTTCTTCCTGCGGCAGTCCGTATTGAGGTTGTTCAAAAAATGCCCGAATTGTAGCACCTTCAGACCCATTCCATTGATCGGCATTCTGGGTTACCACCAGAATTTCGGATGTAGCCCCAACAGAGCGCGCAATTCTTTGCTGTGGTTCGCTGCATGAATACATGCCAAGCATCGAAGCGAAAGTCAATAAAATGATTATTTTATTCATGACAACCTCCTTGTTTTAATTGATCAACGGCTTTATTTTCAGATTATTGCTTTTTTTAAACGACATTTTTTCAACGGGCGGATCAGCCAATGGCAGGATCATCCCATGCTGTGCCTTGACTTTATTAAATTTATTTCAACCAATACACATGTTCGTTCTATAGAGCCCTGTTTTAACTTACTACTGCAATGCGCAGTTTTTGTCCGGGCTTAATCTGTGAGTTGTTGGAGAGGTTGTTGAGTTTTTTTATTTGGTCTACGGTAACGCCATCGTATCTACGTGCAATGTCCCAAAGTGTATCACCTTGTTTTACGGTATAATAAACATACTTACCATTACTACTGGCAGTTTTGGCTGTTTGCGAATCAGGTGGGTACACCCTGAGTTTTTGACCAATCTGTATGTTGTTAGATTTCAGGTTGTTCCATTCTCTTAGGTCGGTTACACTACACTTATACCTTGATGCAATTCCACCAAGGGTTTCGCCTCTTGCCACAGTGTGAAAGGTTGATTGAGCCGAGCGTGCTACAGGAGCCTGACCAGCAGGTGTTGATGGTGTTTCAGAACTGAAAACAGTTAGCCTTTGTCCTATTTGCAAATTGTTGTTTTTGAGGTTGTTCCAGTTTTGCAGTTGCTTAACGGATACTTTGTACCGGTTTGCAATCACACCCAGATTCTCTCCTTTTTTTACCACATGAACACGTTGTTCACTTACTTTTTTGATTTCTTCCTGCAGAGTTTGCTGTTCAATTCCTTTTTGAGTTTTGAAAGCATACAGCTCATTTTCATTGTTCAAATAAGTTCCGACGAATTCCGACGGGATTCTGATAACATAAGGGTTTTCGGGGCTGGCGGGAATAATTCCGCGTTTAAACTGGGGATTAAAGAAACGCAGGTCTGCCATTGGAATACCAAGCATTTCGTTGAGCTGATCGAACGAAATCAGTTCGCGTACGGTTACAGTATCAGTTCCGCTCATCATCATCCCCGGGTGTGCCGGGAAAATATTGTGCTCTGCTGCATGGTTGATTACATAGGCAACTGCTATAAAAGCAGGTACGTACCCTCTTGTTTCGCGAGGAAGGTAGGGCCATATAGCCCAGTAGTTTTTCACGCCACCGGCCCTACGTATAGCCCGGTTAACATTTCCGGCTCCCGCGTTGTAAGCTGCCATAACCAGCAGCCAGTCACCATAAATGTTATACAGGTCGAGCATATGCTGGCAGGCGGCCTCTGTTGATTTATACGGATCAAAGCGGTCATCCACCAGCGAAGTTACTTTCAAACCATAAACTTTACCGGTGCCATACATAAACTGCCATAAACCTTTGGCTCCCATGTGTGATCCGGCAGTTGGTATTAGCGCCGACTCAACCATGGCCAGATACCGCATTTCGAGCGGGATGTTGTAACGGTCGAGCAGCTCTTCAAACATTGGAAAATAAACATGCGACAGGCCGAGCATTCGACTGGTAAGTCCTCTTTTTCTGACAGCATACAAATCAATAAAGTTTTTCACATGACTGTTGAATGTCAAAGGGATGGGTGTTTCACGATCGAGTCTGCGGATGCGTTCGCGCAGAATGCTGTCCGAAAAAACGGGTACTTCATGGGGAGCATACCCAAATATATTGAGTGCATTTCTGTCGAACAAGGTAAGGCTGTCGTTGAAATACCGAATTCTGTACAAGCTGTCGAGCATTCGTACGATTGGCGAATCATCAGCCAAAAACAGCCTGGTTTGCTCTTCTAAAAACTCAGTTGAAAATACCAGACTTGTGTCACCAGCCAATAGAAATGTGGTGTCCGAAAGCATTTCTTCAATCTCTGATTGTGCCTTTAAAGTAACCGTTGTGAGGCTCAGAAACAGAAATAGTAACAGATAGCGAAATAAGACCATGAAGTTTTACAAGTGTTTGTCAGGCACAGGCCATGTGGTTATAAAAAAATATCATGATCACCAACGAAATGAATCATAAATTGTTGTGCCTCTCCGCATTTTATCGGAAGGCTATTTCGTTGGTTCACGGTTGTGAAAAAGGTTTGTTTATTCCTTTTTTGCATTATTTTCGGCGTCTTTTTTTTCTTCGCCACTCATGCCGTCTTTAAATTCTTTCACGCCTCTGCCAAGGCCACGCATGAGTTCCGGAATCTTTTTGCCGCCAAATAAAAGCAACACGATCAGCACGATGATTAGCAGCTGATAAGGTCCTACCATTCCAAGTATGATTGATAATGACATTTGAATTAAGTTTTTATTCAGGGCAAATATACAACAAAAATGATGCTCCGTGTCATAGGGCTTTATTACCTTTGGCGTTTATTGGAGCCATCACCGGAATTGCCCGCAAAAAGTTGTTGTCAGTGAAATGGAATCTATCAGTAAGTCCTTTGGTCAATTGTTATATTGTGATAAAATCATTGCAAGTTATATGATATCAGTCGGCTGCTGGGCGGTTTAATAATTGGCCCTAACATTAAAAAACCCAAATTTAATTGTATGCGTATCGTGCTTTACCCTGTTCTGTTTACTCTGTGCTTATTGCCATTCATTAGTAATGCACAGGTTCAGGATGATCAAATTCCTCTTTGGCAAAAAATGCGTTATCTTTCTGAGGAAGAAATGTATTTGCCTGTCCGGACCAATGTCGATTTTATTGAAACACCCCCACCTATAGGGGTTCCGCGAATGGTGGCTGAGTATGAACCAATGCAGGCAGTTTTGATCCGTTACCCTTTTGGAATACCCTATAGCCTTATCAGAGAAATGGCCAACGATATTCAGGTTGTTACAATTGTTTCCAGTGAAAGTCAAGCCAATACTGTGCTCGGGTTGTATCAGGGCAACAATGTTAATACCGCCAATTGCTCTTTTTTGGTTGCTCCATCCGATTCCTACTGGACAAGGGACTATGGTCCATGGTTTATTTTTGATGGCAACAAACAGCCCGGAATTGTTGACTTCCCCTATAACCGACCACGACCCAACGACAATAATATTCCAGCGAGAGTGGCTACAATGCTCGGCATAAACCTGTTTGGCATGAATGTTTCGCATACCGGAGGAAACATGATGGCCGACGGATATACAATAGGCGCATCAACCGACCTTGTTTACGAGGAGAATCAAAGTCAATCACCTGCCCAGATTGCACTGAAATTTCAGAACTATCTGGGTATTAACCGCTATGATGTGCTCCCCGACCCATTGGGCGATTATATCAAACATATTGATTGCTGGGGTAAATACCTTGCGCCAGATAAAGTGCTAATTGGAAGAGTGCTGCCATCTGATCCAAGGTATAATGACTTTGAGGCCGCAGCCAACTTTTTCGCAACTACCCCAAGCGCCTATGGATATCCCTATAAAGTGTACCGTGTTTTTACCCCTGGCGGAAACCCTGCAACACCCTACACAAATTCACTAATACTCAACAACAAGGTTTTTGTTCCCACAACAGGTAGTCAGCACGATAATGCCGCTTTGGCTGTTTATCAGCAGGCCATGCCCGGATATGAAATCATTCCCATTCTGCACTCCAGTGGAAGCACACGCTGGCAAAATACCGATGCCCTGCACTGCCGCACCCATGAAATTGCCGACATTGGAAAACTATTTGTTGATCATATGCCAAAATACAATATCCAGCTGTGGTCCGACTCTATCACAATTGATGCTAATATTATTGCTTATTCGGGTCAGCAACTCACCGCAGATTCGCTCAGGGTGTTTTATTCAATTAATAATCAAGAGTTTAATGCTGTGCCAATGATGCATGTGACAGGCGATCAATATCGTGCTTATATTTCCAATTATACTTCCTTCGATACTATAAGGTATTTTATCACTGCTGCCGACGCATCTGGCCGTCGGCTTAAACACCCTATCATGGGTAAGCTTGATCCGCACCGTTTTTTTATGGGTGAGCAGGTTTTCAATCAGCTAAGCTTTAGTCCTGATAGCCTTGTCTTCGATTTTGAACTTGAGGGACAGTTTGTAATCAGAAACCAAACTCAGGCAAGCGTAACAATTCAGCAGATTGAAGAAAAACCGGAGGATTGGTTTATTATGTTGCCCAACCTGCCGCAGTTTCCAGTTACACTCAATCCTAATGATTCACTGTCGGTTGATGTATGGGTAATTCTTCCTGTAAACCGGCCATATACGCCAATGGCATATGATACAGCCGTTATAGAAATCCAATCGGGTATAGGTAACTATGAGTTTAAGGTTTATGTTAACAAGGAGCTTTTAATCGGTACAACAGCTGAAACACAGCTTCCAGTAATTTCTGCCTCACCGAATCCCTTTGGTCAGCATGTCAGTTTTGCTGTTTCAAATCTCAGGAATGATGCTGTATTACAGGTTTTTGATGTAACAGGAAAAGTGGTTTACAGCGGCAAAGTTGATGCCGGAGCTACACAACAGCTATCATGGGATGGCAGAAATGGCGAAGGTAATTTTGTAAAAAGCGGCGTATATTTATATCAACTGCGCAGCTCAGGACATGTAGTGCATGGTAAGTTGGTGAAAATGTAGCAGCAATATCGGAATTTGAAACAGAATGATATTTTGGGTTCAGTAGGAGTCTGACCTTTTCAGCCAAGGTTTAAACTTATTCAAAACTTCAGAAGCTGATATAAAAAATGAGGAGTGGTAATCCAGTCCTCATTTTTTATTATAATTAACTATCTGATTTACACTAAAACTTGTGATAAATAAACGGCAGCAGCCAATGCAGCAAGAATGATCCAAACCATCAAGGGGCGAGGTAAATCATCTTTTTCCGGTTGATAATCAAATTCAGGATTCGACATAAAAATGAGTTCGTGCTACAAAGATATTTAAATTAACGAACAGGCAACTTCGACAGACGTTCCCCATTTTCATAGGCAACGATAAAAGCATCGCGCACTTTAGTTCGAATCTGATCACGTGCTGCTGCGGCTTGATTATAAGTCTGATGCGATCCTACCGAATAAACATACATGCCATTGAAGCGGTTCTCTCTTATTTCAGAGGCATTGATGTTAAATCTTTTTGCAAGCGTTTCGATGCTGACAGGTTTTTGTCCGGCTGCAAAAATCTGAATGCGATACTCAAAATCGGGAATTATGATGGGTGTCGGTAATGAATCCGGAGCAGGTTTTTCTGTTTCAGTTACGGGTGGAGTTGTTACAACTGGTTCAGGATCAGTTTTTACCACTTCAGCAGCGGGTTTTTCAACTTCAATAACCTGATTAATTGGTTGCCACTCATTTTTTGCCGGTAATTCCTGAACTTCTCTTTGAGGCGTCGTTTTTCTGGAATCCGGAACAGTTGAAGCAGTGCTTCTGTTACCCAGCTTGAAGGTTAGCCCAAAGGTGGTATAGTTGTACGTATCATAATTAAAGCCTCCTTTGGTAATATCGAGCTCATCAGTTCCCAGAATTCGTTGTGCTGTTTCGAAGCGCAGATTTACCCGTGGGTTAAGGGGAAAGTCGATGCCGAAGCCTGCTAAACCGAGCGGTGTAATTTCGGTTCCGCCAATTCCCTTTCCTTTACCAAAGCCTTTTGATGCCAGCTCAAAACCAGTACTTAATTGATAGAGCTTAGCATTGTATTGGGTTAGTCCTACACCAGCTACCAGATAAAAGTCAGCAAAGCGGCTGCCCTTATATCCGGCAAATGCATTGACAGGATAAAACATAAAGGCCGCATTCGTTTCATAAACAAAGGACTGAAAATGAACATCCTTCGTACGATTTGTTCCCAACACATGCGAATAAGCCAGTTGTAGTCGCATACCAGCAGCCTCTGTAAACCGGTCCTCAATATCAAGCAGTGCTACATACCTGAGTTCGCTTCTGTTGCTGAGTGCTGGCAGCAAGGGGTATTGCTTGATGTCGCCAAAAAAAACCGAACTACCTCCGGATACTGACAGATTAACGCCTTTAGGACTTTGTTGAATTTGGGAAAATAAATGGGTTTTTCCGGAAATTACAAACATTAACAATGCGATAAAAATGGTTTTTGGTTGCATGCGATTAATAGTTGGACGGGTCGAAAATACAACAAGTTCGAATGAAAATCAAGCTTTCGAAAAAAATGCCTGCGATTTGATTGTCATCCGTATGCAGTAACGAATAAAAACAAGATAGTTCGGGTGAATAGCAAGCTGCTAATTGCTGGCATTTTCAATCCATTTCTCAATCTCATCAAGCTGTAAGGCGGCAAGTTCGAGTTTGTTCTTTTTTCGGTAGCCATTCATTTTTTGTTGAATAACTGCTGGTTTTTCATCTTTAAGGTTGTCTACGGAGTTGAAACCTGCTTTGATGAGATGAACTGCCCAGCTTTCGGGAACACCTATTTGAATGAAATCGGCTGTACTGACTGGTTTCTTGATTTTTTCGGGACGCATCTGCGGGAAAAAGAGGACTTCCTGAATCGAGCTTTGATTGGTAAGGAGCATCACAAGACGGTCGATACCTATACCCATGCCTGAGGTTGGCGGCATGCCAAATTCGAGTGCCCGTAAAAAGTCGTGATCAATAAACATAGCTTCGTCATCGCCTCTTTCCGAAAGGCCAAGTTGCTCCTCGAAACGTGCTCTTTGATCGATTGGGTCATTCAGCTCGGTGTAGGCATTGGCGATTTCTTTGCCGTTGATCATCAACTCAAAACGTTCGGTAAGTGCCGGATTTTCGCGGTGGCGTTTGCACAAAGGAGACATTTCAACCGGATAATCAGTTATAAAAGTTGGCTGCACATAATGATGCTCGCATTTTTCTCCAAAAAGGGCGTCAATCAGCTTGCCTCGCCCCATAGCAGCATTGGTTTCAATCCCCAGAGTCTGGCAGGTTTTGCGCAATTCTTCTTCATCCATGCCAGCCACATCAAAACCTGTATGCTCTTCGATCGCGTCGAGGATACGAACACGTTTGAACGGTCTTTGAAAATTTATTTCAACACCATTAAGCATTACACTTGTGCTTCCGGTAACTTCGCTAACAACCCTTTCAAGCATTTGCTCAGTGAAATCCATCATCCACAGATAGTCCTTGTAGGCAACGTAAATCTCCATTACTGTAAACTCAGGGTTGTGGGTACGATCCATTCCTTCGTTTCTGAAATCCTTGGCAAATTCATAAACGCCTTCAAAACCGCCAACGATAAGGCGTTTCAGGTAAAGTTCATTGGCAATACGCAGGTAAAGTGGGATGTCGAGCGCATTATGGTGTGTTATAAATGGACGTGCTGCAGCCCCGCCAGGTATAGGTTGTAAAATGGGTGTTTCAACTTCGAGGTATCCGTATTCATTGAAAAAGTTACGCATACTGTTGATCACCCTGGAGCGACGAATAAAGGTATCTTTCACTTTTTCATTTACAATCAGATCAACATACCGCATGCGGTATCGTTGCTCAGGATCGGTGAAGGCGTCGTATATCTGTCCGTCCTTTTCTTTTACGATGGGAAGCGGCTTCAATGACTTGGCAAGTACTTTTAAGGAAGTTACATGGATAGAAATTTCACCCATCTGTGTTCTGAAAACATAGCCGGTTACGCCAATGATATCGCCAATATCCAGAAGTCGTTTAAAAACAGTGTTATAAAGGGTTTTATCATCGCCAGAGCAAATGTCGTCGCGCTTTATGTAGAGTTGAATTCGGCCGTTGTGATCCTGCAATTCGCAAAAAGAAGCTGCTCCCATGATTCTGCGACTCATGATGCGACCTGCTATACTAACTTCCTTAAAAGCTTCGGGCTTATGATCAAATTGTTCATGAATTTCGGTAGTAGTAGTATTCACCTCAAATGCCTCCGGTGGGTAGGGATTGATACCCAAATCGTACATTTCGGCCAAAGAATTTCGCCTTACAAGTTCCTGTTCACTTAACATACAGTAGATTTAAAAAAATTTGCGCAAAGATAATCATTCGACACTCATCATCAATCGGAAGGAATAGAGGTTCGTTAAATGGTTTATACATAAACGCAACAAACAGATGCTCCGAGAGCATCTGTTTGTTGCGCGAATCAGCAAAGGAATTATAATTAATTGATTATAAGCCTTCTGCTATAACGGGTTTTTCCATCAATCACCAGTGTGTAAACGCCCGGAGGGTAATTGTTCAAGGGAATGTAATGCTTACTGCTTGCACCACTCGTTACATCTTTTTGACGATAAACAAGGTTTCCGGCAGCATCAAACACCCGAATCTGAACTTTTTCTTTTTTTACAGACTGAAATTCCAAAGTAAACAAGCCATTACCCGGATTGGGATAAACCGAAATTGAGAGTTGTTCATTTTCAATAAGATTCGAACAGTTTTTGAATTCGATTTCTATGGTATCTGATCTGGTAATACAACCATTTTGATTGATAAGGTCAACCCAGTATTTCCTCACGCCGTATCCGCTTCCGGCTGTATCTGCTATGATTTCATTGTCACTGGATCCGTTTGACCACAGGAATTGAAGTCCGGCCATTTCAACTTTCAGCACTTTTTGAATACCGCCACACAAAATTGTATCGTTGCCCAGGCTGATTACCGGAGGAGCCTCAAAGAAGGTGATGCTTACCGTATCAGCAACTGAGCAGTTGTTTTGGTCGGTTACCAGCACCCATAGCTGATGATTGCCGTAGCCTAAATCATTCGACGAGAGCGTTATATTTTGTGTGGTGGCACCTGTTGACCACAGGAAAACAGCTCCCTCGTTGGCAGCATCAAAACTCAGTGTTTCGGCTCCACAGGCCGAGAACGGACCTGTTAGGGCAACAACGGGCATTTCATGATAGGTTAGCTGAAGTGTGTCGGTAAACGAGCAACCATTGATGTTTGTTACCCTGACCCATATGTCGTGGGTTCCAAAGCCCAGCAATGAAGCACTTAATTCTACCGTTTGTGTTGTATCGCCGGTTGACCATAAAAACAGCGAGCCCTCATTGGCGGCATCCAAAATAAATGCAATATCACCGCAATGCTCAATGTTTTCGCCCAGATCCACCTCAGGCAATGCGTGTACCACTACCTGAACCGGCTGACTCATGACGGTATCATTACCTTGAATTGCATATACCCTGTAGAAAGTACTTAGCGAAGGACTCAGCGTTGGATTTTGTTCGTTCGAAACAACTTCGCCTTCTGTTGTCTTCCAGATGAAGTTTGTTTGTGCAGCACTTCCGGTTACAATAGCAGAAAGTTGCACTGAATCACCACGACAAATTGCATCTGCTGATGCTTCGGCACTTACCAAATAGTTGGAAACACGCAAATGCACCGGTACCAATTGAACCGGAATGTCAGGATCGTTGCTTGCAACCCTTAAATTGGCATAATAATTTCCAGTTGTCAGGTCAAAGGCCTTAAAATCAACGGTAACATCAGCTGAGGTTCCGGGAGCAATAGTGCCTGTTAAAGGTGAATAACTTAACCAGCTTACAACATTCAACGAATAGTCTTCTACTTCGCCATAAGTGGTAGTGCCACATGGTGATAAAGCCCCGGTCCATGTGATGCGTATGCGCATGCGCGTAAGTCCTGGTTTTGCTCCAACAGGTGGAATAATTGTTGCAGTATATGGGCCATTTCCGGGTGTTCCACTTACAGTAACGGGAGCATCATCAAATACACCATTCTGATTCCAGTCAATCCAAACTCCACATTGGTCAGCACTGTAGGGATTTCCATTTGTCACGGTTAATTGAATGGGTTCACCAACTTTTACCTCGGTTGACAAATGCGTATAATCTGTATAGTTATTGCTTCCGGTCGCGTTATCTATGCTTCCTATCTGAACCCTGGAAATATATTCATCACCACCACCTGAGGCTGAGCAGTAATTGAGCGTTTGTTTGCTATTGATTATTTGTGAACTTAATTCCCAAGTCATGGGGAGCTGTCCGATATTGGAAATGGTAAGTGTTTGTGAAGCAGTGGAATCCGGCATCAGCAACTGATACAAGCCTCCGGGCTGTACTGCGATTCTGGCATCGCCCCATTGAACAGATAATCTACTTGCTCCGCTTTCACCATCACCGGTATATGCGGCGGTAATGCTGTAGATATATTTGCCATAATCAGGCAAAGGGTCAACAAAGCTTGTATCGGTTGAACTGCCGACAAGAACATTATCGCGGTAAATGTTGAACTCCACAAAGTCAGGTGCAACTTCATAACTCCAATTAAGGTTAACATTCCCGGTTGGGAAGTCAACTTCGGCAGCAAGGTTGAATGGCCGATTCAGCGGATTGGTTTCATAGGGTGAGGTATAGCTCATGGTACGTCCTGTGCGGTTGTCGGTCCAAACCGGATAAACCAATCCGCCGCGTGCAGAAATACCAAGATAATCGCCCATGTATCCACCGGCCAATCCGGGAATAGGGGCGGGCGTAAAGGCAACGTCTGATACCTTGAAATCTTCCCATGTTTCACCGCCATCGTAGCTGTTGGCACAGAAAACCTCAACTTGTGTCTGGCTTACATTGCGATCGCCATAGAATACAACACTCAGTACTCCGTTTTCGGGATCGCAGGTCATCCACGGAAAATAGTGCTCTTTATTTTCTCCAAATGCATTCTGGTTTACTCTGATTGGATTCGACCAGCTGACACCCTGATCGGTTGATTTGATCATGTAAACATCAATACTATTGTAGTTATTCAATCCGGGTGCACCAATGTTTGCCCAGGTAACGTAAATAGTGCCTCTGTTTGGGCTGTTGGAAATATCGACAGCCATTGAGGGAAATGAATTAACCCTGTGATTCTTTTTTGTTTGAGTGGTCCTTACTCCTCTCAGATTCTGAATAATTCGGGTTGCAGGTTGCCAGGTAGCTCCTCCGTCGAGCGATTTTGCAAAACCGATAGCGCCTTCATCTGATGGCCAGTTGTTATAAATTGACCAGGCGGCATAAACCTCGCCATTTGGACCAGTATGTATATTAACGCCCTGATTATGACTTCCTGCATTTACTGCATTGCTGATTGAAACTCGGGTACTCCATGTGTCGCCGTGATTTGTTGAGCGTGAAACCACAATTTGATTGTTGTGAGGTCCGCCGAAATCAGTCCAGGCATTGTAAAGATTTCCCTGATGCAAACTGGTTAGGCTGTTATCAATCCACAGGTGGTTTTTGTCGGCAAGCTGTCCTGGATTGGGTGCTACAGTTCGTGCAGTCCAACTTACGCCATTATTGTCAGAATAGGCAATTCCTTGCCCTCCCGGACTGCTTATGTAATTCACGTACCAACGTCCGTTCCAGCCAATTGCAACGGCAGGGTCGCCGCTGTTGCTTCCTGCAACTCCCTGAATTTTACCATTCCATGTTTCACCCGAATCGAACGAAAATAAATCGTTGGCACCATAAAGGGTTGATGCTGTTAAATTTGTACTGTTATTCGAATTGAGCACCACCATATTGTTGAGCGGACTCACAAACACCGAATTTTCACTTTGGGTCGAGTTTTGAGTGGTCACAGGCACATCCGGTGAATCTTCTGTAAGCACTGAAAATGCTTTTATTGAAGATCCGGTATAAATTGCCGCCTCTGTCCGAATTTCAGGATTCAAGGTATATAAACC
>Ga0116204_1001792_pt1 | contig 11918 bp, 10 predicted proteins | sample LakKivwa52mmetaG_FD_94481 | JGI IMG/M metagenome (GOLD analysis project Ga0116204, IMG submission 94481) | Anoxic lake water microbial communities from Lake Kivu, Rwanda to study Microbial Dark Matter (Phase II) - Lake Kivu water 52m metaG | ecosystem: Environmental > Aquatic > Freshwater > Lake...
GCGCGAATCCAGGCCTCGTCGCGGGTATGCTCCGGCAGGCGCTGATACTGTGTGGGCGTGGCATTTTCATATTTACGGGGCATACGTCTCCTTACCTTTTTGGGCCTGACTGGTTACTGAAAACTGATTATCGATAACTGAATCACTGCACCCTCAGCCGCTTCCATTCTGATTCGGCGTCGGGAATTTCTCGCGCGGCGCGGCGCAAGATGTCGAAACTATGCTCGATGAGCGCGTCCAACTGCTCTGGCGGGTACTCGCTTCCGCCGTCTGCCGCTTCGACCGCTTTGACCAGCGACCGGCGCAATCCGCTGGCCCGCCGCGCCCAAATCGAATCGACCGAAAGCCGTTCCAGCCGGGCCGCCAGCAGGCGAATTAAGTCCATGCGTGAGTTTGGCATTTTACTGACAGGTCACAGTCACCGGGCTGCTGCGGGCGCGCCCGGCGGCGCTGTAGACTTCGATGACGTAGGTGAGTGAACCTCCCGCCGTCACAAAGGCCACATCGGTATAAGCGCTGGCGTTCGGCCCAAAGGAGGCAACCACCTGGTCATTACGATACACGTTATAGCCGTCTTCGTTTTGGGCGTTATCAGACCAGGCCAATTGTACGGTGGCGTTACTGCCGCCCGGAGCAAAGGCGCAGGAGTAATTCCAGGTTTTCCAGGTAGGGGCCTTCGGCGGCGCGGCGGTGGGAGTCGGCGGGGCGGTAACGGTTGGCAGGACATGGAGGCTGCCCGAAGTTTGGGCAAAATCTCCCGCCACCCAACAGGTCCCTGCCTCGCTGCTTGCGCCCTGTGGGTTTGGATTTTTGATGAGCCAGAAATTGCCCTGTTCGGCCTTGCCAACAATTTCCGCTTTTTGCCCGCTGCGCGCAACGGTGATGACCTCGTAGGCGGTGCCAGGTCCGCTGCGGCAGTTGGTATCGCCCTTGAAGCGCGCGGTCGGTGTCTCGTAGGTTGGCGTAATGGTGGGAGTCAGGGTCGCCGTTACGTTGGGCGTGTTCGTCGGGACAGGGGTATCGGTGAAAGACGGAGTAGGTGAGTACATCGCTTGCAAGGTTTGGGCGGCGATGGTGCCAACCATCCCGGCATCGACGGTTGGGGCAGCCTGCGGCGCGGCCTGGGGCAGGTTGCAGGCGGTCAGCGTGAACAGTAGCAGGGCGGCAAAAACAAGTCTACCCATACAGTTCCTGCCACATTTTCTTGAACACATCTTTGAAACGGGCTTCGGATTCGGTTGGAAATGGAAAGCCCTGCGGTCCAACGAATACAAAGGGTGTGTTGAGTTCGGGGTTCTCAGCATTGCGGATTTTCTCGAATTCCTCCAACCAGCGGTCGTAATGTTCCACCAACCGACCGGCATCAATCAGCAAATCGGGCGGTATCAGGTGGCTTTTGGAGAGCAGCAGGTCGCGGATGGTCAGGTTGCCTTCGCGGATGATTTTGGCTTCCAGGTACAGGTTTTGGCCTTGCCAGCGTTTGAAGGCGCGTTCGGTGCGGTCGAACTGCATGTAAAGCGGTCCCAACAGTTCCGAGACCGATTTTTCACGCCAGGCGCGGGAGGATTGAAAGACGGCCATCTGCCGGGCATATTCGCTTTTGATGTCTTCAGCCATGCGCGCGGTGCGCTTGTACAGGAAAAAACCGATGATGGAGGAGATGACGCTCCCGCTCAGCACGCCGGCCAGAATCATTTTGAGAAGTTCGTCCATTTCAGGCCTATCCTGTCTTCGGATGCAATCGTCCGCCAATGCGCATCATGCTGACATCCCCGTTCACGTCCCGCAGGAATTCGCACAGCGCGCCTTTGCGCGGCTCGTCCAGGCCGACGACGCGGTCGCTCTCGTAGAACGCCAGGCGCACATCCGGTTCGGGCGGGCCGGGCGGCGAGTCGGGAGTCGGGAATCCGCCGCGCGGGATGTCCTTTTTGAGCAGGTACCCATCCCTGGCTGTCAACTCAAAGGCCGAGAGCGGCAGTTCGTAATGGCCGCTGTATTCGGCCAGTTCTTCTTCGGATTTTTGGAGGGGTTGGGGGACAGGGATGGATGCGTCAAAATAGGTTTCCAGCACCCACTTGAGCAGGCTGTCAGTGATGATGCCGCCCTCGTCGCTGTTGGTCAGCAGCGCGACGGCGAAATCTTCCTGCGGGCTGAAATAGAACATGGCCTGCTGGCCGTGCGTCGCGCCGCCGTGACCGTAGATTTTTAATCCGTTCGCCTGGCGGATGAACCAAGTCAGACCCATCTTGCCGCGCCCGCCAGCGTCTACCTGCTCGACGCGCATGGCTTCGAGCGATTCGCGTTTTATGACCGGCTCGCCCTGGACGTTTGTCCCGTTCCCCAGGTGGAAGCGGGCGTAGGCCAGCAGGTCGCGCACGGTGCTGACCACACCGCCGACGCAGTTCCCGGCCCGGCCAATTGCCCAGGGGCGGGCGACTTTCACCTTCCTGCCGATTTTTTGGTGTCCGACGGCGAAACGGTGCGTAATCAGCACATCGCTGGGGAAGAAAAAGGTCATTTTTAGCCCAAGCGGGTCGAGTATCAATTCCTGGGCGGCCTGTTCGTAGGGTTTTTCGGTCACGACCTCGATGATTCGCCCGGCGAGGTTGAATCCGGTATTGCAATACGACCAGGGCCCGCCCAGCGGCGTGACCTGCGGCAGTTTGCGGATTTTCTTGACCATTTTTTGCAGGGCGTCGTCGCCGTCGCCGAAGGTGTCGAAATAGTCGCCCAGCCAGCCGCCGGTGTGGGTCAGCAGGTGACGGGTCGTCAGCCGCTTTTCCACCTCGGCGTCGCTCATCTTGAATTTGGGCAGCAGTTTGCGGACGGGCGTGTCCAGATCCAACCGGCCTTGTTCGGCCAGCCGCATGAGAATCGTGCCGGTGAAGGTTTTGCTAATCGAGCCGACCTGGAACAATGTATCGGGAGTAACACGCAGGGGATTCTCGACGCTGGTGCGGCCAAACCCGGCACTGTATTCCTGGCCGTCATGGTAGACGCCAAGCGCCGCGCCCGGCACTTTGAGCCGCTTCATTTCGCTTCGGATGGTCTCGCAAATCCGCTGGAATTTGGGTTCGAGCACTTCGAGGGGGAGCATGTGGGCCGCCTTTCCGTCCTGGTTGGTTCGGGTCAACGGCCTAATTTTACACCCTTTATTGATAGACCAGGTTCTCGCGCACCCTGGCGCGGGCGGCCAGGCGCGCCGGCCAGATGGAAGCGCTGAAGGCAAAGACCAGCACCACCGCCAGCCAGATGAACACGGCGGACGTGTTAAAGGCGTAATCCAGGTCGAGTTCCAACATGCGCTGGCCGAGCAGGCGCGCAAGGGGCTGCGAGACGGCATAGGCAATCGGGACGGATATCAGCCAGCTCAATAGCCCTTGTAACGCGCCTTCCATCAGGTACAATGAGGCAATCACGCCCGATTTCGCGCCCATCGAGCGCATGACGCCGATTTCACGGGTGCGTTCGACGACGCTGATGGCGAGCGCGCCGGTCAACCCGATGGCGCCGACCGAGGCGGCAATCATCGCCAGGCCGAGCAGGGTCGAGATGACCGAGGCAAACTGGTTGTTGACATAATCACGTTCTTCGAGCGGCACCAGCGAGGTGTAAAAATCGATGCCAATCTGTTCGTCTTCCAGGCGGTCGTTCAGGCGTTCGGCCAGGGCAACGGCGTCATCCAGCGTGTCGGCGTTTTCGGCGCGGATCAGCACCTGGGTGCCTGAATCGCTGGCGCCGGTGATGGTTTCGAGCGCTTCAATCGGCGCGTAGATCGGTTCGACCGCAAATCCGCCGCCATAGACCACCCGGTAAGTGCCGATAATTTCCCAACTGCTCTCGCCCAGGTCGCCCAGGTCGAGGCTGACGCTGTCGCCGACTTGCAGGTCGTTTTTGTCGGCAGTTTCCTGGCTCAAGACGATGTAATTGCCCGTGTCACCCGCCTCGAGCCAGCGCCCGCTGATGATGACAGGCCGGTACATGCCCGAGGCGGGCGGAATCCCAATTAATTGCGCGCCCAGGCCAGCCGAGTCATCCAGGCGTTCGCCCTCGCGCAGCAGGGTGGCGTTGCGGCTATACCACAGTTCAGATGCGATGATCTCCGGTTCCTCCTCCACTAGCGGCATGATGGTTTCAGCGGGCTGGCTGCGGCTCAAACCGAGACGCACGTCGAAGGCGCGGCGCGCCAGTTCGTTGTCGAGCGTCAAATTGACCGAGGAAATCAGCGTCATCACCATCAGGAACATCACGCCTGCCGTGACCAGCACGAACAGGGTCAAGGTCAGGCGGCCTTTGCGGCGGAACAGGTTGCCGAGAGAGACTGCGAACAGCGAGGACAGGAACAGCGCGGCGAATTTTTCCACGGCTTTATCGAGCGGGCTGTTGCCATAGTCGCTGCCGATGCCGTAGGTGGCAATCGCTTCGCGGACGGTCATGCGCGCGCCGCGCAGGATGGGCGGCAGGGCGGCCAGCAGGGGAGCCAGCAGCGCCGCGCCTACTTGCAGCCAGGCCGCCAGCGGGGAGAGGACGAAGGTTTCGTAGTCGATGTTGAACAGGTTCAGGAACCACTGGCTCATCAGGAAGGCGAAGGCCGCACCGGCGGGGAGCGCAACCGCCAGGGCGAGCAGCCCCAGGATGAGCACCTCCACGAAATAAATCCGCACGATGTCGCCGCTGCGCCCGCCAATGGATTTGATGATGCCAATCTGGTCGGTTTGCTGGGTGATGAGCGCGGTCATGGTGTTCAGCACCAGAATGACGCTCAGGAACAGCGCCACCACCGCCATGACCTGCATGACGGCGTTGATGCCCTCCACGAACATGCGCCCCCAGTGTTTTTCGGGGTCTTGATAGAGGGTCACGATGACGCCAATGCCCTTTTTCCCCAGTTCCGAGCGGATGTCGGCGGCTATTTCTTTGGAGCGCTCCAGGCTGTAATCGTCCACCTGCACCAGCAGTTGACCGTAGAACCCGGCCGGGATGCCGAATGCCTCCAGCCCGGCGGAATCGGTGAAAAAGTGGGCCTGCCCGCCGAACAGGGGCGGCTGGACGAAGGGATGGCGGATGGAGCCGCTGACCTCGAAAGTCTGCTCCTCGCCCCCCACATCGAAAATCACCTCGTCGCCCAGGCCGGTTTCCCAATATTGGCCGGAGAGCCGTTCGATGCTGATTTTGCCGTCGGCGGCCCACGCGCCGTCTTTCAGCACGACCACGTCATAAACCTGGTTCTCGTAATCCCGCTGGACGAGGGTGCCGAGTTCCCAATCGGCCTCCGGGCTGGTTTTGTAACGCACCGTGACCTGGTTGACCGGGTCGATATCGGCCACGCCCGCGAGCTCTTTCAGTTCAGCGACAATTTCCTGGTCGACATAATTGCGCAGGATGATGTTGATGTGCGAAGGCGAGACGGCCCGATGCGCGGCATCCATCCCGGCCAGCATTTGGTCGACCATCCCAAAGATGGCCCCGACCGAAAACACCCCGGCGGCGATGCTCAGAATCGCCAGCAGGGTTCGGCTTTTGTGATGCCACAGGTCATCCCAGACCTTTTGCCAGAGAACGCTCATGCCAGGACTGCCCTTGGCGAAAGTTCATCGCGCACGATTTGCCCGCTGACCACTTCCAGCACGCGCGAGGCCTGGCGGGCCAGTTCCATGTTGTGCGTCACCATCACCAGCGTTTTGCCCTGCCCGGTGAGATGAGCGAACAGGTCAAAGACCTCAGCCGAGGTCTTGGCATCGAGGTTGCCGGTCGGCTCGTCGGCCACAATCAGCGGCGGGTCGTTGGCCAGGGCGCGGGCGATGGCGGCGCGCTGCTGCTGTCCGCCTGAGACGGCAGAGGGCAGTTTATGGGCCTGGTCGGCCAGCCCAACCTGCTCGAGCAGGTGCAGGGCGCGTTCCTTGCGCTGTTTGGGCGGCAGAGTCTTGGTGAAATCCATCGGCAGGATGATGTTTTGCAGCAGGCTGAGCGCCGGGAGCAGTTGAAAAAACTGGAAGACAATCCCCAAGCTCGCGCCGCGCCATTCGGCCAGCTGGTCCTCGTTCAGGGTGTTGAGCGTGACCCCATTGACGCGCACCGTCCCACGGGTGGGATGGTCGATGCCGGTCAACATATTCAGCAGGGTGGTTTTGCCGTTGCCCGACGGCCCAACGATGGCAACAAACTCGCCGGGCGTGACGTCAAACGAGACCCCGCGCAAGACGGGAATCTCGGTTTCACCGGCGCGGTAGTTTTTGTAGAGGTCGGTGACTGCAATGATGGGTTGGTTCATGATTGAAAATACTCCCCGTGATAGCCAAACAAAATCGGCTGCGGCACGGCGGCGCGGGCCAGTTCCTCTAGGCTGCGCGCATCCAGCACGAGCAGGAAGGAATTGCCCTGTTCGGCGTCCAGCACCACCGAGAGCAGCACGCCATCGTCCTCGGCGGCGCGCCCAGGGCGGCCCACAAAGACCGGCTCGCCAGGGTAGCAGCCTGGCTGATTCCAGGCGCGCGCGCTTCGTTCGGCAATGTTCACTTTGACAATCTGGTTGTAAAACCCGGTCCGCTGGTCAGGATTCAGCCCGCAGGCGTAGACATAACGGTAATCCGGATTCATGTTGAAGCGCTCCAGGTCGAAACGCGGCAGCTCCAGGCAGGCCGCGCTCAAGATTTCCTCGCGCGCGCGCCCGCGTTTTTGGCCGAGCGGCAGCCGGTAGCGGCGCAGCGTGCCGAAAGGCAGTTCCACGCTCGCCTCGTTCAGGCGGTTGAGATAGTAATGCTGGATGATGCTGGCGTCATCGTAGGCCACCATATCCACAATCAGTTCGTCGCCGCGCTCAAAAGCGTTGACGTGGTGGAACGCAAAAAACGGGTCGCTCTCAAAACGCGCCTCCACTTGACCGGTGTGCCGGTTGAGAATGGTGAACGGCGTGCCGCGCCCCGGCTCCCAGCGGAAGTTTTCGATGTAAGGCCGGAGCCACAAGAGCAGGTCGATGGAATTGACCACCAGCGGGAACTCGGCGATGATGATGTAGTTCTGGCTCATGCCGAAACTGTGGAGATAGGCCGGGTTCAACACGGGAACCCTGCCCGCTTTCTCCACCTGCCCTGACGGCTTGATCCGGTAGGTATTGTAGTGACTCAAAGCGTGATAGTGGGTCACAACGTTGTAGGTGTCGCCATTAAGTTGGTCGAACTGCGGATGGACGGTGGTCATCTGTCCGACGATGCGTTTTTCGTAATTGAACACGCCCACCGCCTTGAGCGTCTCGAGGTCGAACTCGACCTGGATAGGGGTCTCGGCCAGGGCCAGGTATTGCCCGGCGATTTTTGCCACGTTGACCTTGGCGCTGTCGGTGATTTTGGGCGAAAAAACGCTCATCACCCGCCCAAACAGGTCGCGGCAGGGGTCGGTGGCAAACTCGGAATAACTGATGCGTCCGGTTTCCCTGGCGCGGCGGTAGGCGTGCGTTTCGAGGTATTTGTTGGCATACGCAACCCGGCCAGCGCCAAACGAGAATTTATGCAGCATGGCCAGCCCATCGAACCAGTGACGGTAGCGCTGCCCGCCAACCTGAAAGGTGCCCGGCCCATTGCGGACGAGGGTGCCGGTCAGCCAGGGCGGTAATTTGCCCTGAACGGGGAGCGCATCGAGGGCCAGTTCGGCGGGGGTTTCGGTAAAACCTATGGTGTAGGGTGTGGTCATCGGAATTTTCTCCACCAATCATCACGAATTTTCACCAACCTGAAAAATTCGTGGCGATTGGTGTTGATTGGTGGATTGGGCTTAATCGGTTGCGGCGGTTTCGGGTTTGCCGTTGGCGCGCGCCGAAAATTGGGAGCGCTGCTGCGAAAGTTCCTCGGCAATCAGGTTGGCGGCGATTTTGCCCGAGGATAGCACGGCTGGAACGCCCGCGCCGGGGTGCGTTCCAGCGCCGACGAAATACAGGTTGGGGAATTCCTCCGAGCGGTTGTGGGGCCGCAGCCAGGCCGATTGCAGCAGGCTGGGGCGAATGGAGAAAGCCGCGCCGCGGTAACTGTTGAGCGTATTCTGGAAGTGCAGCGGGTCGATGTGATGGTCGGCAATCACGTTGGCGCGCAGGTCGGGCAGGTAGTTTTCCTCGAGGAACTTGTAAATTTTTTCCTTGTAGAGCGGCGCCATTTCGTTCCAATCGGGCGAATCTTTGCCCAGCACCGGTACCGGTGAAAGCACATAGAACGATTCGCAGCCCGCCGGGGCCACGCCGGGATCGGTGAACGAGGGCATGTGCAGGTAAAGCGAGAAGTCGTCGGGCAGTTTGGTGCCTTCGAAAATGTCGCGCAGCAGTTCGCGGTAGCGCTTGTTCAGGATGATGTTGTGGTGGTTCAGTTTACTGTCGGTGTAGCGGCGTTTGGTGCCGAAATACAACACAAACAGCGACATGCTGTACTGCATGGCGTCGATGCGCCAGTTGGGGTAAAAGCGGCGGTGCTCCGGCGCAATCAGGTGGCGGTAGGTGAAGGCCACGTCGCCGTTGCAGACCACATAATCGGCGGGGACCAAAGTCCCATCGCCCAGTTTGACGCCGGTCGCCTTGCGGTTTTGGATGACAATTTCCTTCACTTCGGCATTGAAATGCACCTTGCCGCCCAGCTCGCCGAACAATTTCCCAAGCGCGCTGACGATGGCTCCCGTGCCGCCCAGGGCATAATGCACGCCCCATTCTTTTTCGAACTGCACAATCAGTGTATAAATCGAGGGTGTGTCGAAGGGGTTGCCGCCAATCAGCAGCGGATGAAAGGAGAAGGTGCGCCGCAGGAACTCATCCTGGATGAAACTGGAGACGAAGCCATACGTCCCGCCGATGCCGCGCAGCCGGAACATATCGGGCATGATTTTGAGCATGTCCCACAGTTTCAGGAAGGGCTGGTCGGTGCTGGGGTGGAATTTTTGGAAAATCGCCCGGGTGGCCTCGACGAAGCGCAGGTAGTTTTCCTTATCAGCGGGGTTACGCGTTTCGATTTGCGCAAGCATGTCTTCGGTTTTATGACGGTAGTCGAAGTAGGAGGTATCCTGGTCGAAGATGCGGTAAAACGGGTCGAGCGGTACGAGGGTCATGTAATCTTCCCGCTTTTTGCCCGCGCCCTCGAACAGTTCGTCAAACATATATGGCGCGGTGATAACCGTCGGGCCGCCGTCGAATTTAAATCCGTTGATTTCGTACTGATAGGCGCGCCCGCCCAATTTGTCGCGCTTCTCGAAGATTTCGACATCGTGTCCCTGGGAGGCCAGCCGAATGGCCGCTCCCAGTCCGCCGAAACCGCTGCCGATGACGATAATTTTCTTTTTCATAACTGTCTCTCCCCAATCCTCAGATGTTGGTTTGTTTGGAATTCCCGGCCAGGATAACCGCCGGGATGTGGATTTCGGGATACTGCGCCTGGCGCGCCCGACCCCAGATGCCGGGCAGTCGGCGCAGTTTATCCCATTTGCTGACGACTGCCCGGCGCGAGAACACGTCGTAGTCGTTGGTTTCGATTTCGACCAGGATGGCCTGGTACAGCTCGGCAGCGGCAGCGATGGCGAAGCGCCCATCCGGGTGCAGCATGGCGATGCCGGGCATGGCGGATGCGTACAGTATGCGCACCCGCTCCACCTGGAAACGCATGAATTCGCGCCACTTTTCAGTGACCACGCCGCGCGAAATATCAGATTCGGTCAATCCAAACGCCTCCAGTTCTTCCCTGGGCAGGTACAGGCGACCCATGCGCCAGTCTTCGCCCACGTCGCGCAGGATGTTGGTCAATTGCAGCGCGACTCCCAGCCGGATGGCATAAGGCATGGCCTGCGGGCCGTCGTGACCGACAATGTGCATGGACATCAGCCCGACCGTGCAAGCCACGCCGTAGCAGTAGGCCGCCAGTTCGTTGAAGGTCTCGTAGCGCTTCTTGCGCAAGTCCGAGGCGACGCCGCGCACCAGTTGTTCGGCGTAGAGCGCCGGGACGTTGTGGCGTTTGCGGGTATCGCGCCAGGCCAGGGCAACCAGGGATTCGGGGTCTGTGGCGTGTTTTGGATGATGTGATGATGGCTGGATGGTCTGTTTTTCCCACTGCTCAAGGCGCAGGCCGGAATCAGATTGTCCCCGGTCGACAATATCGTCAGTCAGGCGGCAGAAGGCATACAATGCCTGGACGGACTGCCGCTTGGAGGGTGGCAACAAGCTGGAAGCCAGGTAGAAGGTCTTGCTGTTGGCCTTTGTCACTGCCTGGCAGTACCGGTAAGCGGCCTGCAATTGCAGGGCATTGACCTGCGGTGGGTGGTCGTCATTGCGGTCATGTTCGAGCGCTTTCCTTGCCAGACAGAGCAAGGTTCCTTCCCATTGGAACTGGTTGACCATGCTTGTTATCCCTTGTTGTGATGATACCGGATAAATTTGATGTATTTAGTATAAATCATTGCACATATATTGTCAATATAAAATACAATATTTGTATAATTTTTTACAAGATTCTTATTCTTGGCGAATCAAAAACCAGGCCATGCGGCCTGGTTTTTGGGAATTTATATCATCACTTGTTGCCCGGTCAGTTTTCGCCTACTTCAACTTTTCCTTTTTCCCAAAATCCCGATACAGCGTAAGCGGAGCCAGCACGCCCCGGGCTTCGTCCGCGCCTTCGCCGGTAATCCACTGACGCAGGTAGAACGCCAGGCCGGGGCCGAGCATGTAACCTTGCCCGCACATGCCGACAGCGTTCAGGTAGCCATCCAGCCCCTGCACCTCGCCAACAATCGGCGCGCCATCGGGAGTCATCGGATACAGTCCACGCCAGGTGCGGCGGACTTTGATATTTTGCAGACAGGGCATGATACCAATCATGCGCCGCGCCACCTGCGGCAGGAAAACCGACGTTTCGCGGGTGTCCATGCCGACAATCGGCGGGTTGGGCGTGATACAGAAGATAATTTGCCCGGTATGGTGCTGGTAAAAATAGTAATTGGCCGAATCCTCGGTCGGGTGGATGTCGACCACCATCGGGCGCAGGAAATGCGCCACCGGCTCGGTGATGCCGCCCTCGTGCGAATCCGGCTGGACGGGGACATCGACCCCGGCCAGGGCAGCCACCTGCCTGGCCCACGGCCCGGCGGCGTTGACCACCATCGCGGCCTGGTATGCGCCCTTATCGGTTCTGACGCCCGTCACGCGCCCATTCTGGCGTTCGATGGCCGTGACCGTTTCGTTATAGTGGAAATCCGCGCCCAAAGCCCTGGCGCGCCGCTCGCAGGCCAGGACGGATAACATCGGCGAGGCGCTGCCATCGCCGGGGGAGAATGTGCCGCCAATCAAGCCGTCCGGGTTGAGGGATGGGATGATTTCGAGGAAAACCGGGGCGTCGTACCAGTCGATATCCAACCCGAATTGTTTCTGGGTGACGAGCAATTCCTTGAGAATTTGCTCCTCGCGGGGATGATAGGCCACAAACGAGTAGCCGCCCTGCTCCCAGCCGATGTCGTCGCCGTAGGTTTCCTTCCATGCCGAGAAAATTTCGAGGCTTTTCAGGCCAATCTGGATTTTGGCCGGGTCGGAATGGGTGGCGCGGATGCCGCCGATGGCTTCCTTGTTCGAGCCTTGCCCGGCGCTGGCGAACTGATCCAGCACGAGCACTTTTTGCCCGGCCTCGGCCAACTGCCAGGCCAGGGGCGTGCCCACGCTGCCCGCGCCGATGATGATGGTGTCGTAGATATTATTCATTTTCATCTCGTCTGTTATTCTATGTCATTGCGAGAGCGGTGTCCTTCCGCTCGAAGCAATCTCCCGTTAAACGGCGAAAACTGACCTTTTGGAGATTGCTCACTGGCACTGCGCGCCAGCGCATGTGTCGCTCGCTGAAGAACGCTCATTCGCAATGACATGCTACTCTTTAATCCCCGCCAGCACGCCCAGCGGGACCTCGACAAAC
>Ga0116204_1001795_pt1 | contig 11907 bp, 15 predicted proteins | sample LakKivwa52mmetaG_FD_94481 | JGI IMG/M metagenome (GOLD analysis project Ga0116204, IMG submission 94481) | Anoxic lake water microbial communities from Lake Kivu, Rwanda to study Microbial Dark Matter (Phase II) - Lake Kivu water 52m metaG | ecosystem: Environmental > Aquatic > Freshwater > Lake...
AGATTTTGGCAAAGGCTGTTTGGCAAGCAAGAGATTTGATTCATACCCCTTCGAATATTAAAAACCCAGAGTGGCTTGCAAAGCAGGCGACCAGTCTAGTTTCATCTGCAAAAAACTCCGCTTTATCAATCGCAATTAAATCTGGTCGAGCTGTTAAAGATTTTGGCGGATTAGTGGCAGTTGGAAACTCATCCCCTAAACCAGGACCAAGATTTATTGAGGTTAATTATGCGCCAAAAGGATCTGCACATTGGCCACATGTTGTGCTGGTTGGCAAAGGAATAACTTTTGATACCGGCGGCGTATCTTTGAAGCGCCCATATGACGTAATGATCGGAATGAAAAGTGATATGGCAGGTGCTGCTGCGGTATTAACTGCAACTGTTGCATTGGCTAAGACAAGACCAAAGGTAAAAGTCACTGCATTATTAATGGCCGCTGAAAATGCACTTTCGGGAACTGCACAACGCCCATCTGATGTTATTAAGCATTATGGTGGCACAACTGTTGAGGTGATTAATACCGATGCTGAGGGCCGTTTAGTTTTAGCTGATGGACTTGCATATGCTGATTTAGAGTTAGATCCAGATTATCTGCTTGATGTTGCAACACTTACTGGGGCAGCGACGTTAGGTCTAGGTCGCCAATACGCTGCGATGTATACCCGTAATACCACCCTGGCAAAAAAATTAAGCGAAATTGGGGAGCGAGTAGGCGAAAAGGTTTGGCATATGCCATTAGTTGATGATTATTCAGTGGCGCTAGCAAGTGATGTTGCAGATTTTAACCACCTAGCTGATAAATTTAATTTTTCAGCAGGCTCTGTTACCGCCGCATTGTTCTTAGAAAAATTTGCCGGAAAAAGATCTTGGGTGCACTTAGATATAGCTGGTACTGGCAGATCTGAGGTGGATGCTGGTGAAAATATCAAGGGTGGTACTGGATTTGCGGTGCGGCTATTAATTGAGTGGTTGGATACATTTTGAACCAACCAATTACAAACCGTGGTGATATGAATCTGTATGCGGAAAGTTTTGCCAACGAGGATTACTTTATGCAACAGGCCAGAAGAAATGGACAGGAGATCGGCACCTCAGATCCCACACCAGCTGTTGGAAATTTCTTGAGGTTTTCAGTGAATCTCATAGCCGCTAAATCAGTTGTAGAGATTGGAACCGGCTCTGGCGTTGGTGGATTATGGTTACTTAGCGGAATGAGCTCTGAGTCAGTTCTTACCACAATTGACTCAGAGCGTGAGCACTCCAAAATAGCAAAGAGCATTTTTGATGAGGCAGATATAGCACCTACTAGATATCGCATCATTACTGGGAAGTTAATTGAAGTAATAGGCAAGTTAGCCGATAACTCATATGACTTGGTGGTGATTAGACCAGCCCTTGATTTGTTTGACATGGTGCAAGAGTCTTATCGGTTGTTAAAGCCAAAAGGTCTTCTTGTGATTGATCAGGCATTAAGTGGCGGAAAGGTTGCCGATCCAACTCAACGAGATCCTGAGAGTATTGCTAGAAGAGATGCAGTAAAGGTTGTTAAAGAGGATGAAAGATGGGCAGCATCACTCATTCCTGTTGGCGCAGGTGTATTGGTTGCTAATAAACTTGGTTAAATGAAGCAACCATCTGATACTCCTTGGTGGCAAGCAAGTACAGAAAGCAAGCCTGTCCGAATTGTTTCAAGTAGGAGTAATTCAAATTTTTTTGTGATTGCTGTCGTGATTGCATTAATTGCAGGTGGCTTTGGCGCTGCCATTGGTCGAGGAAGTGCAACCAACATCGGCGCAAATTTAGTTCAAACCACTAGCTCCATTGAGCGAGCACCGGATTCAATTGCAGCACTCGCTGCTCGAGTAATTCCTGCCGTGGTATCAATCTCGGTAAAGGGTGCAGGTGGTTCAGGTACTGGCTCTGGTTTTTTTCTAGATAGTGATGGGTTTATTTTAACCAATAACCATGTTGTGGAGTCAGCGGCAAGAAGTGGGAGTATCACAGTTGAGTTATCTGACGGTAAGAAGTATCGCGCAAAGTTGATTGGTAGAGATGGTCCCTACGATTTAGCAGTTCTTAAAATTGATGTAGTTGGTGCACCAACTTTACAGCTAGGAAATAGTGATGAGGTACTGGTCGGGGATGCAGTAATTGCAATTGGTTCACCTCTTGGGTTATCTGGCACAGTTACCTCAGGAATTATTAGCTCAAAAAATCGTGCTGTGACTACCGGTGGTGGCAGCGGTGAAAGTTCATTTATCAACGCACTTCAAACAGATGCGGCCATCAATCCCGGCAACTCCGGAGGTCCATTGGTCGATGCAACTGGTGCTGTGATTGGCGTTAACTCGGCAATTGCAACTCTTGGGTTTAGTGCCCAAGCTGGATCAATTGGTTTAGGTTTTGCAATTCCAATTAATCAAGCTAAAAAAACAAGTGAGCAATTAATTAAAACTGGTTCGGCCACCTATCCAATTATTGGAATCTCAGTAGATACAAGATTTACCGGAACTGGTGCATTAATTACTAGTGAAGGTGTTGGTATAACACCTGATGGACCTGCAGCAAAGGCTGGGTTGAGAGCAGGTGATGTAATTATTGAGTTTGATGGTGCTGAGGTGGATAATTCAGATGAGTTAATCGTAATGATTAGAAGTAAAAATATAGGAGATAAAGTAAAAATTAAGTATAAACGCGGAAATTTGAGTAAAGAGGTCTCCGTAACTCTTGCTGCATCAAAGGAGTAGTTAAAATGTTTAATATTGGTGGCGGAGAGGTTTTAGCGCTACTGGTTATTGGCATGATTTTAATTGGACCTGATCGACTGCCAAATATGGCTGCCGATGCTGCCAAACTTTTAATTAGATTAAAAAATATGGCCCAAAATGTGACCAATGAGCTTAAAGAGAATCTAGGACCTGGCTATGAGGATTTGCAGGTAAAGGATCTGCACCCAAAAGCGTTAATTAAAAAGCATATTGGCGATGTCATTGATAAATCAGATTTAGAGGTTAAGCCAAAGCCAAAAATAGATCCTGAGATTTTATGAGTACGGTAGATCTAATTAACAAGGCGCTTGAAGGCGTAATTGATCCAGAGTTACATAAACCACTGCCTGAGCTAGGGATGGTGTCAGCGGTTAACTTTGCGCAAGGCAATGCAAGTCTTGATATTTTGCTGACAATTGCTGGCTGTCCTATGAAGGATCGACTTAAATCAGATATTGCAAATGCTTTGAAAGATATTACTGAGATTAAATCGATCGAGGTCAATTTTGGAGTGATGAGTGAAGAGCAGCGAAATAATGTAAAGAAAATCATCAGGGGAGGGCGTGAAAAATTTATTCCATTTGCCCAACCGGACTCTTTAACTCGAGTATTAGGAATCGCATCAGGTAAAGGTGGCGTTGGAAAATCTTCGATCACCGTGAATTTAGCAGTTGCTGCAGCAGCCAGAGGTTTAAAGGTTGGGATTTTAGATGCAGATGTCTACGGCCACTCAATTCCGCGGCTGATGGGGATTTTAGATAAACGACCAACCGCAATTGATCAGACCTTTATCCCAGTAGAAAATTATGGCGTCAAGGTTGTCTCAATGGAGATGTTTAAACCTGAACGATCTGATCCAGTTGCTTATCGTGGCCCACTGCTTCATCGAGTTTTAGAACAATTGTTAAGTGATGCCTATTGGGGCGATCTAGATTTACTGCTCTTAGATTTACCACCTGGAACTGGAGATATTGCTATATCACTTGGCCAATTAATTCCTGGTTCAGAGATTATTGTGGTGACAACACCACAGATTGCAGCTGCAGAGGTTGCCGAACGAGCTGGCAGAGTAGCTCATCAGATTAAACAACCAGTTATTGGTGTAATTGAAAATATGTCAGAGACAATCTCTCCTGTAACTGGTGAGAAAATTTCCATCTTTGGAAGTGGTGGCGGCGAGGAGACGGCAAGACGGCTTAGTGACCTAGTAGGTGCTCAGGTTCCTTTGTTGGCAAAAATCGCATTTGATACCAAGGTTCGCGAAGGTGGTGATGCTGGAAATCCTATAGTTTTAACCGATCAAAAAATAAAGGCAGCATTTGATGAAATATTAGATCAAATTATTATTCGACCTAAATCATTGGTGGGCGTAAGACTAAACGTCAATACTTAAGCTTTTTTGTTTAGCTTTTTAACTATCTCCTCAATTGCATCACCTATTTCCTTGCGAAGGAAATCTCTAGTAGTGACCTGACCTAGCGAAGTACGCAAAGTTGCTAACTCTCTAGTTAGATACGCAGTATCTGCCATATTTCGCTCATCTTGCTCCCGATCCTTATTTCCTTGAATGCGATCTCGGTCAGTTTGGCGATTTAGGGCTAACAAAATCAGTGGTGCTGCGTAGGAGGCTTGTCATGACAGCAGCAGTGTTAAGAAAATAAGAGGAATAACCGACTTAGATTTGTCCTAGTACTTGTATTCATAGCCTAAGGGTATCGGCTCGATATCGATTCATAAGAATAATTGATTTATAGGTAGGTTTTACCCATGAAGAATCAAGATCACACAAAACTGCCAACCGGCAGAGATATTCCATTTTTGATTCTCGGGGTGCTGGGTATTGGTTCCTCAGGGCCAATTATTGCCAAGGCCACCATGCCGATTCCCACAATGATTTTTTGGCGCAATCTAGTTGGTGCTTTGGTAATGATGCCATTTGCATTGGCAAGAGGTGAATGGCGAAGCAAAGCTCAGAAAAGTGCTATTGGTTGGTCGATCTTGGCCGGCGTATTGTTGGCCACCCACTTCATTTGTTTCTTTTGGGCGATGAAATTAACCAGTGTGGCTACCGGAACTGCGTTAACAGCAACCCAACCGATTTTTGCAGCGGTATTTATCAAGTTAGCTGGTGGGCATATATCAAAGAAGTCGATTGGCGGAATGGTTATTGCATTTACCTCAGTAGTTGTCATCACTGGAATCGATTTTAATTTATCAATACAGGCATTTCAGGGTGATTTACTAGCTGTAATCGCTGGGGCAGTAGGTGCTGGTTACATGATAATTGGTGCTAATTCACAAAAAATTATATCTACCTCAACCTTCACTACAGTCTGCTATTCAACCTGTGCAGTTTTAATTTTCCCGGTTGCAATCTTGACTAATTCAAATTTAACCGGATATGCAATCTCAGAATGGATTTTGCTAGCAGGATTGATAATTGGCGCACAGTTCTTAGGGCACACCTTGTTTAACTTTTCCCTTAAGAGAGTATCACCTGCTGTTGTATCTTTAGTTGTATTTTTTGAAGTACCAGTCAGCGCTTTACTTGCCTACTTTTGGTTAGGACAACAACCTCCTGCCGGAACAATTCCTGGCATTATTGGCTTGTTATTTGGTTGTTCACTCTTTGTTTTACGATCAAGTCAACAAGAAAGTAAATCAAATGATTGATTTGCACACCCATACAAATTTTAGTGATGGAACTGACTCACCATCTCAACTGATAAATAAGGCATTAGCTGCAGGAATTTCAGTTTTGGGACTTACTGACCATGACTCAATTAGTGGCTGGCCAGAGGCAATTGCTGCCCTACGACCTGGAATCTCACTGGTGCCTGGTGCTGAGATTTCATGCCAAACCTTAGATGGGATAAGTGTCCATATTCTTGGCTTGCTGGTTGACCCTGAGAATGTTGAATTGATGAGCACGATGCAAGCGACTAAAGAAAACCGACATGGCCGCATGGCAAAAATAATTGCCCGGCTCAATGAGGCGGGCATTGATATAACAATGCAAGATGTTTTAGATCAATTAGCAGATGGTGCAACTTTAGGCCGTCCGCATTTAGCAGATGCATTGGTAAAGAAGGGAGTGATTGGAAGCAGGGATGAGGCATTTACTCAAATGCTGCACAATAAATCCAAATACTACGTCTCTCACTATTCACCACTACCTGAGGTGGCCATAAAAATGATTAAGGCAGCAGGTGGAGTTTCTGTAATTGCCCACCCAATGGCTTCACATCGTGGAAGAACTATCTCAATTGATACCTTCGGTTCATTGATTGAAGCTGGCTTAGATGGTGTTGAGATTGACCACCGAGATCACTCACCCGATGAAAAATCTCAACTTATTGAATTAGCAAAGCAAAGTAATTTAGTAATGACTGGCGCTAGTGATTACCATGGAAATGGAAAACTAAATGTATTAGGGGAGTACACAACTTTGCCAGAACAATGGGAGCGATTGGAAGCAAGAGCTACTAAAGGTAGAGTAATAAGAGGCTAATTAAAGATTTGCAAAACCAACTCTGCGGTCAGCTGATTCGCCAACTTCAACATAACTAATTTTGTTGTGTGGCACCAAAATTTCTCGGCCTCGACTATCTGTTAATGCCAGAACAGTTGCAGATTTAATAGCCTCATTCACCTTGGCTATAACCTCAGATTGAGTAATCACAGTCTCAAAATTAATCTCATGTGTACTATCTGAAACGCCAATTTTCACTTCAGTTTTACTTGAATTTTTACTTGCAGTTTTTGTAGTTGCCATGCGATAACTCTATCTTTTGCTTGAAGGCATTGCGAATTTAGGATTGTGATTTAGGAAACCCAGAGATGCCTCGCCAAATCAAATTCATCACTAACTCAGTGGCTCGTCTGCGGTCAATTTTTCCATCCCGATCTAGCCAGTGTCGAGCGGTTGTTTGAACTGTGCCAATAATTCCCACCGCAAGCATCATAGATTCTTCCTTGCCTAACCCAGTGTCAATCGAGATCACAGCGCTAACAGCAGCTGCGCAGTCGTAAGTCATTCGATTGAGCCGCTCTCGTACCTGCGGCTCCAAATTCATATCGCTTTCAAAAAGAAGTCGAAAAGCCTCACCTTCTGAATCAATAAACCCAAAGTATGCCTCTACCGTTGCTGCCACTCTTGAAGAATTTTCTCGGTTAGATGCAATCGCTTTTTGGATAGCAAACACTAACGAATCAATATGCAAATCTAGGACTGCTAAATACAAATCTAATTTTGATGGAAAGTGTTGATATAAAACTGGTTTACTGACATTTGCCCGGTCTGCAATCTCATCCATAGCCGCCGAGTGATACCCAGCTGCAGTAAACACCTCTAGCGCTGCAACAAGAAGTTGCGCACGACGCTCATCTCTAGGTAATCGAGCAGACTTATCGTCGACCATGTGTGAATTCTAATCTGTTACCACTTACTTTGTCAGTTTATCCCGTATTTATAGTTATATTGTGCGGGTGAAATCTGCTAAGAGATTGTTGCTAGTACATGCACACCCAGATGATGAAACAATTAATAATGGTGCAACGATGGCGAAATATGCAGCCAATGGTGTTGATGTCACATTAGTAACCTGCACAAGAGGCGAGGAAGGTGAAGTTTTAGTTGATTCATTACTTAACTTAGCCAGCGAGAAAGATGACAAGCTTGGTGAGCATCGTGAGATTGAATTGCAGGCTGCAATGGCTGAACTTGGTATAAAAGATTTTAGATTTCTTGGCTCACCCAATAAAAAGTGGCGAGATAGCGGAATGATGGGTACCCCACAAAATGAGCGGCCAGATGTATTTTGGAAAGCTGATTTAGATGAAGCAGCTAATGAGTTAGTAAAAGTTATTTTAGAAATCAAACCACAAGTTTTGATTACCTATGATGAGTTTGGTGGTTATGGGCACCCTGATCACATCAAAGCCCATCAGGTAGCGATGCGAGCCTCTGAGATTGCTAGCCAGCAAGGTTGGCAAATCAGCAAAATTTATTGGAACACAATGCCAAGGTCGGTTATCCAGATGGGCATCGATAAAATGAAGGAGGTTGGCTCAAAGTTCTTTGGTGCTGAAAGTGCTGATGAACTTCCCTTTGCCAAACCTGATGAATTAGTTACCTCGGTGGTTAACGCACCGGAGTATGTCGTGCAGAAGTTAGCGGCCATGAAGGCTCATGCAACGCAAATCTCAGTAGATGGTCCATTCTTTGCCCTATCTAACAATCTTGGTTTATCTGTCTGGGCAGATGAGTACTACACCTTAGTAAGGGGTGAGGCTAGTGAGCCATTTGATGACAAAGGACGTGAGATAGATTTGTTTGCTGGTATCAAGCAATGAATTTACTAAAGAGCACTCTCTTTGGGGCGCTAATTGGGTTTTGCGGCACCATGTTGCACAACTACAGCCAACCTTTTGGTTTTGTTGTTAGCTTGGTTTTGACCTACCTAGGTTTTAAAGTTATCGGACAAAAATTTATCTATCTTCGCTACCAAATTTTTGCCTCCGCTAGTTGGCTAGCGATAGTAATTAGAGCCAGCACCCCGTGGTCGGGAGATGAAATCTTGATCACAGGTAATACCTACGGAAATCTATTTGTGCTGGGTGGATTTATCGCAATCATAATTGCCATGGTGAAGAGTCGATCAAAGTTTAATTGATAATCCAATCCCAACTTTGACCACTCTTGCCATCCTTAACTGAAATACCGAGTTTTTCCAATTGATCACGCAGGCGATCACTTTCAGGAAAATTACCCGATTTCCTAGCGACCTCTCGTTGTTGCAAGATTATTTCGGCTTCAGGGGATAAGGATTTTTGAGTTACCTGATTTAGTAGATTCAAACCAAATAATTGATCGACCTCCTTAAACACCTGATATTTGCAACCATCACTTATGGATTCAGATTTTTCTAGCGATCTTAATTTTTGTAGGGCTCTTGGAGTATCTAAATCATTGAGAAAATCATTAACAATCTCTTGGATAAGTTTTGCACTTTGTGATAAATCAGAATTAGCATCTTTTTGCCATAGCTGTATTTTTTCTCGCCACCGTTGAAGCAGAGCGTGAGCTGCTTTGAGACTTTGCCAACTTAAATCCATCTGACTTCGATACCTATTTTCTAAAAAGCATAACCTCAGCGCCAATGGATCTAGATTTTTTTCAATCAAGTCAGATACCAACACCACATTGCCACTGCTTTTGGCCATCTTTCTACCCTCAAACAAAAGATGCTCACCATGCACCCAAAGCTCAACCGCCTCTTGGTCAATTGTGCAGTTTGATTGTGCTCGTTCATCTTCATGATGAGGAAATCTCAAATCGATTCCACCCAGGTGTAGATCAACAAAGTTATCTAAATAATGCAGTGACATGGCTGAGCACTCAATATGCCAACCTGGAAAACCCTTTCCCCATGGTGAGTCCCAGATCATTTGAGTGCGATCACCGGCTGCCTTCCAGAGCGCCCAGTCGGCGTGAAATCTCTTTGCGCCAGCTTCGGTATATTCAAATCGATGTCCTGGTTTTAGTGAATCCAATCGGTTTCCACTGATTGCGCCATACCTAGGAAAAGATTGTGCCGAAAAATAAACACAATCATCGCTACCAACATAAGCATGTTCTTTTTCGATCAGCTTTGATATCAAATCTTGCATCATTTCTATACATTCACTGGCTCGTGGATATTTATCAGCGGGTGAAATATTTAAATGAGATAAATCCTTATGGTAGCGAGCCTCGTAAATTCTGGCTATTTCAAATGGATCTTTTGACTCAGCTTTAGCTTGAGCAAGCATTTTATCCTCTACAAAATCCTCCGACATATGTCCTACATCGGTAATATTTTGAATAAACTCAACTTTAAATCCAAGGTATTTTGCAGATCTTGTGACTAAATCACCTAGCAGGAAAGTGCGCATATTTCCAACATGAGCATCTCGATATACGGTTGGCCCACAACTATAAATTCTTACTCTCTTACCATCACTACTTTTTAATGGCTGCAACTGCCTGCTTTTAGTATCAAATAACAACAAATTTTCATTTTTCATTTATTTGGAACCACCCTCCAAATAGCAATCTTTGTTGGATCAAATGTAACTAGGGTGCCATCTTTCTTTCGGAGTGTGTTTTCACTCTCTAAAACACCGAGAATATCCCGAAAACCACCAGCTAGATCATGCAGGCGAATGGTGACCCGCTGACCTACTTGCGCCGCAGATGGCTGCACTTGACCCCCTCCATTAAACTCACCTGCCGTCAGAGTATGAGTTAATGGCAGTATTCTCTACCTATATAGTCAGATATAACTGTAAGGAGTAGCGTGACCTACATAATCGCTCAACCATGTGTTGATGTTAAAGATAAGTCCTGCATCGAAGAGTGCCCAGTGGATTGCATCTATGAGGGTGAGCGAATGCTTTATATCCAACCTGATGAGTGTGTTGATTGTGGTGCCTGTGAACCGGTATGTCCAGTAGAGGCGATTTACTATGAGGATGATGTGCCTTCACAATGGAAGAGTTACAGCGAAATTAATACCAAATTTTTTGTGGAGATTGGCTCCCCTGGTGGCGCAGCTAAGTTAGGGCCAGTTGGTAAAGATCATGAAGCAGTTGCTGCCTTGCCACCTCAAGAAAAGTAGGCAAACCTGAATCTGCCAGATTTTCCTTGGGATCTTTTGGCGCCCTTTGGTGATAAAGCTCGAAAATATCCAGGCGGGTTTATTGATCTTTCACAAGGAACACCGGTTGATCCAACCCCACAATTTATTCAAAATGCATTTTCAGCAGCTAGTAACTCACCAAGTTATCCAGTAGTTGCTGGTACTGCTGCTTTAAAAGATGCCATTAGAAAGTGGTCAATTGAGAAGTTAGGAGCAAGTGGCAACTTTGATGTCCTGCCAACCATTGGTTCAAAGGAGTTTATTGCGCTGTTGCCCACCTTTTTGCAAAGTAAAAAGGTTTTATACCCCAAGGTTGCCTATCCCACATATTTGGTAAGTGCACTAATGGCCTCAGCACAGGCTACTGCGGTGGAGATTGATGCAGGTACCTGGCCGGCAGCAGATTTAGCCTGGTTAAACTCACCATCAAATCCAACTGGCCAGGTGCAGACAGATCAAGAGTTAACAGCTTGTATTAATTGGGCTCGGAAAAATAAATCTATTTTGGCAAGTGATGAGTGCTATCTAAGCTTTTCCAGTAATGCTAAATCGATTTTGGCATTAGCTAATGGTGATAACACAGGGCTAATAGCAGTTTTATCACTCTCGAAGCGATCTAATTTGGCTGGCTATCGAGCAGGTTTTGTGGTGGGAGATAGCAAAGTAATTGATCAGATTAGGCAGGTTAGAAAGCATGCCGGTTTGATGGTGCCACTGCCGGTGCAGCAGGCGATGATTACCGCGTTATCTGATGAAAATCATGTAAAAGAACAGGCAGATAGATATAACAGGCGTCGACAGGTGATCAAGCAGGCGCTCTTAAGCAAGGGATTTAAGGTCGAATATAGCGAAGCTGGTTTGTATATCTGGTGCACCAGGGGTGAAGATGGGTATAAAACCGTTGATTACTTTGCAAATTTAGGTATTTTGGTAACACCAGGAGCTTTTTATGGCAGTGATAACTTTGTTCGAATTGCATTAACAGCTACCGATGAGAGTATTAAACAAGCAGCAGATCGGGTTAGCCAATGAAAACTGGGGCAATTTTATTAGTGGGTGGAAAGGGTACCCGGTTGTTACCCCTCACCTTAAAAACTCCAAAGCCAATGTTAAAAGTAGCAGGTGTGCCTTTTACTGAACACCAGATTAGAAAAGCAGCAGCAGCTGGAATTGGTGAAATAGTTTTAGCCACATCTTATAAATCTGAGTTATTTGAGCCTTACTTTGGAGATGGGCAAAAATTTGGAATCAAGATTAAGTATGCGGTAGAGCACTCAGCTTTGGGCACCGGTGGTGGAATTAGAAATGCAGCAAAGCTGCTCTCAGATTGCAAACAGGTAGTAATTTTTAATGGTGATGTATTAAGCGGCCACAATCTAATTGGTCAGATGGAGTTTCACCAACAAAAGCAGGCAGATCTAACCTTGTACCTAACCCAGGTAGAGGATGCTCGAG
>Ga0116204_1001796_pt1 | contig 11906 bp, 9 predicted proteins | sample LakKivwa52mmetaG_FD_94481 | JGI IMG/M metagenome (GOLD analysis project Ga0116204, IMG submission 94481) | Anoxic lake water microbial communities from Lake Kivu, Rwanda to study Microbial Dark Matter (Phase II) - Lake Kivu water 52m metaG | ecosystem: Environmental > Aquatic > Freshwater > Lake ...
CTTAAACCATTCCGACAATATCTTCTCGCCTTTTTTGCCTCGCAGCGTATACCCGAGCACGCCTATGTCGGGCCTCGGGAAGTAGTTCCACCAGTAGAAACCTTTGAACCACGGCCTGTTTGTAAGCACGATGAGGAGGCTTTCCAGGCAGTTCGCCTGTTCGTCCTGCGACTCTACCTGCGAAGCAAGCGTAGGCAATATTCTCCAGGGCTGTTTATTGGAACCCGCAACTGTATCATAGCCTATCTCGGTGAAGACTATCGGTTTATCGTGGCCCGATGTCTCAAGCCATTTTTCCAGTATGTCGGCCTGGTTGTTCCACGCCGCTATAAGCTCTTCTTTCGGAGGATTATTCTTGCTGGTCAGCGGGAAATAGGCGTCCAGGCCTATATAGTCCATCTCGTTCCAGAAAGATACCGTTTCATACTCATCCCAGTTCGCGGCATATATGAGCGGCCCGCTGTAAACGCTCTTTACGGCCTTGATTATGTCGAGCCAATTCGCCTTCCACCTTTCGGTGGTGGTATTCGAAAGCTCTGTGCCTATGCACAGGAGCTCTACATTATATTTTGCGGCCAGGGACGCGTAATGAAGTATGAACTCCTTGTAGCTCTTGAACCATTCGTCGCTCGGTATTATGTTCGACCTGGCTTCGTCGTCTACCAGATCTACGTGGGGCTTCAGCATGACCTTCATGCCTAAAGAGTGTATTATATTTATGGCGTGCGCTAAAGACTCGTCGCTGACCGACTTCTTCTCATCGTAGTAGATCCTGTTGGAACCCACGTCATCCTGATAATACACCGCCATCAGGGCTATCGCCCCTACGTTCAACTGTGACAGGTATATTAGACTGTAGTCGGACATATTGCTTTTTAACTCATTGGTGCTCCACGAAGTGTAATTGACCCCTTTTTGGAATTCGGTATTGGTTATAGGCCCCGGGGAGGGGACTATCTGGCCCTCGATGAGATTGATCTCCCCTCTCCTCTGCTCCATGGCGATATTCTCCTTATTGCTGGAGAATATCTGGTCGTACGGCAGTTCGTCCTGATTCTTGTCTTTAGGCCCGTATGGTTCTATCTCCCAGATAGATATCCCCCAGTCGGTATTCACCCTGGAGAGGCCGGCTATTTTGATATACCGCGCCGTTACAGGCCGGAATATTATCTCGTTGGTCAGGCCGCTCTGGCCCTCAAGCAATACGATCCTGTTCCATGTATTCGCATCATTAGACGACAATATCTCGAAACTCGGGGCATAGGCCTGCTCCCATTTTATCGCGATCTTAGACACGGTCTTGGGCTTGCCGAAATCCATGTATATCCACTCGCCGTCTTTGTAGGCGGAGGACCACCGCGTCTCAAGATTGGCGTCGAACGGCGCCATGGGATCGGGTTTCGGAGCCCAATCCGGGCTTTCATCGAACCCGGAAACGGCGGCTCCTTCGACCTTAAGATAGACGAGTTCCTCGGCAATGTTTTCCGCGGGGGCCGCCTGGGACGGCCGGCCGGCCTCGTTATGCTGAGGAGCCTTGGCATCTTCAACCGCCTGGCACGATGAACATGAAAGCGCCAATATGACGGCGCCTATACACAGCGTAATCTTTCTTAACTTTAGCCCCATTTTTTCTCCTATTTTTTATTCAACGGTCTACAGCGTTCCATACCCTTTAAATCCCGCCATCGTCATTCCTCTCAGGAAATATCTCTGAAAGAAAAGGAAAGCGATGAGCATCGGAGTCGTCGCCACCACCGCACCCGCCATGATCACCGCGAATCTCGTGCCGAACTGGCCGTTTAGCACGGATAGCGCGAGCGGCAGCGTGCGCATCTCGTTGGAACTTATCACTATAAGAGGCCATATAAAATTATTCCACTGCTGCAGGAACGTAAATATCGCCAGCGCCGCCAGAACGGGCTTTATCAGGGGCAATATCACAAGCCTGTAGATCGCGAACTCGCTACACCCGTCGATCTTCGCCGCATCCACCAGGTCGTCCGGTATGGACATTATGAATTGCCTGCAGAGGAACACGCCGAATACGCCGGCCATAGCCGGTATGATGAGCGAGTTATATGAGTTGAGCCAGCCCAACTTACGCATCAGTATGAAGCCGGATATTATATTGACCTGCCAGGGTATCATGAGCGACCCCAGGAGTACGAAGAATACCTTATCCCTGCCCCAGAACCTGTGCTTGGCGAAAGCATAACCCGCCAGTGAGCAGAAGAACACATTGGCCAGGGTGACGGCAGAGGCGACGTATATGGAGTTCCAGGTATATCGCAGTATCGGAATGAGCCGGAAAAGGTCCTGATAAGGAAGAAGCGTCGGGTTCTTCACGAGAAAAGATGGCGGGTACGACTGTATCTCTTCTACGGGCTTTATACTTGTGACGAGCATCCAGGCATACGGGGCCGCTATGGAGATAGCGCCGAGAAAGAGAAACGCGTATATCACACCCTTCATAACCGCATCCTGCCGGGCCTTGCTCTTCAAAATTTCCATTCCTCTATTATATCAAATACCTCTTGAAGCTGCAAGCGCGGCCATTTCTTTCAAGGCCGGTATCGCTTTCTCCATCCCTATCCGCACCATCTCCCTGGCCCTTTCGGGAGAATCCGCGATGGCGTAATTCCTGAATTCCGGAGCGTTGCCGGAAGGCCTCAAATGCGATATCACGCCATTATCAAAATATATCCTTACCCCGTCCGTATAATTCACGCCCGCAACTTTTCCGAAGCCATCATCTTTAAGAAATACCGATTCTATTCTCTTCTTGATGATTTCCAGCTCTTCCGCATCAAGCGGATCCTTAGGGGTTAAGTAACCGATTATGAGCTTGCTCTTCTCCATGGGAAACTCTTTGATCCTGTCCGAATACGTGAATCTCGCGGGAAGCGTCTTTAAAAATCCCGAAACGGACTTTCCGCTTTTTACGATCAAATGTATGACGCTTACAAGCGGCAGCACCGCGTCCCTCGTAGGCAAAGCTTTTAGAATCCTGTCTCCGATCTTAAGATCGGTCCCTGTCAAAAAACCGCCGTTCGATTCCCATGAAACCACATTCCAGGCGCCCGGATGGCTGCCGATGGAATCATTCATCGCGGCGATGACAAAAGGGGAGCCAATTCTCGTTTGCGTCAATTCTATGCCATTTTCCTTACAGACCCTTTCTATGGCGTCATTCGCGCTGACAGGAACACACACGGCATCCACCCTTACGGAAAGATCCCGCAGGCTCAAAACGGTGAGCAATCCTAGTATGTCGCCGGTTATATATTTTACATCACCCGTCGGTTTGCCCCCTTCATATTCCCTGTAAACAAGAAGCGGCCTGTCCGAATCACCGTCCAGCGTTATCCCGATATCTATATCATTGTCCGCGAGGACCTTCTTAAAGAGCGCTAAAGTCTTATCGGAAACGCTTTCGGTATCAATGGGGATAAATTCGCCGCTTCTTAAGGGCTCGCCGCCCACTTTGATATCCGGGGCAAAGACTCTGGCGCCTGAATTTTCGAAGATATCTTTTACGATGTCCCTGCCTACGGCGGAATGTTGGTACAGAAATATCTTTGTGCCTTGCGGAAAAAAATCGCCTCCGAACGCGTTCTTGTATCTGTCTATATATAATCCGGCGGACTTACCCGAGTAGGACTCCTCTCTTAATAACTCGCCATACTTAGATCCGGGCCCTGTCTTGAAGGCCCTGTTTTTATCAAAAATCCGGTCTTTTCCGGAGGCGGAAGAAACCTTCATCCTGACCTTTCTTACGTTTTCCAGAATGCCCGGCTCGTCCGATTTCAATATCTCGCCCGAACGCTTTGTGAACTTTATTCCGTTCCTATCCGCCGGTATATGGCTGCCCGTGACCATTATGCTGGCCATATTACTTTGCATTGCGTAATAAGCCAGGGCTGGGCTCGGGACCTGCCCCTGGTCGTCTACTATACCGCCGGAATCGCAGATAGCGGCTGCCGCGGCTCTCTTTATCCTGTACGTGCTCGGCCTTCTATCTCCGCCTAAAGCTATACAATCGCCTTTTTTAAAATCTGCGGATTCCTTAAGATATGCTATAAAACCCATCGCGTTAATATAGCATTCCATGTCGGTCATATTTTCGACCGTATCTCTCAAACCGCTCGTACCGAATTTTAATTCCATTTGGCGTCCTCTCGTTGGAACATTATATCAGAATCGTACGGAAAAAACTATATACTGCAAGTACCAAATGAAGTAAAATGATAGCGATGGACATTAAAGGCGCGTTATCAAAAAATCTTGGCATAGCCAAGCTTACGGCGGCCTCTTTAAAAGAGGCCGTAGCGCGCAACTACGATCCGCTGCCTGACGGCGAAAAAAGGCGTATAAACCGTGATATCGCCCACTATGTCATAAAAGCCGCCGGGCTGCCGCGGGATAAAAAACTTTACGAAGACCCCGCAAAAACAACCCCTTTGCCGGATACCGGCGTACTGGCGGTAAATTACTTCGGCCCCCTCGATGTTACGCTCGTCTGGAAGACAGGCCCGGACGATGTCCTGGAACTGACAGGATACCGCACGGACTCCGGAGGAGACCAGATCAATATATCGAAGGTATTCAGCGCCTTTGGCGAAAATATCGCGCTGGTGGCGCTTACGGGAAAAGAAGGCGGAGAGATCACCGATGCCTGGGAAAGAAATTTTTTAAATGACAGGATAACCGCCAAGTTTATCCGTAACGCCCGCGAAGACGAACAGGCGGCCGTTTACAATATAATTGACGGCGATACGCTCCCGGGGATCTTCGGATGGTGGGGCAAATTATCAAAAGAAACTGCGGAGAATATCGACCGGGAAGCCCTGACGATGCTTGACCGGATCTTTAAAGGGGGTTTGAAATTTATTTGGATGGCCCTTTCAGCCGGAGGTCCGATAAGATACGACGATGGCCTCGCTTACTACGCGACGCTCATAAAACAGGTAAAGAAGAAATATCCGGATAAGGTGAAATTACTGATAGATTTCAAATTCATGTCCGGCCCTGAGGAGGCTATCTCGGTTCTGGATATTCCTAGAGACGCGCCTCAGGATATAATAAAGCCGAATTTGGAAGAATTTATCACCATACTGGTCTCAAGCGGTTTGGCAAAAAGAGGCGCTCTCGACAGGAACACAATTACCGAGGAAGCCATTAAAACATACGCGGTTAAACTGCGGAGTAAATATAACCTTCTGGGAGTGCTCGTTTCAATGGATAGGTCGGGATTGATGCTCGTCATGCAGGACAGGATCATACGGGAAAAAGGTATAAAGATAACACAAGTATGCCCCACAGCTGCCGGAGATTCACTTAAGGCGGGTTTTCTTTATGCCCTCGCAAGGGGAAGGTCGTTTGAAGAAGCCGTGCATACCGGGAATCTTTTCGGCGCCTCAACGGCCTCTATGGAAGGCTCCCGGACCGTCACCCCGGAAAGTCTCGCCGAGACGGAGGCTCTAGCCCGCGCGCAAAATGTAACGCCGCAAATAGAGAAGCCGATGCCAGACGGCACCGGCTTTCCCTCTTAACGGTAAACTCTCTTACACTGTGCCTCTACGATCCTCCAGGCTATCGCGGATCTCCTCTGATCTCTGCTTTGTTATCTGCACGCGCATAACAAAGATAATGGCGATTATAAGGCCTACGACCGGCAAAGAAGCAAGGCATGAGCGGATCCAGAATATGGTCTCGGGCGCCTGCACATTGACCTTCCAGGTAAAACCCGACCATGTCAGGATAAGTCCGGAAAAATAATATCCGAGCGAATTCCCCAGCTTAAGGATGTACGAACCGCAGGCAGTAAAAGAGCCTTCCCTCCGGCTGCCCGTATTAAGCTCGTCGTAGTCCATGATGTCCGCGCCGATGGCGCTATGCAGCATCCAGAGGCTGGCCGCCGCCATTCCCATCAGGGCCGATGAGATCGTCTGCAGCCATTGGATCGCCGGCGTATACAGAAACCATGAACCGCCGTAGCCGCATATGCCTATAAGGCAGGCTATTACCGCCGCCTCGCGCTTACCGATACGGTCGGCCAGGAACTTATGCAGCGGCACGCCTATAAGGCCGCCGGCCATAAAAGCCACGCCCATCCAGAACTGCCAGTTGTCCCCCAGGATCCTGTTGCCGCCGGATACATAAAAGACCGTGGCATAATACCCGAGCGAACCCACCATGCTCGTGCCCATGGTAAAAGCGCCGCCCATTACCATCATCTGGCGAAACGGTTTGCATCTAAGAGTCTCGCCCAGAGAGCTGAGAATGGAAATCTTCTCCTTAACCTTTACCACCACCGTCTCATAATAACGCTCTTTGACTTTAAAGAAGATCACGATGGCAAAAATAGCCATGACTATGCCCAATATAGATGTATAGACCTGCATTCCTCTAAGGGTATCTTTTTGCGCTGTCCCCGGAACGAGGAACCAGGCCAGGTTGGTAAACCTTAAAGCGTAAAAATTACCCAGCTCCGAAACTTTCTGGGTCATGCTGCGATATGACATGATAGAGGTACGCTCATGGTAGTCGGGCGACATTTCCGCGCCGAGACTATAGTAAGGTACGGTAAAGGCGCTGACCATCGGATAGTAAAGCATTGTTGAGACTATCATGTACCAAAAAACCGCGGAGACGCCGAGGAATTTTACATCAGCCCAGGATGGCGACACTAGGAATAAGATCGGCAGGCATAATCCCGCTGACATACCGGCGATCAGGATAAAAGGGCGCCGGCGGCCCCACTTGGTACGTAGATTGTCTGACAGCCATCCGACTATGGGATCGATAAGGGCGTCCCATATGCGGACCACCGTGATCGCCAAACCTACCAGCCACGGCTCAACGCCCAGATACATATTGAAGACCGCGAAAGCAACGGACGGATACAGCCAGAGGCCCCACATATCGACTGCCGTACCAAGGCTATAAGCGAGCTTGGTGCTTCTCGGAACGCGATCCCGCGGAGCTTTCCTTCTTTCGACGAACTTAGGTTCTGGCATTACATTACCTCCGTTTTTCTTTTTTTTGCGAATCAACGATTATAGCACGCGTCGATAAGCCGCTTTACGGTTGTGGTAGCCACACATTGAACCGTATCGGCGCCGCCGTAATAAAGCTTGACCTCGCCGTTATTTTCCACGATAGCGCCGCAGGTAAACACTACGCTGGGAGTCTGCCCCACAAGTTCGTACTGCTCCTCGGGGATCAGTATAGCATCCGCCGACATAGCTTTGACCTTTGCCGGATTCTTCAGGTCCAAAAGACAAACGCCCAGCTGATAAACGAAGTGCGCCCTGCACTGGGTACGAACTCCGTGAAAAATGGTGAGCCACCCCTCGGGTGTTTTTATGGGAACGGCTCCCGGTCCGATCTTCGTCCAGGCCCAGCGGATGCCCTCCCAGTTCCTGAAGACGCATGCGCTCTTGCCCCAGAATACCAGGTCCGGGGAATAGGACACCCAGATATCTCCGGTATCGGACCCGGTGTTAGGGCGGTCGAGGCGCGCGTACAATCCGTTTATTTTCTCCGGGAAAAGCACTCCGTTGCGGTTATCCGTCTCGGAGATAAACCCTTCCCATTGAAATTTCTTAAAGTCTTTTGTCTTCACCAGGCTGAGCCGGCAGGTATGGCCGCTGTGCGCGGCATGGACCATATGATAGGTATCCCCGATCTTCGTCACGCGCGGATCGTAGTACATACCATCGGAATATTTCTTGAATTCCGGGTCATCGTGGGGCATGTCCACCGGCTTCGGCCGCGGTTTGAAATGATAACCGTCCTTACTTTCCGCGATCCAGAAACGGTCGACCAGGGCGGAATTCTCCACCCGGCAGATCATTATATAGGTTCCGTTGTACTTCGCGATGCCGGAATTAAAAACATTTTTAATATCGGCCTCGGCCGGGAAATCCTTACCCGTCAGGATGGGATTGCCTTCATAACGGTTACATATGGGATACTTTCTTGCTTTCATCTCCGGTTTCCTCTCTTTGTATGGCTTGTTAATATTCAGGCGATATCAAGCCACTCGGTATCGGCCCTGTTCCATTCTAAGATCTGATGCCCTCTGCCCTCAAAATATGCCCGGACCTTTTCCTTGTTGTATTTCAACAGGTCTTCAAGGATAGGCACCAGGATGGAGAGGACATTATCGGATATCACGCTTCTCCGGCAGATGTGCCCCATATAAGGCGCCGGAGAAACGGTTATCGGATAACCGTTGTAGGATAAGATATGCAGCATCACATGGACGTCGCTTGAACCGTCTCCTACGTATATTATGGCGTCTCTGGGGACATTCTCTTTTTCCTTTAGCATGTCCAGGGTCGCCACTTTCGCATGTCCGGCATTGGTCCTTTCAACATCTACGACAACGCCGTCTTTATAAATAAAAGTTGTCCCGTAGACATTGTCGGCAGCCAGGATGTTCTCTACCGCCTTCTCGACGCATTCTTTAGGAGCGGCGGATAATATATACGGGCTGAAGATATAATTATCGATCCCTTCGTTCAGGATCTTCATAAGGTCGGTAACGCCCTTCTTCAGTTCGACTTCTTTGCCTACTTCATAAAGAAGGTTCTTCGTTACCTTCCCTGCATAATCAGGGTCCCTGGTTACCAGATGCGCAAGTTCTCCGCCGAGCTGCACGATGTTTCTGCGCTTTATCTCTTCTATCTTCTGGCCAAACGCCTGAGCGGATATTCCCAGCTTTGCGCTCAGTATGACCCCTACATCGCCTACAGAAAGCGTCTTGTCGAAATCAGAAGCGAATATTATCTTTTTTTTCATGGAATTGGGAGTATAGCATTTTTTGGGCTAATATTCAACTCTCGTCTTTATGAGCTTAATATTGATCAGCGTTACTATAAATACCACCGCGAATATGATATAGCCCAGCGCGGCGGCGTACCCCATCTGGAATTTTCTGAACCCCATGTCATACAGGTACGCCACGACGGTCAGCGCGGAATCGAGCACGCCGCCTATGCCGAATTCGGATTCCGTCATTATATATATGCGCTCGAAAACCTGGAAAGAGGTTATAAAGCCCATCACGACCACGAATACCATCGCGGGTTTCAGAAGGGGCAGCGTTATATGCCAGAACTTGTCCCACATATTACCGCCGTCTATGTCGGCCGCTTCATACACAGCCGAAGGTATCGTCTGCAGGCCTGCCAGGAAAATTATCATATTGTACCCTATGCCGGCCCATATCGACATGACGATGATAGCGGGCATCGTCCATGTGGGGCTCATGAGCCAATCTACCGGTTTAAAGCCCATCAATATCAGGAAATGGTTTATCAGGCCGTATTTCTCGCCGGCGAACATCCATTTCCATATAACGGATATCGCTATGACAGAGGTGATGGCCGGAATGAAATATACCGCCCTGAAGAAGTTCTTGAAGCGTATCTTCTGGTCCAGGGCCATCGCCAGAAGCAGCGAGAGGACGACGCCCGCAGGTATTACGCAGACGGTGTAAAAGACGGTGTTGCGGATCGACTTCCAGAATCTCGGGTCATTCGTGAATATGTTTCTGTAGTTATCCAGGCCTACCCACTTCGGGGCGTGTATGCCGTTATACTCGGTGAATGACCAGTAGAAGGACGCTACGAGGGGCCCCAGAACGAAGACGGCGAATAGAATAACTGCCGGCGCAATGAATAAAAACGACCATTTCTGCTCGTTCAGTTTTTTGAGGAGGCTTTTTTTGTTTTTCATATCTATAAACTATGGACTATGGACTAAAATATTCCGTATTTCTTCGTAAGCTTACGTATCATATCGAACGCCTTCGGTACGTATTCGATCTCGTCTTCTTTGCCTTCGTACTCGACGTTAAAGAAGCCGCGGTAATTGTATTTTTTAAGCATTGCTATTATCTTATCGTAATCGAACTCGAGCTCCCTGCAGTCGGCAGACAACTTATGGATCTTGGCGTGCATATGGGTTGTATAAGGCATCGACTTCTCGAGCGCCGCATACGGATCGAGGTCGTGATAATTACCGGTATCGAGGTTGAGTTTCACCCACGGCGAATTCACATCTTTTAATAGCTTCAGAGTCTCTACGGATGTCGGCAGATAGCCGCCGCCGTTATGGGATTCCACGGCGAGCGTCACGCCTTTCTTCGCCGCGTACGCGGCGCATTCTTTAATGCTCTTGACGACCTTCGGCCATAGCTCCGCGTGCTTCTCCTTGGGCGCCCAGCCGGCGAATATGCGGAGGTTGGGCGCTCCGAGGAGGTACGCCGTGTCGGTCCAGCCGTTCACCTTCGCGACCTCGGCCTTCTCGTCGGATTCTTTATCCCTGCCGAAACTATTGCCCGGCGACACAGCCGATATCGTTATACAGAGGTCCGTGGCGAGCTTCTTTATCTTTAAGAGATAATCGGGCTCCTGGCTCTTCAAGTGCACATCGATTATATCCATGCCGCCTATCTTCAGCTCGTCGGCCGAGATATGCATGAGCTTCTCGAGGTCCATCTTGCCCGATGCGAAAGTCCTATTGTAAGACCAGGTGCAAAGTCCGAGCTTCATATTATTCAAACCTCCATATAAATTCTAAACCACAAATCACAAACAAATCACAATTACCGAAATCACAATGACCGGGACATAACTCTTACCTGTGTTTTTAATCATTTGGTCATTGTATATTGTTTGTGGTTTGTTATTTGTAATTTGTTATTTTACCTTAACCCACTTCCCTTTCGCGTTCGACTCATACGCGGCGTTTATGACGGCCATGGTGGCCCGGCCCTCTTCGCCGGAGACGAACGGCTTTTTCTTCGCTATGACGCAGTCGATGAAGTAGTGCACCGCGTTTTCCCAGCCTGAGGCCGTGGAACTGAGTTCAGGGTATATCTCCTCGGATATGCAGTTTGGATCTTCCCCCTGTCCGGTCTTAGCCATGACGACCTTAATGGGCTTTTCGGTGCCTATCGATGTCAGCATCTTGCCTTTTGACCCGTAGACCGCCGTAGTGACCTCATAAGGCCTCGTCGTCCACGAGCATTCGATCTCGCCCTTTGATCCGTCCTCGAACTTGAACAGGACGGTCGCATTGTCATCGACCTTGGTATCCTTTTCGATAGTCCTTATGGTAGCAAATACTTCCGTTATTCTCTTTCCCGCAAACCACCTTATGAGGTCGGTTATATGGACGCCTATATCCACCATCGCGCCGCCGCCGGACTTTGTCTTATCGTAGAACCAATGAGCCTTGCCCTCAGCCCAATATTCGGGGCCTGCGTGGCCTATCCTGCCTCGGATATTATGGATTTTACCGAGCGCCCCGGAATCGAGTATCTTCTTTGCGGCCTGATGCACCGGATCGAATCTCTGCGTCTGCTCTACCATGAGATAGACGCCGTTCTTCGCCGCGGCCTTCGCCATCTTATCGGCCGCTTTGGCGAATATCGATATCGGCTTCTCGACTAAGACATGCTTCTTGTTCCTGCACGCGGCTACCGCCATCTCTTCATGAAGGTAATTCGGAGTATTGATGAATACGACGTCGACGTCTTTACGCTTTACGGCTTTCTTCCAATTGGCCTCTATCTCGGCGCCGTGTACTTCGAACTTATCTTTAATGGCCTTTGCTCTGGCCGTATCGATATCGCAGAGAACTTTTACTTCCACCTTATCTTTGTAATTGACCAGGTTCGGCAAGCTCGCGCGCTCGGCGATCTTCCCGCAACCTATGACTGCCACTCTTACTGCCATTACTTCCTCCTTTTTATATTAAATACCAAAGATCAAAAACACAAATTAAAAATGTAAATATTTTAAATATTTGATATGTGTTTTTAATTTTTGGTTTTTGGTATTTAATTTACTTCTTCTTCAATGCCTCTTTGATGAGGCAAAGCGCTATGA
>Ga0116204_1001797_pt1 | contig 11894 bp, 9 predicted proteins | sample LakKivwa52mmetaG_FD_94481 | JGI IMG/M metagenome (GOLD analysis project Ga0116204, IMG submission 94481) | Anoxic lake water microbial communities from Lake Kivu, Rwanda to study Microbial Dark Matter (Phase II) - Lake Kivu water 52m metaG | ecosystem: Environmental > Aquatic > Freshwater > Lake ...
GCACTCGTGGCACTTGAGCGCTGCCGTACCGATGATGGCAACTTCGCGTACTCCGCGCAGCAACAAGCGCGCAAGCAGTCGCGCATGATCCCCGGTGCCGTTGGGCGCATGGTCAGCGGCGAGATGGCGCTGTTTCTGGCTGGACGCAGCGACACGGCGCGCGTGCAGGCAGCCGTGGAGGCGTTCATCCGCTGCTGGCGGGAACTCGAGGTTCGCCGTGCCAAGGGCGGAACGCACCTGCCTCCATACGGCGTTGCGCCGTACTACTTCTGGTTCGCGCATTACCACGCTGCACAAGCGGTGGAGGCGTTGCCAGAGCCGCGTCGCAGCGAACTTCGCGCGCAACTCAACTGGCTCCTCTGGCAGACGCGCGAAACGGACGGCACATGGAACGATCGTGTGTTCCGCCGCTCCGCCGCCTACGGCTCTGCGATGGCGATGATGTCTGCGCTGATGCCGATGAGTGCGCCGCCGAGCGCATGGAAGTAAAAATCTTCTGGACTCTGCGCGCGTGTGGAGTACGATTCTCCCTTCGATGCCCACCACCAAAGTTCCGAACGCCCCCATCTCCGCGCCGCCTTCTCTCACGCTCCCGATCGGTGGCAGCACTGTTCCGTCTTCGGAGCCCGTTCGTGCCAAGGCAGGGCAGGTATCTCTGAACGGCGGCTGGACAGTCGAGGACTCTGCAGATCTTTACCAAGTGCGTTTATGGGGCAAGGGATTCTTCGATGTGAACGCGAAGGGGCACGCGGTGGTTCGCCCCACGCGTGTCGCTGGGCACGAGGTGGATCTCTGCGAGGTCGTCAGCGGCATGCGTGAGCGGGGGCTGCACACGCCTTTGCTGCTGCACTTCACCGATCTCCTCGAACGACGCATGCGCGACATGCGCGAGGCATTCACGCAGGCAATCGAGGAGAACGCCTACAAGGGGTCGTATCTAGGCGTGTATCCGATCAAGGTGAACCAACAGCGCCGTGTGGTGGAGGAAGTTCGCCGCAACGGGATGGAACTCGGCTTTGGACTTGAGGTCGGTTCGAAACCGGAACTGCTCGCGGTCATGGGGCTGACGACGGACTCGCCCGACCGGCTGATCATTTGCAATGGGTTCAAGGAAGAGAAGTACATCGAGTTCGTGACCCTTGCCGCCAAGCTCGGGCGCAACATCATCCCCGTGGTCGAAAATATCGGCGAGCTGCGGCTAATCGTCGAGGCCGCGCAGCGCTTCGATGTGCGGCCGAAGATCGGTGTTCGGATGAATCTCTCCACACCTGGCGCCGGGCGTTGGCGGCATTCATCGGGCGTGAAGGCGAAGTTCGGCTTATCGCTGAGTGAAGTGCTTGAGACGCTTGAGTACCTCAAGTCCATCGGCATGGCAGACTGCTTGCAGCTTCTGCACTGCCACATGGGCAGCCAGATCCATGACATTCGTCAGGTCAACAATGGTGTGAATGAGCTCGCGCGCATCTATGCGGATCTCACCAAGATGGGAGCGGGCCTCAAGTACCTCGATGTGGGCGGCGGGCTCGGCATCGACTACGACGGTAGCCAGACATCCTTCGAGTTCTCGATGAACTACTCGCTCGTCGAGTACGCCAACGCAGTCATCTACAAGGCGATGAGCGTCTGTGATGAGGAGGGCGTTCCACATCCGACGATCGTGACGGAATCTGGGCGTGCCATGGTCGCGCAACAGTCCGTACTCATTTTTGATGTGCTCGGCGCGAACCGCCCTGACCGCGTGAGGGTTCCAAAGTCGCTCGATGGGGTTCCACCGATCGATGGCGAGATGCCGCGACCCGTCACGGACTTGTGGGAACTGCTCGAATCCATCAACGCGCGTCGTCTGCTCGAGCAGTATCACGATGCGCTTGAGGCGCGCGAGGAGGCGATGAGGCTTTTCTCCGTGGGCTATCTGCCGCTACAGCACCGTGCGCTCGTCGATCAGCTGTTCTGGGCGATCTGCGCGAAGGTTCGTGATGTCGCTCGTGATCTTGGCGATCGCATGCCTGAGGAGTTGGCGGATCTCGATTCGACCCTCAGCGATACCTACTTCTGCAATCTGTCCATCTTCCAAAGCCTGCCTGACATTTGGGCGATCAACCAGCTCTTCCCGATCATGCCGATTCATCGACTCAACGAGAAGCCCACGCGCAAGGCAACGCTGGCGGATATCACCTGTGATTCCGATGGCAAGGTCGATCGTTTCGTCGACGACCATGACATCAAGCGCTGCCTCGAGGTGCATGACTTCGAAGATGGTGCGACGTACCTGCTCGGCGCGTTCTTGGTTGGGGCCTACCAGGAAACGCTTGGCGACCTGCACAACCTGTTCGGTGACACGCATGTCGCTCACATTCGGCTTGACGCGAATGGTCAGTGGTGGGTCGATGAAATCGTCGAAGGTGATTCGATCGCCGAGGTGCTGAAGTACGTGCAGTTCGACGCGACGGAGCTCGGCGGGATGATTCGCCGCGAATGTGAGCGAGCCGTGCGAAAGAAGATGCTCTCGCCCAAAGAGAGCAAGCTGCTCATGAAGACCTATGAAAATGGTCTTGCGGGCTACACCTATCTCGAGCCGCAGCGAAACCCACTCGAAGATTGAGACGGGCGGTCGATATCGAATGTGTGTCGGCGGTTTGGGCTCGATAGCCCAGGCGCCGGCGTTCAGGCGCCGTCGTTCGCGCGCTGTGGCGGTTCGGACGGCACGCTTTCCGGTTCCGGCGAAATCTGCAGGAGTTCGATCTCGATTTCGTCGTCGCCATCGTCCTGACGCACCGTCACCTGCTGCTGCCGCGCGAGTTCGAGCAGTGCGAGGAAGAGCCCAATCATCTCGCCGCGTGAACGCCCCTCGAAAATGCGGCGCATGCCAAGCCGCCTCCGTTCACTGCGAGCGAGCCGATCAATCAGATCGGCCTGGTGCAGCGAGATGGGTGTGTCGTCGTACTCGACGCGGTGGTCACCGAGGCGCGTGACATCGACCGACTGCATGATGCGCTCGAACGCCTCGATCAGATCAAGCACATGCGCATCGTCGATCTCGACGGCGAAATCATCTGGAGCCGTTGGATCATCTCCGCCGTGCGATCCTGCAGGAAAACGCCGCGCGCTCTCATCACGCAGGCGCTCGAGTGTTCCCGCCGCGGTGCGAAAACGCTGATACGCCAGCAACTGTCGCACAAGGTCCGACCGTGGATCGATCGTCTCGCTTCGCGGATCGCTGCCCGCGGATTCGTTCGTGGCAGCAGCGGGCGCGAGCGTGCGGCTCTTGATCTCCACAAGCGTTGCAGCCATCACGAGGAACTCGCCTGCGAGTTCGACATCGATCCGTTGAATCTGCCGGAGCAACTGAAAGTACTGCTCTGTGATGAGCGCGATCGGGATGTCTGTGATGTCTACCTCTGCACGCCGTACGAGATAGAGGAGTAGATCGAGCGGGCCTTGGAAACTCGAAAGCCGCACCTCGTAGTCATCCTGATGTGCCATGAGTCGGCAGCGTATCCAGTAGCCTTTCAGCCATGAAGTCCCAGACGATGTCCGAGGAACTGGTTTTCATGGCCGAGGTGATCGAAGCTGAGGCGCGGGCGCTCAGCGTGATCGCATCCGATCTGCGTGGTGCGGCAGGCAGCCGCTGGTGTGCGGCGCTCGACCTCCTTGAGCGGTGCGAGGGGCATGTGGTCGTCTCGGGTATGGGCAAGTCGGGGCTGGTGGGGATGAAGGTCTCCGCCACGCTCGCAAGCCTCGGTCAACCCTCCCACTTCATTCACCCCGCGGAAGCGCTCCACGGCGACCTTGGTCGGCTGCGCAGGGGGGATGTGGCACTCCTGATGTCCTACAGCGGTGAAACGGCTGAACTCGTGGACTTGGCGCTGCACCTGAAAGCCGATGGCGTGGTGCGTGTCGGCATCTCGGCGCGGCAGACCACGGCGCTTGCGCGTCTGTGCGATGCGCATATCGCCATCGGTGACATCGTGGAGGCGTGTCCGCTGAACCTTGCACCCACAACAAGCACAACCGCCATGGCCGCGGTGGGTGATGCGATTGCGCTTGCGTTGGCGAGGCGGCGCGATTTTCGAGCGGACGATTTCCATCGGCACCACCCCGGCGGTCTTCTCGGTGCGGGGCTTCGACCGATCACCGAAGTGCTTCGTTTCAAGGTGGGCGCCAATCTTCGGGTCGTTGGCGATGCTGCCACGGTCCGCGAGGCGCTCGCGGAAGCGGGACAGGATCGCCGTTCGGGTGCGATCCTTCTGGTCGATAGCGGCGGTCGTCTTTCTGGCATCTTCACCGATGGCGACCTTCGGCGACTGGTGCATCAGAGTGAAGATGGGTGGCTCGACGGTCCCATCGCAAAGGTGATGACGGTGCGCCCGATGTGCCTGACCGTGGAGGCGGTCGTCCGGGATGCGGTACGACTCGTGCAGGATCGCCGTGTTGATGAGGTGCCGGTCGTGGACCGAGAGGGCAAGCCGATCGGCATGGTGGATGTGCAGGATCTGATCGCACTGCGAGTCGTGGAGAACTGATCGATGGAACTGGCGATCGGTGAAATCGATGGCAATGTGATGGTGATCCGCGCGGATGGCGGGCTCAACCGAGCGACGGCGAGTCAGATTTCCGAGCAGGTTGGCGCGCTCGTGGCGGGTGGTGTGCGCCATCTGATCGTGGACTGCTCGTCTCTGACGGTGCTGTCGAGCACTGGCATCGGTGTCCTGCTGATGCTGCACACTCGGATGAAGAAGGAGGGCGGCGATGTTCGGTTGTGCGGACTTCGCGGACTGATCATGCAGGTCCTGCAGTTGGCGAAGCTCGACCGCCTCTTTCAGTGCTATCCCGATGTTGGGCAGGCGAAACTGTCTTTCCGCACAGAATCGCTGTGAACCCCGTCAGCCGCCGAGCGCACTGCGCCGAGCTGCCAACTCCTCCGCCAAGAGCGCGCACACGCGGTCCTGCAACTTTTTCGCCTTGCCGACCGCGCCAGCTTCGCTGAGTCCGTTGGCAAGCACGCTGAAAGCAAAGCGCGTTCCATCGCTTGCGGTGACATAGCCGCTCAGGCAACAGACCTTGTCGATGTAACCGCTCTTGCAGTGCACTTGCGCCACGGCAGGATTGATCTCCTTCATGCGCTTGCGAACGGTGCCCGATCGACCGGCGACAGGCAGCGTGTCTATGAAACAGTTCCCGATGCGCTCGTCCTGTGCCACCGAGGAGAGCCACGATGTCATGCCATCCGCCGTCACACGGTTGTCCCGCGAAAGCCCCGATCCATCAGAGACCACAAACGCATCTGACGCGCGCCCGATTCGTGCCCGAAGTTCACCCTGCAGGGCGCGCGCACCGAGCGCCCACGAGCCGGCCGCGCCAGTCTTCGCGAATGCAAGACGCTTCAACAGGCACTCCGCGTACAGGTTGTCGCTCTCGGAGTTGCAGTGGTCAAGCACGGTCGTGATCGGTGTGCGGAGCACGGGGCCGATCGGCTTGCCAGATGGTGTGGCATCCGCTGCCGTAGCGATCCGCGCTGCGCTCACGGTGACTCCCGCAGCGCGCAGTCGATGTGCAAGACACTGCGCTAGGAACAAGGACGGATCCTCAACGGGAAACAGAATCGGGCTCTCCAGCCGCGTCTTTAGATTCCCGTAGAGCGTGAGATCGCCCGTCTCTGGCGTCCGTGCGAACCAAGCCGTGTTCTTGTCGTTCTTGCCTGTTCGGGATGTGCCCTTGTTCGTGATCGTGATCCAAGGCGCCTTCGGGGTGATCGTGGTGATCTCGGGGGCAGCACCTGCGCGTGGGGCAGCAGAAACCGCGATGCTGTTCGCATGAAAGTTCAGCCCGAATGGCGGCGCGCAGTAACGCTCATTGAGCTGGTCCTTGGGCCACGATGGGTGCGCTCCCTCGCGCGCAAAGATGCGGTCATCCACGACGATCTCACGCAGCTGCTTCACACCCGCAGCGCGCAGTGAAGCGACCCAGGTGTCGAGCAGCCGCTCGATGTCCATCCCCGTGTGAACCTTTCCTGATGCATCCGTGAAGGTCGCCTCGGCGAGCAGCTCTGGATCGCCGAGTGCAGGATCGCCATCGCCCACGATGGTCAGTCGATCGCCGTTCAGCAGCATGCGAGTGGAGAACGCGAAGTCTGGTCCAAGCACCGCGAGTGCAGCAGCCGTCGTCAACACTTTCATGTTGCTTGCCGGCGCGAGTGATTCACCACCACGAACAGAAACAATCGCCTTGCCAGTCGATGCCTCTCGGATACTGACTGCAATGACCGCCTTCTTCAGCCCTGTTGCAGCGACAGCCTCGCGGACCGATGCGCTGAGACCGTCGTTCCCTGCGGGGCATGCTGGAGCCGCGGCGAGGAGCATGGATGCGGCAAGTCCAAACGACGACCAACGCGGATTCTTCATCTCCCGTGTGGTATCGGCAAGATGCTTGACGATCCCGCACTCAATCCGTGCTCGCGTTCCGCCTGACGACTAACCTTCCAAACACGGAAAGGCTTAGGTCGCATCGTTCTCATGGCTTTGACTTCCACCATGCACCAAGACACGGGGCCCACGCCGCAGCGGCTCATTGCGGTCACGGGCGCAACGGGCTATGTCGGCGGTCGCCTTGTGCCTCGTTTGCTTGAAGCGGGATATCGGGTGCGATGCATCGTTCGCGAGCCGCGCAAGTTGAAGGCACGCCCATGGCGCACACACGCGTCTGTGGAGGTGGTGCAAGGAAGTCTGGCCGATGTCGCGACACTCACCGCGAATCTCAAGGGCTGCTTTGCTGCGTACTACCTCGTGCACTCGATGGAAAGCAGTGGACATGACTATGCCGAACGCGATCGCACGCTCGCTGGAGCATTCGCCGCTGCGAGCGCCGCGGCAGGCGTGGAGCGGATCATCTATCTCGGTGGGCTCGGCGAACTCGGCCCAGGGCTCAGCGAACATCTTTCATCGCGCCGCGAAGTGGAGCATGTGCTCGGATCGTCGGGCGTGCCGCTCACGGTGTTTCGTGCAGCGATGATCATCGGATCTGGATCCGCGTCGTTCGAGATCCTGCGGTATCTGGTGGAGCGTCTCCCGATCATGGTCACGCCAGCGTGGGTGAAGACGGAGTCGCAGCCCGTGTCCATCACGGATGTGCTGCACTGGATGGTTCGTTGCCTCTCGGTGCCCGACACTTCGGGCAAGACGCTCGAGATCGGCGGGGCAGATGTGCTGCCGTACCGCGAACTGATGCGCATCATGGCGCAGGAACTTGGACTCCGGGCGCGAGTCATCATTCCGCTGCCCGTGCTGACCCCGCGCCTGAGTTCTGGGTGGATCGGCCTTGTGACGCCGGTGTCGTATCGCATCGCGCGTCCACTGGCGGAAGGTTTGCGCAACCGAGTGGTCGTGACGAATGACCTTGCGCAGCGGCTGATGCCGCATCAGACGCTTGGCGCGCGAGACTCGATCCGACGAGCTCTTGAGCGGGTTCGGCACAATGAAGTCGACACTCGCTGGTCGGTCGCTGGTGCGATCCCTGGCGATCCCGATTGGGCCGGTGGAACGCTGTTCACGGATCAGCGTTCCATCACCATTGCGGCATCCGCGGATGCCGTGTCGCGCGCAGTGTGCCGCATTGGGGGCGGGCACGGGTGGTACGCGGGTGACATTCTTTGGCGACTTCGCGGATGGATGGATACTGTCGTCGGCGGACCTGGACTTCGCCGCGGGCGCCGCGACTCCGACGAGGTCGAGTTTGGCGAAGCACTCGACTTCTGGCGTGTGATCGGGGTGGAGCAGGGGCGTTCACTCGCACTGCTCGCCGAGATGAAACTGCCTGGCACTGCCACGCTGAACTTCGACATCGCAGCTGCGCCCTCAGGTGAGAGCGCACTCACGATGACGGCGCGTTTTCGCCCCAAGGGCATCCTTGGGCTGCTCTACTGGTACAGCGTGCTTCCGCTGCACAACATTGTCTTTGGCGGAATGCTCCAGGGCATCCGACGCGCGGCGGAAAGTGAGCGAAGCGCGGCTGAGTCGCCAGCCAACGCGGGTGCAAGACGGCAGCCGTGACGGACGCGTTCAGGTACCGACGCGAAAGCGCATGAACGAGGTGATCGTCACGCCCTTCGGCAGAATCTCGCGCACGGACTTCTTGTCGTCCTTCACGAACTTCTGACCGAGCAGCGTTGTCTCCTCGAAGTACTTGCGCAGTTTGCCGCCCGCCATCTTCTCGACGATGTCCGCAGGCTTGCCGGACTCGGCTGCTTCCTTGCGGGCCTCCTCACGCTTGGTCGCCACAAGATCCGCAGGGAGCCCATGCTCGTCGACAGCCATCGGAGTCGGCACTGCCGCCGCGATGTGCTGGCAGATGCCCGTGGCAAGTTCCTCCGTCAGCGGTCCGTCGAACTGCAGCAGCACCCCGAGCTTGTGATCGTGATGGATGTACTTGGCGAACGATCCGCCATCGAGACGCGTGCCGCGCGCGAAGGAGATGTTCTCGCCCGTCTTGATGCGCACCGTGTCGAGGCGCGCCGTCATGGGAGCAGTGATGGTCACCGCGCCGGCGCCAAGCGCGAGCGACATCGTCGCCAACTCGCCCGCCATCGCACGGAACTCCTCATTCTTCGCTGTGAAGTCGGTCTCTGCACGCACTTCCACGATCGTTGCCTTTGAGCCATCGATCGCGATGGCGATGCAGCCCTCGCCCGCGGCGCGGTCGGAGCGAGCGTCCATCTTTCCCTTCAGTCGCTCGCGCAGCAGCGCCTCGGCCTTCGCCAGATCCCCACCTGTCTCCGTGAGCGCAGCGCGGCAATCGCCGAAGCCAAGCCCCGTGTTGTTGCGAAGCGCCATCACCAACTTTGCATCGATGTTCACCGTTTCCATATGTGCTGTCCTTTTCTTTCTGGACTTCGAAGAGGCGTCAGATTGCCGACCGATGGCGGGCAAACGGATTACGCGTTGGGCTCCGGTGGCGTGGCGCCCGCAGCCTGCATCGGGGCTTCGTCGGCGGGGAGCCCGCCGCCAACATCATCCACACGGAAGCGACTTCGCACGCTTCGGCGCCGCGGTGCCGCGGGTGACGCACCATCTTCCGAGTCGCCTGCGGAGCCATCGACTGCAGCGGGCGCCGAAGTTTGGCGACTGACCTTGCCTTCTTGAACCGCTGCAGCGAGTTCGCGCAGAATCAGGTCGATCGAGCGCATCGAGTCATCGTTGCCGGGGATCGGAATGTCCGCGAAGTCAGGATCACCATCGGTATCGATCAGGCAGATCGTGGGGATACCGAGATTCTTCGCCTCACGCACGGCATTTGACTCGCGATTCACATCGATCACGACCAGCGCCGCGGGCAACTTCGACATGCTGCGAACACCGTTGAGGTTGCGGTGAATCTTCTTGAGTTCACGCGCCAGTTGCGACTCCATCTTCTTCGAGTAGTTCTTGATGCCGCCCGACTGCACCAGTCCTTCCAGTTCCTCGAGTCGGCGCAAACGCTCGCGTACCGTGCGGAAGTTGGTCAAGAGTCCACCGAGCCAACGCTCCGTGATGTACGGCATCTGGCACGCCGTGCAGTGCGACTCAACCGCGCCCCGAGCCTGGCGCTTCGTGCCGACGAAGAGCACATCCTTGCCCTCGGCAACGGTGCGGGTGATGAACTTCTTCGCCAACAGCAGACCCTTGATCGTCTCGCGAATATCGATGATGTGGATCTGATTCTTGACGCCCTGGATGTAGGGCCCCATCTTGGGGTTCCAACTCGACCGCCGTTGGCCGAAGTGGATGCCAGCTTCAATGAGTTCGTTGACAAGTGACATGGAGGATTCCTCTTTCAGACACCTCCACAGTTTGCGGAGGCAGCGACACCCGAGCTTCGGCCGGTGACCTTGCGGCGCCGAGCGCTCGTAGAAAGGGCGCTTGCGGGGGGGGAAAGACGTTCGCAGAGTCCACCCACCGAGGTGAACGCTGCCTCCCACTTCTTCGCCACAACGCTGTGGCGTTTGGAAATGGGAAGCAGAGCAGGGTAGCAGGGCGTGTGCCTCGCCGCAAGCCGTTCGTTCACAGTGTGTTGTGGCGCTCCAGGCGGGCTTTCGAGAGGCGTTTCTATGATCGCGCCCTCTCATGATCGACAAAGTCTTCAAGGCATATGACGTTCGTGCGACCTACCCGCAGCCACTCGATGAGGGGATCGCGTGGAAGGTGGGGCACGCGGCGGCGGAGTGGCTGACGGATCGGGCGCAGCGTGATGGTCTCGATCACCCGCGTATGCGCCACATCGTTGTCGGGCGCGACATGCGCAAGAGTTCACCGTCTCTTGCCGACGCGCTGAAGCGCGGCATTCGAGATTTTGGCGCGCATGTCATCGATGTCGGCATGGTCGACACGCCGATGACCTACTTCGCGATCAATCATCTCCAGTGCGCGGGCGGCATCGAAGTCACCGCGAGCCACAACCCGGCGCACTACAACGGGTTCAAGGTCAGCCGTGCGCACGCGAAGCCCGTGGGCACGGGCAGTGGACTCGAGGCGATCCGCGAACTCGCGCGCGCCGCGGTCGAAGGTTCCGTCGAACGACACGCGGGGCGCGAAGAGTCGTTGGATCTGTGGACTGCCTACCGCGATCATCTGCTGCGCCTGCTGCATCCTTCCGTCCTCGAGGGTTCTCGCGTACTTCGCATCGGGGTCGATGCGAGCAATGGCATGGCGGGGACGATGGTGCCGCGTGTCTTGGGCGGTGTGCCTGGATTCGAGATCGTGCCGCTGAACTTTGACAATTCGAGCGGCACCTTCACGCATGAGCCGAACCCGCTCGTGGAGGCGAACCTGCAGGAAGTCCAGGAGGCAGTGCGCGCCAGGAAGCTGGATTTTGGCGTGTGTTTCGATGGTGATGCGGACCGCTGCGTGATCGTCGATGAGCATGGCACGACGGTGGGCTGCGATCTGCTGCTCGCGGCACTCGCGCAAGATGCGCTGCGTGGGAAGGCGGGTGCTGCGGTTGTGTACGACCTGCGTAGTTCACGCAGTGTGCGGGAGGCCATCGAGGAGTCGGGGGGCGTTCCAGTGGAGAGTCGTGTGGGCCATGTCTTCATGAAGGCAAAGTTGGCCGAGACGGCGGCGCCGATCGGTGGAGAACTGTCGGGGCACTTCTACTTTGCGGACATGTTCAACGCGGACAGCGGCATTCGCGCACTTCTCGCGGTGGCGAGCCTTCTGGCGATGCGAGAGCGTGCACTCTCGGAGATCATCAAGCCGTTTCGGCGCTACGCGCAGTCTGGTGAGATCAACTTTGAGAACGCCGACAAACTTGGTGCGATCGAGCGGCTGAAGGCGGCGTACCCCCAAGCTCCGACAAGCGATCTGGACGGACTGTCGCTCGACGCGGGTGAGTGGTGGTGCAATGTGCGCCTCAGCAACACGGAGCCGCTGCTTCGCCTCAATCTGGAGGCGCGCGACCAAGCCACGGTCGATCGGCAAGTGTCGGTGCTCACGCCCATTCTCGGGCACCGCGTGGATCATTGAAGTTCGGCGGCGCGATATGCCGTGATGGCTCCCACAGTTCGCTCGGCTGCGCACTATGCTTTGTCCCGACATGGCCACCATTGAGCGCGATACGGCTGTCTTGGTTCTCGAATCCATCTCCGGCACAAAGGCGCGTGTCAGTGTGCCGAGAACAAACTACGAACTCGATCTGCTTGTGGAGGGTGTGACCGAGGGTCTCGAGGCGGGCAAGCGGTTGCGGGGGATCGTGCACGCCTGCGCTCTCCGTATGCACCGAGCGGCGGCTGGCGGCACCTACATCGAACCAGTTCAGGGAACGCCACGCATCGTGCAGGGGCGAGTGCTTGCGACGGATACGAAGTCAAACTGCGTTCTGCTGCATGCGGGTCTGCCGATGTGGGTGCGTGTTCCACAGGGACAGGC
>Ga0116204_1001798_pt1 | contig 11892 bp, 8 predicted proteins | sample LakKivwa52mmetaG_FD_94481 | JGI IMG/M metagenome (GOLD analysis project Ga0116204, IMG submission 94481) | Anoxic lake water microbial communities from Lake Kivu, Rwanda to study Microbial Dark Matter (Phase II) - Lake Kivu water 52m metaG | ecosystem: Environmental > Aquatic > Freshwater > Lake ...
ATCAGTGATGGTTGCAGCGATGCTTACATCCAGGATGTGACCGTCGATCTCAAACACCGGGGCAAGGGTATTGGCAAGGATATCATCAAGGTGCTGGTTTCCCGCCTGAAGGAAGATGGCCTCCAGTGGATAGGACTGATCAGTGAGCCCGGTTATGAACGGTTTTATCAGGCTCTCGGCTTTGAAGTCATGCCAGCATACACGCCATTTCTCTATAAGGGAAAGGAAGGGCTTTCAGGTGGTTCTGATCAGGAAAATAAGCAGGATAACAGCAATAAATGATCGAACTCGAATTACTCGAACTCAAACACATCCCCGCCCTCAGAGAGTATCTGGACAAATATCCCCGCCAGAATTGTGATTATGCCATCTGCAATCTCCTCACCTGGGGCAAACTCTACAAAAACCTCATCGGTAAATGGAAAGACCGGCTTTTGATCCTCAACCCCCGCTATCAATCACTCTGCTTCCCCATTGGCAAGTATCCGGAACCTGAAGAACTGAAAGCACTGCTGTTGGAGCTAATTGGACAATATCCCGAGATCGAACTGATCATTATCCCTGAGCAATACATTGAACAATATCCGGCTCTGAATGATGTGCTGGAGGTCTCAGAATCTGAAGCCTGGGCAGATTATATCTATGAGATCGACCGGTTGGCAACTCTTTCCGGCAAAAAACTGGCCAAGAAAAAGAACCTCGTTTCCCAGTTTGTACGTACATATCCGGAATATAAGGTCTTACCAATAACTGCAGAGAACCGGGAGGTCATTAACTCTTTTGCTGCCAAGTGGAAACGGGAGCGGGAAGTTGATGGCATCTACCTGAATGCGGAACTACAGGCACTTTCATACGCCATGGAGTATTGGGATGAGCTACCGATCCAGGGTATTTTGATCTGTTATCACAATAAAATTGTTGCCTTTTCCATCTTCAGTGAACAGACCACAGACACCATCAGCGTCCATTTCGAAAAATACGATCCCGATAAGAAAGGAGCAGCCCAGGCCATAAACTGGGAAACAGCCCGTCTGCTGCAGGGACATTACAAATGGCTGAACAGAGAACAGGATCTTGGCCTTGAAGGTCTGCGCCAGGCCAAGAAAACCTATGATCCGGCTTATATGCTGAAGTTTTATTCGGCAGTGCTGAGATAGGTGAGACGTGAGACGTGAGATGTGAGACTACTCACGTCTCACGTTTCACATCTCACGTCTTACATCTCACATCTCACACTTCATCTTCCCAACAGCAAGGGCATGAATTCAATATCCCTGATCATTCCCAGAGAGCCATTCCGGGCAGCAAATTCATCATAACACTGCACTTCATCCGGAGTATTTCCTGGCCTGTAGATTACAAAGGGAATGGGATCGTGGGTATGTGTTCTCAGTTTACATGGTGTTGGATGATCTGGCAGGAAGGCAATTGTGACCTCTTTTCCCTTTTCCAGTGTTGCTTCCATAACCGGTTTCAGCACCCGGGAGTCAAGGGCTTCGATGCACTTTGTCTTCAGGACATAGTCACCTTCGTGACCTGCTTCATCCGGTGCTTCTATATGCAAATAAACCAGATCGACCTCTTCCAGTGCTTCCAAAGCTGCCTGAACTTTTCCTTCGTAATTGGTGTTATAAAGTCCGGTGGCTCCTTCGACCCTGATGATCCTGAACCCGGCATAAACTCCTATCCCATGCAGGAGATCGACTGCTGAAATCATTGCTCCGGTCTTGCCATAGAGTTGCATAAAGGTCTGCATCTGAGGACGGTATCCGGCAGACCAGAACCATATTGAGTTACCGGGATCCTTCCCTGCACTGATGCGTTTGAGGTTGACCGGATGCCTGGCCAGGAAATCCTGCGAGGCAATGATGAGTTCGGATAGCTTCTGAGCGGTATTTGCTCCATTTGAAGAGACCTGAGCCCTTGGCAACACATCCCGCCAGGGAGTTCCGGGAACATCATGCGGAGGAGTGAGAACAATCTCATTACTCCCACCCTTCAGCAGCATCAGATGCCGGTAACTTACTCCCGGATGGAATGATACAGTATCCGAACCGAATTCTTCCTGCAAGGCCAGGATCAGTTCCCGACCCTCTTCTGTGGAGATATGTCCGGCGGAGTGGTTCTTGATCCTGTCATCGGCAAGACAGATCAGGTTACAGCGCATGGCAAGGACGTTCTCTGAAATCTCGACTCCCATGGCAGCACCTTCCAAAACTCCCCTGCCCTGATAGACCTTGCGGATATCATATCCCATAACGGCAAGGTTCGCCACCTCGGATCCGGGAGGCATATCATCCGGAACAGTTTTATACATACCGGAGCAGCCCAGAGCAGCAAGCCGGTCAGTGTATGGCTTTTTGGCTGCCATCAGAGGTGTTTTATCTCCCAGTTCCGGGATCGGGTAATCTGCCATGCCATCACCGAGGACGATCAGATATTTCATTACATACCATCCTTTTCCGGAGCACCGGACTCAGCTTCGCCATAATGCTTCAGGAGGTATGCTGCGAAATCTTTGTATTCGTGCCTTAGCGGAGTGATGAATTCCGGTTTTTGCTCAATCCCTTCCAGGGAAGGAGGCAAGGCCGGATCGATCCCCAGCAGTTCATTGATCTTTTCAGGAAACTTGGCAGGATGAGCGGTCTCCAGTGAAACACACATTATTTCCTCATCTTCCGGATGTCTGGCAAGGTAACTTTTGAGCCCGGCCCAGGCAACTGCACCATGCGGTTCCAGTAGCAGGCCTTCATCCTTCCAGGCAGAAAGGATGGTGGCTTCGGTCTCTTTATCATCGATGCTGATGGCAAACATATCCTGATGCATCTTATTCATATCGGCCGGTTTGTGAATGATGCCCTTTTCGTCCATAACTCCATCATAGAGAGCAATCAGACGTGCAACGTTACTGGGATGGCCGACGTTCATGGCACTGGAAATGCAATTGCGAGAAGGACTTATAACATGATATTCTCCACTTTCATAATAGAGCGGGAACTCGTCGTTGGCATTGGTTGCCACCACGAATTTATGCACCGGCAAGCCCATCTGCTTTGCTATCAGGCCCCCCATCAGATCTCCAAAGTTACCGGAGGGCACACTGAAGATGACCTTTTCCCCTTTTTGGCAGAGCCGGGACCAGGCGTAGAAATAATACATCGTCTGGGGCAGGAGGCGTCCGATATTGATCGAATTGGCAGAGGAAAGCTTGAGGTGCACGAGGGCAGGATCGGCAAAGGCCTTCTTGGCAAGTGCCTGACAATCATCGAATTTGCCTTCCAGAGACATGATTTCGATGTTTTTTCCCAGCGTCGTCATCTGTTTACGTTGACGGGCAGTGACCTCTTTTTCCGGATAGAGCACCACAACCTTGATATTGTCCAGCCCATAAAAAGCATTGGCAATGGCACTTCCGGTATCACCGGAGGTGGCTGTCAAAATTAGCATCTGCTCGTTTTTCAAGCCCAGGTAATATTGCATCAGGCGTCCCATCAAACGGGCGGCAAAATCCTTGAAGGAGGCTGTTGGTCCCTGATCCAGACGCATCACATAGCGCTTGGGCTTCACCTTCTCCAGCGGAACTTCATAGTTATAGGCATCATCGATCAGCGCTTTCAGCTTTTCGGAAGGGATCTCATTCCTGAGAAATTTACTGGCAATGGTGAAGGCGATGCCTCTATAGTCCAGATCCTGCAGTGAATTCAGGTCATAAGGACTGAGGACAGGAATCTTTTCCGGCAGGTAGAGTCCGCCATCTTCGGCCAGACCTTTGATCAAAGCTTCGGGAAAGCTGATCGGTTTTGCTTTCAAATTTGTTGAGTAATAAAGCATTTATGCTCCATATAATTTAATTAGATAGCAGGTCTTTGCAGCAAAACATTTTGCCAAGAAGGACCGTTTTGGAGTTCAAGCTGCCAACGTAAATGTTTTATGGCAGCGATTTTGAGGGCAGCTTGGACTTCAAACAGCATACTCGTCAACCGGACTCGCATAAAGTTCGTCACAAACCGCTGCATGCAAGTCCAAAGCACCCAAAACCGAGAGGCATAAGCCAGCCAGCATTAGGTGCCTTGAACTCCAAGTGAGACCGTTTCTATTTCCTCAGTTTGGCAGAGGATGCTCCCCCGGCCGAATACATTGGAGTGTTGCTAATCAGGTCTTTTCCATCCAAAAGCGCAAGTGCCTGGTCAAGATCACGGATAACGTCGTCCGGATGTTCGGCACCAACTGAGAGTCGGATCAAAGTTGAGGGGATGGCTGCCAGTTTGCGTCCTTCCTCGCCTTGTTGAGAGTGGGTGGAAATTGCCGGAATGGTGGCAACGGACTTGATCCTGCCAAGATCCGTAGCACGCCAGATGCGGTTAAATCCATCAAAGACCAGCCGGGCGTTTTCGGCACTGCCCTTCACCTCAAAGCTCATCAGGTGGCCATAGCGGTTTGTGGCCTGCATGTATCTGGGATCATCCTCGGCATCGACCAGGAACATATATTTTTTGGCAATCGGATGCAGCCGGTGATTCTCCAGACCGAGGTAGTTAACTCTATCCACGTGTTTGTGAGTGGAGAGAAAATTGGCCACTTTCATCGTGTTTTCGGACATAATGTCCATCTTCATGCGGATGGTGCGGATGTCGTTGATGATCAGGATGCACATCATGGCTGCCAGGTTTGGACCATAATCCCTGGCCGGCAACAGTTTAAGATAGGTACAGAAGTCCGCCTTGAGATCCGGATTTTCGATATTGGAGGTGATGTTCTTTTTGGCAATAATAGCTCCGGCTGTTCCGAATCCGCTGGTGGAGAGTGACTTGGTAACGGAGTGGATCACGATGTCCGCTCCATGGGCCAGAGGACGCATCAAGGCCGGAGTGGCTACCGTCGCATCAATGATCAACGGGATGCCATGTTTGTGGGCAATGGCAGCAACCTGCTCCACATCAAAGAAAGCCAGGGTCGGGTTTGAGGGCATCTCGCCATAAAGGAAACGGGTGTTTTCATCGATCAGCGATTCCCATTCTTCCAGATTGGTGGAATCAATCACCTTGCGCCACTCACAACCACTTTCCTTATCTTTGCGGACGGAAAAGAGCTGATAGGTTCCACCATAGACCTGAGAGGTCGCAACGAAATTGCGTGGACGCTTCGGATCCTTGGGATCGGGATGTAAAAACTCATCGACAACTGTGCGGATAGCGCTCATACCCGAGGATGTTGCAAGGCAGGAGGCCTCGACCCCGGTGCGGTATTCTTCCAGAAGTGCAAGTAAGCCCTCCAGATAATACATGCTGGGATTGGCAATGCGGGAATAGCACCAGGTGGGAATCTGATAACCCAGGGCGAGTTCCATCTCATCAGAATCACGATAGGCCTGCGAGGTTGAAAGATAGGCAGGCTCGATGATCGAACCCTGATTATAGTCCAGCGACTCCTGCATGGAATATAGTCCATGCACCGCTATTGTGTCAAAACGACAGGTTCTGAGCTGTTTACGATACTCATTGTGCCATTCCATGGCACGCATCGCAGCTTCCAGGTATTGCTTTTTTCCGTCCATATAAAACTCCTTGAAATTGATTTTTCCAAAGCATGAATTGAACTCGATTCCGTCAACTATTTTTTTGCATCCCTATAAGCACTACGGTACCATTACGGTACCACTACGGTAGTATTACGGTAAATTACCGTAATGCTACCGTAGTGGTACCGTAATGGTACCGTAGTGCTTAGGAGTGTCTTCTTTTTTTTTGATAGTATCTGATATCAATCCAGCATCCAATACCCAATGCGGCTGTATTATAAAACGCTGAATGGAAAATTGTGTGTGTTTTTTATGGCTGCTATAAAAACCATGCCACTACACAATATCTTGAAATCGTGCTTAAATCATGGTAAAAAGTCCAAATCTTTTACCCTCAGTCGCTTAAAATCCCTGTAGCTGAAGATGGAAGCCGTCGCCAGAAAGCAGCCAGCAGCCACAAATACCGCCATGATATTGAACACCTTCATCAGGACAAAGCCCAAGACCGGGGCAATTATTCCACGGATGCCGGTCATGGTGACGTGCACGCTCTGATACATAGCAGCCTCGTCGTTTCCGGCAAAATAGATCGAGCTCATGTTCCAGGAAATGTTGACAGCCGCCATCGCGATTCCGAACATCAGATAGGCGATAAAGACAAGTCCCACAGCGACAAAGCCCACATTCACGAAAAGCGAGGAGATGATGATCATCACCGGAAAAGCCACCAGCATTCCAAAGGCGATTGAGATGAACCGGAAGGGGTGGATGCGATCGTGCAGGCGTCCCAGATAAGGCGAAAGCAATAGCAATCCCACCTGAGAGATGATGCCTTTGGCCAGGAAATTGGTAGTATAACTCAGCTTGAGGTGATTCACCAGATAGATCGGGATCACGGGGGTCATGATGATGAAGCCCATGCCATAGATGGAAAAGTTGCGCTCAAAAGCGGCAAAGGCCTTGTTTTCCTTCAGAAGCCTGATGGTTCGGAACAAGGGATCGGTCAGCATTTCCCAGATATTGAGTTTTTCACACAGGCGGGGAGGATCTTCTTCCTTGATCCTGATCCGGTTCAGTAGCAGACAGCTTAGGAATCCTGCAACCCCCGTTCCGGCAAGCAGATAGCGGAAGTAGTTTTCGTTCAGGTCGAGGATGCGTCCGGCAACAAAGCTTACCCCGATCGAGACCAGCATCCCCAATGAGATTGTGTAGCCATAGACCTTTGCCCGGCGGGTGGTATCAATGTTTTTCTGGAATATGGTGTTTTGGGCCGGGATGAGCAGAGAATTGAAAGAAAACATCAGAGTCAGCATCACGAGATACTCATTCATGGTGGCCAGCCAGAGGGCATAGACCAAACATAGCCTCCCAAATATGCCTGCAATCAGGAAATAACGGGATTTATTGCAGCTACGCTCAAATATCCTGCCCCACCAGATCGATCCGAGGTTGGCAATGGGCCAGATCATCATCATCACCATAAGCTGCCAATCCTTGGCCATAAGTGCTTTACGGGCTATGATATCCTGTGTCTGTCCCAGGCTCATGATAAAGCCATTGAACAGGGCTGCAACCAGCAAAAGCCGGGCTGTGTGACGCTCTAAATATCTATTACTCATTTGAGGAGCTAAAAAAAGATTGACGTCTTAGTGTCAATTGCTTTTTTGACCCTGAAGAGATATACTCCGGAGAAGATAATGAAGATTTATAACACCATGAGCCGTCAGAAAGAGGATTTTGTCCCGATCACACCGGGAAAAGTGCGGCTCTATGCCTGTGGCCCGACTGTATATAACTATTTCCACATTGGAAATGCACGGGCTTTCCTCTTTTTTGATGTGGTGCGTCGCTATTTCCAGTTCAGGGGTTTTGAGGTCACCTACGTCCAGAACATCACGGATATCGACGATAAGATCATAGCCCAGGCTATCGAGGAAAGCCGGGATTTTGCAGAGGTTGCATCGCTTTATACAACTGCTTTCCTTGAAGATAGCGCTGCACTTGGAATTGGAAAACCGGATTTTCAGCCCAAAGCTACAGATTTTGTGGCCGAGATCATCCAGCTCATCATCCAGCTCGAACAGAATGGCTTCGCCTATGAAGTGAATGGAGATGTCTATTTCGACACCCAGACCATGCCATCCTATGGCTCACTTTCCGGGAAAAAGACCGAGGAACAACTGGCCGGAGCAAGGGTTCTGGAAAATGTTAATAAGCGCCATCCGGCAGATTTCACACTCTGGAAGGCAGCCAAACCCGGTGAACCGGAATGGGAAAGTCCCTGGGGAAAAGGACGTCCGGGCTGGCATTCGGAATGCGTTGTGATGTCCCGTCAGTTATTGGGTGAGACCTTTGACATCCATGGCGGTGGGATCGATCTCATCTTTCCGCATCATGAAAATGAACTTGCCCAGGCCATGGCACTGACCGGAAAACCGCTTGCCAACTATTGGATGCACAATGGCTTCCTCAATATCGAAGGGGAAAAGATGTCCAAATCACTGAAGAACTTCTTCACCGCCCGGGATATCCTTAGCCAATATGAGGCAGAAGTTATCCGCTTTTTCTTTCTTTCCAAGCACTACCGCTCACCAATAGATTTTGACCGCGAACTGATTGAAGAATCCAACCGCGCACTTAGGAATCTTCATTCCGCCTTTGCGGACTGGGACATTGCCGATCTGGAAGGAATGGATCCGGAACCAGAGGCACTGGCTGCTTTCAATACTGCCATGGATGATGATTTCAACAGTGCCAAAGCTATTGCCCTGTTTTTTGACCTGGCCCACAAAGCCAAAAATAAACAGAACCCGGAAGGCATTCGCAAAAGCGCTGCTGCCACTCTTTATACCCTTGGCAAGGTGCTGGGCTTTTTCCAGAACCTGAAGGCCAAACGGGATGGCCAACTCAATAAACTGTCCGGAGCACTGATCGAACTCGTGCTTGGCTATCGCAAACAGGCAAGGGAAAATAAGGACTGGGCACTATCAGATAAAATCCGGGACGATCTTGCTGCCATCGGTATTGAGATCAAAGACACCAAAGAGGGCTGCCTCTGGCACCTGAAGGAGCAATCATGAAAAAACTGCATATCATCATTATCGCCATCATCCTGGCTGCATTGGTCTTTTTCCTCTTAAGGGAATTCGTATTTGGTGGCAAAGGACGCTTGAACAAGCCGGAAAGCGTTGTCTATGACAATCTTAACGACCGCTATCTGATCTCCAATACCGGTAATGGCACCATCGTTGCCATGGATATGGAAGGAAAGATCACTCCCTTTATCATAGAAGGATTAAAATCCCCCAAGGGCATGAAACTGGGAGATTTCTATCTCTACGTTACAGACCTGACCCGCTTCCATGCCATCGACCTCAAAAAGGGAACCATTGCTGAAACCTTTGAGATCGAAGGTGCCAAGTCCCTGAACGACATCGAGATCGACGAAAACGGATTGTTCTATATCACCGATACCGAAGCCAATGCCCTCTTCATCTTCGACAAAAACAAGGGTGCCGTGGAAAAGACAATCAAACACGAGCTCCTTACCAAACCCAATGGCATTGCCTATGACCGTCCCGGCTACAGAATGCTGATCGTCTGCCAAAAACCGGCCTCTCCGATTTTGGAATATAAGATCGCCAGCCAGGAAGTAGGCGTCTTTATGAATACACTCTATTCAGACCTGGATGGCATCACCATCATCGAAGAACACGGAGAAGGCGAACAGGAACACGGAGCCATTTATTTCACCAGTTGGGGACAGGAAAAGATCTACCGCATCCCACCAGAACTGAACCGGATCGAACCCCTGGATGGCGACTACCCCTCTCCAGCAGACCTGATCTATAACAGCAAAACCAAAGAACTCGTAATACCACTTATGACTAAGAATGAGATTGTGATGAGGAAGATATTGTAATAAAAATCAACTACCGCACTTAAGAAGCTCCTGTTTTCCCCGAGGCTTGCTCTGCTATAAGCTCCTGGATGAGGTTCCGGTTTGCCCAAAGTGCACAACCACCCTCTCCTTCCGACAGCAATGCATGTTTTTCTCTGATTTTGGCCAAAAGTCCGGATGCCAGAGCATCCCTGAGGCCGGAGAAGGATAGGTCTGTATCGGAAAAGGGTGCAAAGGGACAGGGCTCGACCTTGCCCCATGGGTTGATATGGATAAATCCTCTTCCAGCAGCAAGGCAACCATCATAGCGGTCTTCTTCTCCTGGCAGGGGGATGAAGATGGCCGGGTGACTGGCATTGAGGGTTTCGATTTTTGCGGACAGGCCATACTTCTGATTATTGTTCAGGACATTGCTTTCACTTCCAGGCTGCACCGGCACATATTCCACAAAGAAGAACAGACGGCAGCCCTGTTTCACCATTCCGGAGATATACTCCGGGGAAAGAACCAGTTCAAAATTGGCGGATGTGAGGGTGATGGACATTCCCCAGAAGGTCTTCTGCTCGGTCAGACGGTCTATGGCATGCTGGAGTATGGCAAAGACGCCATCTCCTCTTCTTGTATCTGTATGATCTGCTTCACCTTCCATGCTGAGGACTGGCACCAGGGAGGGATTATTCCCAAAGAAAACAGCGCTTTGCCGATCCAGCAGCAAGCCATTGGTGAAGACCGGAAAGATGATGCGGGGATGTTTTGCTGCAGCCTCAAGAACGTCTTTGCGCAGAAGCGGTTCTCCACCTGCCAGAAGGATGATGGAGATACCAAGTTCCTCTGCTTCGGCAAAGATCTCACTGCAGCGCAAAGCGGAAAGCTCCTCCCCCTTTTCCTGATGCAGAGCTCGGGAATAACAACCTGCACAGTTCAGATTGCAGCGTTTGGTAATGCTCATTATCAGGATGGGTGGAACTTCCAGTCCGCTGTCTGCAAGCTGCTTACGTATCTTTGCAGCTTTGCGCTGAGCATGAAAAGTCCGCAGCAGGAATGGTACTCTGGATGGCAGTCCAGTGGCAATCCTCAAAGCCCGGGAGAACTCTCCCAGGATGGTTTTATCAAGTTTATCTCTTTGCTTAAATATCATTTAGGGATTCCTGATTACATTTGGGTACACCAATATCCGAGGGGCAATAATTGTCAAGTTAACAGAAAATAATCACCATTCCAGATATTGAGGAATAAGTCCTCCTCCTCTGGAATTTACTTCTGATAAGGGAACAAATATTGCGTAAAAAATAACTATGAAGAGGAGGTAAGATGAAATCTTCTTTATACATACTCATCGTTCTGCTCTGCCTTGCCATCCCCCCTCTGGCCGGGCAGGTCGCCATGAACATAACACTGGAAGGCGAACACCAAACCGCTCTGGGAGCAGTTTGTGGTATTGTGGCAGAGGGAGATCTGGTTTTCCTGAGCGGAAGCCAGCATGTTCTGATGTGCATTGACGTCAGCAACCCATCCCAGCCGGTTCTGCTCCACTATGCCAGTTTTCCTTCGGAATGGGGTTCCTATCAATTGACACCTGACTTTGGCAAACTCTGGAAGAGTGGGAACAATCTTTTCGTCTATTTGGGTGAAGGTTGTTTGGGTGTGTTCAGCTATGTTGAGGGCGAAGGATTCCAGGCACTGACCAGCTTCCAGGATCCAAGCGGGATCTATCCCGATGGATACTTTCAGGGCTCTCGGTTCATCTGTAGAACACCATCCTGGAGCGAACTCAAAATCTGGGATTTCAGCAATATTATGTCACCCCAAGTCCTGGGAAGCTATCTTTCCCCCACCTATATCCTGGATTATGCTGTTGATGGTAACTATATCTATTTCAACAGCATGACACATCCATCCCCCATCTTCTTCGGAATCAGTGTACTGGATATAAGTGATCCCACAGAGCCAATCCTGATATCCAATTACAATGAACTTCTCAACCATATTATTTATCATAACGGCTACATCTATGGATTTCTAAATCCATTCTCTCTTGCTGTCTTTGATGCTACAAATCCTTTAAACATAAGCTATTTGGGAACTGTGAACTATCCTCTTTATCCTTCTCCCGGTGAGATCGAAACATTGATCAAGGACGGCTATCTATATATCCGGCATGATGATGTCTTGCATGATAAAGAGTGGGTTTACTACTCAAAGTACATCTGTTATGATCTCAGCAATCCGGCAATTCCGGTTCCGGGAGAGCCGATCTTGGGCTTTTTCCGTTACGGTGGAGCATTTACAGTGGAAAACAACCGCTTGCTTGTAACGGATTACTTTAGCAATCTCTCCATCCATGCCCCCGCCAATAGCAATCAGATAACTGGAATCGGATGCTTCTCCGGCCACGCCATCAGTGCTATTCAGGAACTGGGTGGATATCTCTATCTCTCCAATGGCCATATTGTTGACCTGGACGATCCCGACC
>Ga0116204_1001799_pt1 | contig 11890 bp, 8 predicted proteins | sample LakKivwa52mmetaG_FD_94481 | JGI IMG/M metagenome (GOLD analysis project Ga0116204, IMG submission 94481) | Anoxic lake water microbial communities from Lake Kivu, Rwanda to study Microbial Dark Matter (Phase II) - Lake Kivu water 52m metaG | ecosystem: Environmental > Aquatic > Freshwater > Lake ...
ATACCGAAGGGCTGGAGGTGTCTGGTGTCCAGATCGATGGTCAGCAGGGAAGCGCCCTGGCCAGCCTCGATTAGGCGCATGGACAGAAGCTGAAAATAGGGGCAGGTGTCGACCAGTTGGCAAATGCGCTTGAGATATGCGGGATTAAGGGGTTTCACGGTGCACCAGTGATCTGTGTTCTTCCGGTTCTGGTTTGGGTGTCATTGGCCGGCCCGTCAGGTCTTTTTAAAACCCGAATCCGAAATGCAACAGCTTAACCGATTGAGCTTACCGGCTCAGCGCCATGAGCCGGTAGACCAGCAGCGAGGCGGCCCAGGCCGCGTCTTCGGGCAACAGGATCTGGCCGGCTACGGCATCGAACACCACGTTGGCCTCGGCGCCGAACTCCTCGTCGCCCTGCCAGAGGATCACCTGGACGTCGATCTTGGGAAAGACGGCAAACTGGAAGGCGGCATCACCGGCAGCCACCGGTTGGCCGTTGAGCCGGCCCGCCGCCAGGGCCAATCCGTCCAGATTGGCGCCGAACACCTTTTTCAGCGGATCGATGGCCCGTTTGGTAAAGGCCGCCATGTAAAAGGCGGCTCCGGGGATTTCCCGGTAGGCGATCCAGCGGCCCGTGGGTGCGGGCAGCGCGTCGGCCCCGATGTAATGCAACAACAGCACCTGTTCTTGCAGCGGGATCTGCTTGCCCGGTTCGTCGGCATCGTCGAAGACAAATTGCGGGGCCCGCAGATGATAGATGCGATTGAAAAAGGGGGTGACCAGGCAGTTGCCCTCTGCCAGGCGATAGCCGCTGCGCTGGGCGATTTCGGCCAGAGGCCGGCCGGCGATTTTTGCGATACCCAGGCGCCTGGCTTCAAGGTAGTCGTCGATACGGGCCATACGGTTTCCTTTATGTGAAAAGCGTTAATCCAGCGGATTTGAAATACCGGTTAAAAGTGAACACCGACTGGATGGGGCCAGAATACAAAAGCGGCCATAGCGGGTCAATAGGCCGCCGTCGCGCAGGCCTGCAAAACGTGTTCAAAGCGCCGGCAAAGGCTTTGATGGGCTGTTGACACCCCTGTGCTGCTATTTTTGCCTGCCTTCACCCGTTGTCATGCTTATTGCGGTGTTTCGAATTCAAACGCAAACGCTTCCTGAATGACTTGAAAGCCGGTCAGGTTGTTCGTAAGAACGGTGGCGCCGACTTGGCGCGCCGATGCGGCGATGGCGATGTCATTGTAGTGCTTGGGGTAAACAGGGTCCAACTTTCCGGTCCGCCGGAGGTAATGGCAGGCCTGCCCGATCAGTGAAAGCGTGGCCGCAGTGGGGATGATCAGACGGTTCAATTGGATAAACCTTGCCTGGAAAACCCCGAGATGCTTGACCTCATGCTTGCCGGTAGCGCCTATCCACAGTTCATGAAGGACTGGATATGCCAGATAAACGACGTAATGAAGGGGGTTGCGAAGTCGCTCATACAAGCCGGAATTGAAGATAGCGATGTAGATGTTCGTATCGATGACCACCTTTGCCCGCACGAGTCACTCCTCAAAGACCGGTTCAAACCGAAAAGTACCGGCATCTTGGAATGTTACCTCAGATAGCAGGATGTCCGTATCCACTTGCCGCAACACGGTGTTGATCGCCTCTTTTTCCGTTTTGGCGTTCAACGCGATCCTGATCCGGGTGATGGCTTCCTGGTCGAGTTCAATGGTTTTTTTTACCAACGGCATGTTTGTCTCCTCGGCAGGTCATTATAGCTGAACCATAAAAAAAGCGATTTTTATATGGCTTGATACTAACCAGTGGCTACCCCCCCCTGTCAACCTCATTGCCATCATCGCCTTAAAATCGGCACCGGTGTCTCCGGGCAAAAAAAAGCCCCGCCCTTCCGGGCGGGGCCTTAGTTTTAGGCGCGGCCTAAAACTTTAGACTTCCAACCACGAATCCGAATACAGGGTTTTGCCCAGAATCACGTTGACCGTTTTGGCGTAAGCCTTCATCTCGTCGGACAGGCTTTTGATGTCCGGTTCGTTGCCGTCCATCATTCCGTAGATCAGATCGACGATGTCCGGGCGCTGGCCTTTGGCGATGGCGGTGAGCTTTTCGTCCAGAGGATCGGAAATAACGGAAACCATCCCGCATTTTTCCAGCATCACCATGTAGGTCTGGTTGAGGATGGGCCGCAGGTGCACCGGCGGTCCGTTGGAGATGTTGGAAAGCCCGCAGGTGCTCTTGGCCCCGGGCGCCATGTCCGGGATCATCTTCTGGAACTCCATCAGGCTGATCAACTGGGGCTGCTGGATGTTGACCGGCGTGACGATCCCGTCCACCCATATCTTTTCGTTGGGAATGCCCGCCTCGTTGGCAAAGTAGAGCAGTTCCACGCAAAGGGCGGCCCTTTCGTTTTCGTCCCGGGGCAGGCCTTCGGGGCCCCACATCAGGGCGATGAAATCCACCCCATGCTCCGCGGCCAGGGGCACCATGCGCTCGTAGCGCTCGGGCCGGCACATGATCGAATTGATCAAGTGGCTGGCTCCGGGAACCGGCTTGATCACCTTTAAGGCAGCGGCAATGGCATCGATGTTGGAGGTGTCCAGGGCCAACGGCAGATCGGGAACCACTTCCTGCACGGTCTGCACCACCCAGGGCATCAGTTCATGGCCTTCTTTTTTGGCCGGCCCCAGATTGATGTCGATGTAGTCCATGCCCATTTTTTTCTGGTGAAGGGCCTCTTCTTGAATCGGCTTGGGGTCTCTTTCCTTGAAGGCCCGGCCGATGACTTTGGAAATCACGTTCAAACTCTCACCGATTAACAGCATGCATCCCCCTTTTCCCTTGCCCCTTTACCTGTTGCGGCCCCGGGGCGTTTAACCTTGGTCAGTAGTAAGACACTCTGGAAATCATCTATTTATTGTAATTTGTTTGGCGGCCTGCAGGCCGCCAAACAAATTACCGGTTTTTGAGAAAAGCCGGGATGTGGGCCGCTTCACGCGGACCGACGGTGATGGTCCAGCCGGGAAGCTCTTCTTCCATGTCCCCGGCAATCGCCGCGGCATAGCCGGGGATGATGATCTGCTTGTGCTTGATCTTGGCCTCGATGCCCGATTTTTTGACGAACATGCCGACATCGTCACCGGCGAACTTGCCCGCGGCCCAGGCGGTCATCACCGAAAGGCCCTCGGAATCCTTGATCAGCAGCCAGGTGGGCACGCGGCTGGCCTCGGTCTCGCCCGAAACGATAAAATAGGTCAGGGCGAAATTGGTGGTGACCAGCACCGGGGAGTTCTCGTCCGGGTTGTTGATTTCGTAAATACCCTGGGTCACGGTCATGGGCCGCTGCGGGTCGGTGAAGATGTTGAGCCGCTCCAGCAGCAACGGGAAAACGTTTTCACCGGAAAAGTCGCTCATCACTACGATGGCGCCGTATTTGGCGATGAACATGGCGGCGATCAGGGTTTCCACATCGAGGTTGGCCGCCATCTCGCAGGGGAAAACGATCGTGGGAAAGCCCACTGAGCGGTTGGCGTTTTTCAGGGCGGCCCGGCGCAGGGCCACCTGGTCGGTCAAGGCGGTTTGGATATCACGGGCCCCCGTGTCGATGACAAGGTCTTTTAGCCCCATGGCGGTGAGTTTGTCGGAAAGGGCCGCCACTTCATCGACCTTGCCGACCTTCAGCCCCAATGGCAGGTTGTTGTCCTTGGCCAGGGCCCCGAATGCATCGGCATTGGCCGCCGTGGCCCCGTAGATCAGCGGCCGTTTGAACCCGCAGGCCGCCACGGCCGCTTTGATCACATCGGCGTTTTCACTCATCAGGATCAGGTTGAACTCGCTGGTCTCGGCAATGGTCTTGGCCTTGGCGGCAAAGCCGGCGGCATCGCCGTTGACGTCCTTCAAGGCCACCAGTTCGGGCCGCAGGTTCAGCCCCACCCGTTCGTACTGCAGGGCGTTCCAGCTCTTGAGCTTGGCGGCCAGATCGGCGTCGCTGATATCCGAGGGCACCAGGGCGGCCAGCAAGGTGGGGTTGAAGAAGGTTTTTTCATGACGGTACTGGACGGTTTCGCCGCCGCAGGCGGCCGCCCTGACCCCTTTGCCGATGGCAACGGGGCGGATCGGCGGGGCCGAGGCCTCGGCCAGTTGGGCCCTTGCCTCTTCAGACACGTAGGGGCAACTGTCCAACTCCGCCTTGCCCGAGGCCAGGTTCATGGCAAAGGCCAGGCAGGTGGGCACACCGCACTCCTTGCAGTTGGTCTTGGGCAGCAGTTTGAAGATCTGAATGCCGGTTAATGCCATTGTATTCTCCTCGATATGATTTCGCGTTTGGTTTTTGGGTCCATCCTCAACGGTTATAAATGTTTTTGGCGGCGGTCTAATTACCGCCGCCAAAAAATTTATCAACCGATGATCGGCGGCATGGAAATGGCCGGATGGCCGACTTTTTGCAGGAAGGGCAGGATCTCTTCTTCGGTGATGCCCACGGTCTCATCGGCGATCATGTCGTAGAAGTTGGGAACGCCCAGTTCCTCACCACGTTTGATGATGCGTTCCTTGATTTCTTCCTTGAGGCTCTTGGGCATCCACACCATGCGCAGCAGACCGCCATCCCCCTTGATGAACTTGCGCTGGGTGATGTTGAACTTGCTGTGGCCGACAAAACCCGGCGACGAGGCCCCGCCGCCCATCACACCGGCCAGGGTGGTGAACTTCATCCCGCAGGGGGTTTCCCCGGTGTAGTCACGGTGCACCGTCATGACCCCGTTGCAGGAAGGCAGCATGGCGGCGATGGCTTCGCAGCAGCCGCAGGTGGTCATGGGCTGTTTGGTCAGGCTGTAAAAATTGTAGTGGTCGATGGCTCCGCGGGAGGCGGCACGGACAAACTCGTTGACGCCCTTCCACTGGCCCAAAACAGGGTCCACCACCTCACCTTTTTGGATGGGCTGGTTGGGCCCGGTGGGGTTGATTTCAAAGGAGGCCTTGCAGTCCATCCAGTTGTAAGCCCCGCACAGGCCCGTGCGCTCGGGGCTGACCGTGCACACGTGGGTGGGGGCAAAGCTCTGGCACAAGGTGCAGGAGTAATACGTTTCCACGGCCTCGTCGGTCATGTTTTCCACCCGCTCGTCGCGGGTGCGGTAAACGGCTCGGGCCGTCTTGGTCAGCTCGTCCACATCTTGTTTATCGGTCAACAGGGTCACCTGGACCTTGTCGAGGATCTTGCCGAAATCCTGGTGGAACTTGGCATGCAGGACCACACCGATGTGGTGGAGGGAAAAGCCTTTTTCCTTGGCGGCCTTGCCCACGCGGATCCAGGCGATGTCGCGCTGGCCGATGTGCATCACCCCCTGAATGTAATTGATCAGGTGGTGAATCTGGCGCTCGAGGATCGGCTCGAAGTCCTCCTGCATCTCGCGGCCGGCCACCTGGACAAAGATGCCCAGGGGCAGGGTCCCGCCTTCTTTGACATCGGTGATGTCCTTGCCCTTGATGATCACCTTGCCATCCTCGATTTCCTTCATGTCGGCCATGCGCACCAGTTCGGTGGCCTGGGTCTTGCCGCCGCCCATCTGGCAGACCAGATCGGCCCCGCGCACACGCTCGCCCTCGTAAGCCGGGCCAAAGGAGCAGGGGATGTCGATCTTGGACACCGTGGTCTTGAGCCCGCGGATTTCAACGGACTTTTGCACCATGTCCTCGTGGCGCACATTGGCCACCACGTGTTCGTAAGTGCAGATACCGGTGGGCAAAATTTCCGGGATGTCCGTGTCGGCCAGGGTCGGGAAACCCCAGTTGACACAGCCGGCCGCGGCCGCGGCCCATTCGGCGTTGACATCGCCCAAGGCGTTGACAAAGGCGAAGATGCGGTTTTTGTTGTACAGCAGCATGCGCTTGTAATCGCCGGGCTGGATCCCGCCGAAGGCCATGGCGGCCCGGTTGGCAAAGCCCAGGGCGAAAATGGCCGAGGAGATGTCCGGCCCGAAAGGCACGATGCGGGTGTTCCAGCCGACCTGGACCCCGGCCTTGATGAGCTGCTCGATCACCGTGGTGCCGTTCTGGTTGGCCGCGCAGAAGATATAGAGGCTGCGGCGCTGGTACTCTTCCACGATCATCTTGGCGATTTCCGGATCCGGGGCCGCCCCGACGATGGCGGCAAAACCCGGGGCCGAACCATCGACGAATTCCACGCCGCGCTTGCGGAAGACCGTGTCTTCGGCAGCGCCCAGCCAGATCTTGCCGTTGTCGATGTCCGGCTCTTCGGCGGTGAAGTAGAAATCGGGCTGGTTGAGATAGCGAATCGCCTCGAAAATTTCAAAGGCGAACAGGGCCGCCATGCCGGCGTCCAGCAGGGGTCCGAGATAGGGCAGGTGATTGGAGCCCTTGACATGGGGGGGCAGCAGCTTGCGGGCAAACTCCAGGGGTTTTTTCATGTCTTCCAGGGTTTCGACTTTGAGGCCCAGCAGCGAGTAGATCACCGGCAGGTAATAGGCCGTATTGGGAAAGCCGACCTTGGTGCTGGCGTTGTAAGTATCCAGGGCTTTTTTGTATTCGCCCTCGACTTTGGAAACGATGTTGTAGCCACCTTGAATGGCGGCAAAGGCAACTAACCGCGACATATGCTTTCCTCCTTCATTGAGGATTTATCGATTTTTGCATGTTTGACCACGTGGCGACTCCGATCATGTCGGTTAGGCCGAGGCTTCCAGCTTCTGACGATCGGCCATATCCAACAGGACCCGATCGCGGGTCTTGTCGATACCTAAAGCCTTGCGCGCCTGATCGATGCGGGCGATCATCTTCTGGGCCATTTCCAGGGGTGTTTCGGCCACATCCCATCTGCCGCCGTAGAGTTTTTCGATCTCGTTGAACAGGTAATTCTTGAATTCCGGGGCCCCATCAATCGGCAGGTGGCCGCCGAAAATGGTATACACGCCCGATGACACCACATACTGACCGATGGCGATGGCTTTTTCGCTCATCCATTCGGGCGCCGCGCCGACCGCCGGAATATCTGACAGGTCTTTCCAAGGTCCGCCGGCCTTGACCATCTCTGTGGCCGCCAGCAGGATGCGGGTATTGTCAACGCAGGAACCCAGGTGCAAAACCGGCGGGATGCCGACGGTTTCGCAGACTTCCTTTAGCCCGGGTCCGCAGTAAACCCCGGCGGTTTCAGGTGTGAGCAGGCCGTGCATGCCGCAGGCAATGCCGGCACAACCGGTGGTGAGCACCAGCACGTCGTTTTTGATAAGTTCTTTGACCAGGGTGATGTGGAAGTTGTTGTGCTGGGTGCGGGCGTTGTTGCAACCCACCACGGCGCCCAGGCCGCGGATGCGGCCATTGATGATATTGTCGTTGAGCGTGTAGTAGGACCCGCGAAAGGTGCCGCCCAAATGATACTCGATGGACTCCACCCCAAAACCGGCGATCTGGGCGGACTTGATCTGTGGAATCATCACGTCTGCTCCGCGGTTTTGGAAGTTGTCGATGGCCATCGAAACGATGCGTTTGGCATCTTCCATGGCGTGGTGTTCGTCGAATTCGATGTGAATGACGTTGGGCTGCTCCATCTTGGCGATGGGATGGGTGGTGATCAGCTTGGTATGGAAACACTTGGCAACATTGGCCAGGTTCTGAAACACACACTGCACATCCACCACCATTGCATCGCAGGCTCCGGTGATAATTGCCAGTTCTTGCTGCAAGAAGGTGCCTGCCGGCGGTACGCCATGACGTTGGAGGATCTCGTTGCCCGTGCAGCAGATGCCGCCCAACTGGATGCCTTTGGCGCCCTTGGTCTTGGCGTAATCGACCATTTCCGCGGATTGGGCCGCTGCCACGATCATTTCCGAAAGCACGGGTTCGTGGCCATGGATGAGGATGTTGACATGGTCCTGTTTCATGATGCCGAGGTTGACTTCGGCTTGCAGCGGCGTGGGCCGGCCGAACATCACGTCCTGCAGGTCCGTGGCCATCATGGCGCCGCCCCAGCCGTCGGCCAGCGACGTACGGGTGCACTGCTTGACGATGTTTTTGTAATCCTGGTCCACGCCCATATGGGTGCGGTGCATGATTTCCACCACTTCGCGGTCGATAGACCGCGGCTCCACGCCGGCTTTTTTCCACTTTTCCTGCAGGGGCAGGGGCGCCCGTTTGAGGTAGTACAGCGTGCCCTCGGGTTTGCCGAATTCAGCCACGGCCTTTTCGGCCACTTCCAAGGCGATCTCGTCGATGTTGCGGTCCTTGACCTGGCCGTCTACGGTAACGGTGGTGGCCACATCAAAGCACGGGGCAATCTGCAGCAGGCGCGCGACGTCCTTGATCTTGTAATCTTGGGTTTCCTTGCGGGCCACGGACAGGAACACCTCGGCCACGCAACGGCCATGGTCCGAGTGGGCCGATGTGCCGGCAGCCACCATGCGGGCGAAGTTGCGCGCGGCAATGGTGTTGGCCGTGGCACCGCAAAGGCCCTTACGGGTGTCGTTTTCCGGGGTTATGTCCTTGGTCAGGGGGACGCGGCAGGGCCCCATGGCGCAGTTCTTACAGCAAATACCCTGTAAACCGATGTTGCATTGTTTCATGGCTGCGGCCCGGTCAAATACCGTCTCAATGCCCAGTTGCTGGGATCTCACGATCATCTGCTGGGTTGCCACATCAATGGATGCTTCCTTGGGATCAGCCAGCTTGGCTGTTTTTTCGACCTTGGCAGCCACGGCTTTCTTTTCTTCTGTCATCAGAGGTTCCTCCTCATGGTTGTGTGATCAGGTCACGGGCGCTAAAACCGCCTGTGAATGCGGTTAAGCTGTTCGAGCATTTTTTCGGTCATTGTTTTTTGAATCGCCGCGGCTGTCATGGATACGGCCTCCGTGGCCGCCTTGTGCATGTGGGCCTTGCGCTCCTCGCGCTCTTTGGCCCGCTGCTGGCGCATGGCCTCTTCTTCGGCGTCGCGCTTGGCAGCCGCGTCGGCTTCGGCCTTTTTCTTGGCGTCGGCTTCGGCCTTGACCTTGGCGTCGGCGTCGGCTTTGGCCCGGGCCTCGGCATCGGCCTTGGCCTTGGCATCTGCTTCAGCTTTGGCTTTGGCATCGACTTCGGCCTTGGCCTTGGCAGCGGCTTCCGCTTCAGCCTTGGCCTTGGTATCGTCTGCCGGAGCCGCGGGCTTGGGTGCGGCGGCTGCAGGAGCGGCCGCAGGCTTGGGCGCTTCGGCCTTGGGCGCCGGGGCCGCCGCCTTGGGTGCGGCTGCCGGTTTGGCTTCCGCTTTGGGTGCAGCAGCCGGAGCCGCTTTTTTCTCCTCGGCGATGGTCAGATCCGGCGCCGGGGCCAGGGCCGCGTAATCGATGGCCGCTGCGGGCAGGATCTTGGCGATCGGGGCCACCTTGGCGGCGCTGCCGCCGTCAACGGCCAGGTCGATGAAGGCCTTGACCAGGCGGATCGCTTCGGGATGGCGCATGATCAAAATATCGGAGCCGGCCAGCAGGTAGGTCACCGCGCCCACGGCTTCCATGAGAATCCCACGGCGTTCCGGGTCCCCCAGGGCCGGGGCGTCGGCGGCGGTCTGCTTGGCTTCCTTGCACTTCCACACCTCGTTGCCCAGGTTGTTGATGATGGGCAGTTGCAGCTTGTCATCGCCCTGGGCCATGGCGGCCATCTTGATGCGTTCCATCACCGAATAGCTGTACTCCATCCCGTAGCCCAGTCCGCCGGTGGTGGGATCGATGAGCATTTTGTCGGGTTTGACACCGAGGTTTTCCAGCAGGATGTTGACCTGTTTGGCCAGGTTGACGTCGATGGGCGAAGAAGAGATGATCGTGTGGCCATAGCCCATGGCCGCGGCCCCGATCACCTTGTGGTTTTTGTCTTCCACCGGCCCGATGGTAAGATTTTTGCCCTGGGTGGCTTCCGCGACTTTTTTGAGCACTTCGGCATCTTTTTCCACATTGGCGCAGCCCCAGACGACCAGGGGCACGTCAACGGCGCCGAGCACTTTTTGCACGGTGGCCACGGCGGCATCGGCGCTGGCATTGGCACCGTTGGGGTCGATGCTCTTGAGCTGGAGCACGATCATCTCTGCGCCAAAATCGTTGACGCATTTTTTGGCCCAGGCCGCCGGATCGTTGACCACGTCCTTGAACGGGGCCAGGGCCGCCTCGGCCCAATCTTCCGGCGCCATGTCCCATATTTCCATGGCGATGCGGGGTTTGTTGGCGATCTTGCCCTCGAACTGGTAGAAGGGATAGCAACTTTGCCCCCCTACCGTTACAGCTTTGGCGCCGGTGCCGATGGTGATCGGCCGGATGGCGCCCGAGTAAGTTTCTTTGTAAAATTCAAGACCCAATGTGACCTCCTTGTTCAGATGCTAGCGGTTGGTGAGTGCAGTTAATATCCGATGCGCATCCTCCGGCGATAAGAACCGGCCCTTACGGGCCTTGGCACAATGTGGCAATCCCCTCCTTTCGTCTCGCTCCGTGGTTTATTCTTTTAAATCTGGATGGTTTGTCTGAAGCTCCCGAAATTAAAAAATACGGAAAGGCCCATGCCGGAAAACGGTTTTCCGGGATCATCGCCCAGGCGTCCAAAGATCGTATCTCGACTTTTTCACTGACAAAAATCGTCTAAAAGACGATCAACGTGACCCTATTATATAGGACGGCAGGCTTTGTCAATAGTCCCTTACCAATGACGTTCAGAGACCCGTCAAGGCGAGAACCAAGCGTGTCGGCAGGCCCGGCCTATCCCGGGGGCGTGCTTCCGGTGGCCCTGCGGGCGGCCAGGCGGTCGGCCAACCGGGGGAAGCGCTTTAAATCCGTGTGGGGCAAAAACATGGCGGCAATGTAATGATCCATGTAACTGGCCGTTTCGGAAAGCTCGAAATTGGTCATCTTGCGGGTCACTTCCACAACGTCCTGGCGGATACGGTTGGTCAGGCAGCTCATCTTGGCCCCCAGCAGGGACCCGTTGCCGATGTAAGTGATGCGGGCCGGGTCCATTTCCGGCAGCAGGCCGATGATCATGGCCTTTTCCAGGTCCACGGCACTGCCGAACCCGCCGGCCAGGATGATGCGGTCCAGATCGTCGAGCCCCAGGCCGACCTCGGCCAACAAGGTCATGCAGCCGGCGTAAATGGCCGCCTTGGCACGGATGAGGTTTTCCAAATCCACTTCGGTGAGCACCAGGTCCCGGTCCAATTGGGTTTCCGCCTGCCAGGCCAGCACGTATTCCCAGATCCCGTCCTGTTGCCGAATCCGGGGCGTGGCCAGGCAGCGATTGAACTTGCCCTGGCTGTCCAACACCCCGGTTTCAAACATCGTGGCCACCATGGTGATCAGGCCCGACCCGCAGATTCCCTTGGGCCTGGCCCCGCCCACGGTGAGGTTCATCGGTTCGAAGGTCACCGGATCGATTGAAAAATCCTCGATTGCCCCCTTGGCGGCCCGCATACCGAAGGTGATGCCACCGCCCTCGAAGGCCGGTCCGGCCGAACACGCGGCACAGGCCATCCAGTCGCGGTTGCCGATAACAATCTCCGCGTTGGTGCCCACGTCCATGAACAGGGTCAGTTCCCTGGCCTGATACATGCCCGAGCCCATCACCCCGGCCACGATATCTCCACCCACATAGCTGGACACCGCCGGATAGACCAGGGCCGTGACATGGTCATCCAAATCAAGGCCCAGGTCCTTGGCCCGCACCGGGGGAAACAAGGTGGCCGCCGGCACGTAGGGCGAACGCCGGATGTAGCGCGGGTTGATCTTTAAAAACAGTTGGGTCATCGTGGTGTTGCCGGCAAGCGTGATGGCCGAGATCATGTCCGGGTCGACCCCGGAACGCTTGAGCAGGACCCCGACGATCTCGTTGATCGTGGCGGTGACCACCTCGTGCAGTTTTTCCAGGCCCCCGTTTTTTTCCGCATAAACGATCC
>Ga0116204_1001801_pt1 | contig 11885 bp, 8 predicted proteins | sample LakKivwa52mmetaG_FD_94481 | JGI IMG/M metagenome (GOLD analysis project Ga0116204, IMG submission 94481) | Anoxic lake water microbial communities from Lake Kivu, Rwanda to study Microbial Dark Matter (Phase II) - Lake Kivu water 52m metaG | ecosystem: Environmental > Aquatic > Freshwater > Lake ...
CCTGCTTCATCCAAAATGGAATATGAATCTATTAAAGAAATAGGGAAAAACCTTGAAAAATGCAGTGTAGCAGCTTTGTCGCGCTCTTTGATTAAGGACATAAAAGTAACGGCAGAAGCATTAAGTTATGCAAAAAATCCCTTTCTTCATTTGTCCCTTGCAACTTCTCCTATACATCGCAAATATAAATTAGGACTTTCCCAAAACGAGGTATTAAAAAAAGTTAGGGATATGACCCTTTTTGCTTCTGGTTATTGTTCAGAAATTGAGTTTGGCGCAGAAGACGCGACTCGTACAGAACCTGAATTTTTGATTGAGGTATATGCAACTGCAATAGAGGCAGGGGCTAAAGTTGTAAATATGGCGGATACATTGGGTATTGCTAGCCCAAACCAAATCCAAAAATTAACAAAAAAAATACTTCAGGCCCTACCGATGCTGACGAGCACTCATAGACTCTCCATACATTGCCATAACGATATGGGTTTCGCGCTTGTGAATAGCCAAGCTGCACTTTTACAGGGTGCAAGTCAAGTAGAAGTTACTCTTTCAGGTGTAGGTGAGCGGGCTGGAAATACTACCTTAGAGTCTATATATGTACTTGATTTACGCGGAATGCTAATCAAAAATCAGAACAACCAAAAAAGAGTTACTAGGCTGAATATTAAAGATATTTACTCCTTAAGAAAAAAAGCGCGTATATTGCTTAAAAGACCAATCTCTCCCTTGCTTCCGCATGTAGGCCAAAATACTTACCAGCACAGTTCAGGCTTGCATCTAGATGGGCTCTCTAAGCATCACCTTACCTACCATGTACCTAGTATACCAGAAATACAGCCCATATGTGTGCTAGGCCCTCTTTCCGGGACGCGAGGTTTTTGCCAGTATCTAATGGACAGAGGCATAGGAGAATATGGAAGACAGATTAAACAAAGGGCTGGAGCGCCATTAAAAAGGCTTTATCAATTGAGTAATGAGGAAAAAGGGGATCTATTTATAAAGTTAAGAGGATATCTAAAGGATTCTAGTTTATATGGATATACAGATATACTAAACTTTTTGGCAATACAAAAAGTTTTATTACCTCCATATTATAGTCAAATAGGCAATAAGGCTTTATCCAGCAAAAAAATTAAAAAAACAACAACTATAAAAACTTCGCAAGCAATACTGTCCGTACAGTATATATGTGCTGATAGAAAAAAGGAACTTAAAATTTTAGAATCGGATTGCGCTAGCTTTACCCTTCTATATCAGGCATTTAAAACAATAATTCCTTTCCAATTTAAAGATATGGATTTGGAAATATTTTCTTACTCCGAAAAATCTCTAGAAAAGCACACAGTTCAAGGTACAGTAAAGGTTGGGGGAAAATATCTCTCGGCCCAAAGACATGGTGTAAATAAAGGTCAAACTTTAATTGCGCTTATTTTGGATTTTATTAATATGTATAATCACCAATTTAAAATTAAGTAAATCACCAAAATTAATTATGGTAAATAAAAACAAAGCTTACGAAAGTAATTTGAAGTTAGGTCAGAGGCAAACTGCATTTGGGAGTGTTCAACGATTCCTTTCTCCGCATAAATCCTAAAGAAATAACCACAGTTTATTGGGTAAAATATGGAAAATTTTTTTTATCGTAAGGCCGTAAAAGAAGACTTACCCTATCTAGTGGAATTTTTAGCAAAACTATTCATGTTAGAACAAGACTATACCATAGATAGTGGCAAGCAGAAAATGGCCTTAGAGCTGATTCTTAAAAGAGAAGATCAAGCTGTAATTTATGTGGTCCTATTTAATGATATCCCTTGTGGTATGGTGAGCGGGCAAATTGTTATTTCTACTGCTACCGGGGCCCCAGCTGTATGGGTCGAAGATCTATATATACATGAGAATTACCGGAATAAGGGGTTAGGTACTAAAATTCTTGAACATCTTCAAGAATGGGCGCTTGAAAAAGGTGCGGGACGGATTCAGCTACTTGTTGATGAACATAATTTGGCTGCCCAAGAATTTTATAATCTCCGGAAGTTTTCACGGAGCAATATGCGAGCCTACTATAAGTATAGTGCGCCATAATTTAGACTCCAAAATTTAAAAAGAGAAAAGTGAAGAGTATTTAGGGTCTACTGAACAACTCCATTTTTAGCAGCAGACCCTAATACTTTATAAGAAGGAGGAGGGTGGTACTGCGTCCCCCCTCCTATTTGCTCGTTTACGAGTGCCTTCACTTACCTTCAGGCACCTTTCGTTTCACTCGCAAATAGCCTCCCCTCGCTAGTTTGGCTGTGCACCCAGGTTAAGTAGGCTCTGCTGAATTACTTGAGTTTTAGCAGCAGACCCTAATTAAACCTGTCGGTACTTTTTAAAATCAATTCCGTACCGGGCTACTCTAAGACCCATTATTCGTTCGGTAATTCCAAGTTTTTTGGCAGCTGTTGCCATTATTCCATTTGAGTCTTTAAGTGCTTCTATTATTAATTCTCTTTCGTAAGAAGCCATCATCACATCAAGTGAGCCTTCGACACGTGTATTACTCGAGGAGGCTGTCTGTAAACTAGGGGGCAGGTTATGTGAGTGTATCACATGATCGGATGAGAGGACAACGGCACGCTCAATACAATTTTCAAGTTCACGGACATTTCCGGGCCAATGATAACTCATCATCATGTCAATGGCAGGAGTTGAAATTCTTCGAACATCTTTCCCGTGTTCCTTACTAAAATGTTTGATAAAATGTTCGGCTATTAAAAGAATATCCGTTTTACGGTCTCTGAGCGGGGGTACAATGAGAGGAAAAACATTAAGGCGGTAGTATAGGTCTTCACGAAACTTACCATTCTGCATTTCTTGATGTAGGTTGCGGTTAGTGGCGGCAATTATTCTGACATTAGCTTTTATGGTTTCATTTCCACCGACCCTTTCAAATTCTTTTTCTTGGAGAATGCGGAGGAGCTTACTCTGTAAAAGGAGGGGCAACTCACCAATTTCATCTAAGAAAAGGGTCCCACCATCTGATGCTTCAAATCGTCCCTTCCTTTGTTGAATAGCTCCAGTAAACGAACCTTTCTCGTGTCCAAATAACTCACTTTCTAGCAGGGTATAAGGTATGGCAGCACAATTCATTTTAATAAAGGGCTTATCTGCACGTGATGATCCGTAATGGATAGCATGAGCAACAAGTTCTTTTCCAACTCCACTTTCGCCTAAGACAAGAACAGTAGAATTAGTCTTGGCGACACGGTCGATGAGGGGATAAATTGAGCGCATGGACTTAGAATTTCCAATTATATTAGTGGGTCTAAACTTTTCCTTAAGCTCATCTTGTAAACGCTGATTTTCATCACGAAGTTTATTGAGTTCTTCTTGTGATATTTGGCGCAATTTTACTGCCTGCGAAATGACAGTTGAAATAATGGTTAACAGGCGTACATCTTCTTCAAACTCAATAGCTTCATTAAAGAGACGATCGACAGATAAAGCACCAATAGTCTCAATACCATTTTTAATGGGAACACAGATAAAAGAAATATCCGATTTATTTAGATGTTTGCGAGAACCTGTGCGATCAAGGAAAAAAGGTTCCTCTGAAATGCGGGGCACTATAATAGGTTGACCAGAATCGACTACTTGACCTGTAATCCCTTCGCCAAGAAAATATCTGCCTTTAGCTTTTTCATCAGGTTGTAACTGAAGGGCTTCATCAATAGTGATTTCACCAGTTGTCCTATTTAAGATAGTAAGAGTCCCACGGTGCATATCTAGGCGCTCTGACATAAGCTGCAAAACAATGTGCAAAGCCGTTTTGAGCTCTAAATTTTCAGATAGAGCTTTGCTAATTTCAAATAACAGGCTTAGCTCTTTAACTTCCCGTGCAAGTGTCAATTTATACACCTCTCCTGAGTAGTAAAATAGTGACAGCTTCGAACATGTGTTGACAAAAACTGTCAAGCACCTAATAGCTAGCGATTTAACATTATACTTTAGGATAAAAGCAAATTTTAGGCCATATATAAATAGAGTTGTTTATCCCTATAATTTTTGATTTTTAGAATAATTTGATAAAATATTTTTAAATCTAAAGGAAATTTGTATTCCTAAAAAATTACGGACTGCATTATTAAAGTGATGTAAAAGGAAGCACAGATAATTAAGGTCTATGAAAAAGTATGAAAATCAAAACCAAAATAAATCGATATATGGATTGATAAGTAAAATAATGAAAAGTCCTGATAGTACACAGATCGAGATGATTTTTTTACGGAAGCGGAAGAAAAGCGCGATTATCCCAATATTTTTTTATGAAGGCACTGCGACCTGATCTCTCCTTATAGCGGCAATAGGCTTTGTAATTTTTTACATGGTAATTTTGGTGGTATTCTTTAGCAGAATAAAATTCCTTTGCAGGATAGAGAGGTACATCGATGGCCATTGGAAATATTTTTGAATTTTGTAAGGAATTTAGATGAGAAGTAGCACTACCTTTTTGCTCAAGGCTGTAATAAAAAATCCCGGTTCTATACTGCGAACCACGATCGTAAAATTGTCCTTTGGAGTCTGTTGGGTCTATGTTCATCAGAAATATTTTGACTAGATGTGAAAAACTAACCACAGAAGGATCGTAAGTAACAAGGACAGCTTCTGTGTGCCCAGTATGACCTTGTCCAACCTGTTCATTTTAAACTCCATTCAATTATGCGAAATAACTTAGGCAAGGCAGGTATAACCTAAATTTAGGTAAAATTAAACTTGGGTTTAAAACCGTAATTTAAACGATTCAGTAGGTAAGGTTTATAAAAGCAATAGGAATTAAATACTTCTACTTCAAAAACCAGCTCAGTACCAGTTGAAAAATTGCTGAAAAATTTTAAATGGTTATATTAAAAAATAATACCAAACAAGAAACCAAGGAGTCATTCATGTTATCGCCAAAAATCGTTACACTTCTAAACGATCAAGTAGCCCTAGAGCAGTTCTCATCAAACCTCTATCTGCAAATGAGCTCTTGGTGCGACCATACTGGTCTTCAAGGTTGTGCGTCCTTCCTCAAAGCGCATGCTGCCGAAGAACTTGTTCACATGCACAAACTTTTCGAATACCTAAACGAAACTGGAGCCAAAGTTTTACTTCAAACAATAAAAGCTCCACCGTCAGATTTTAAAGACCTAGCAGAAATTTTTGAAAAGGTATATGAACACGAAATTTTTATTACCAAGTCAATAAACGGAATTTTAGCCGCATCACTTGATGAAAAAGACTTTTCAACTTTCAAGTTTTTACAATGGTTTTCTACAGAACAACATGAAGAAGAAAATCTTTTCAAAACTATTCTCGATAAAATCAAAATTATTGGAATGGACGGAAAAGGTATTTATTACCTAGACAAAGAGATCCGTAAAATGGCACCTAGCCCAGCTGGCAATTCTTGATGTATAGGTAAATTAACATACACAACATAATTCCTTCACATAGCTTTTTTAGTTAATGTGAAGGGCAAAAAGATTAAATAACCGAAGAAATTAAGTAGTTTTCATACAAGTAGGGAAAAGCCGAGTATTTCCCTTGTTCAGCAAGCCTTAACTAAGGCCAAAGGGCAAAAAGAATTGCTCAGAAGGAACGCTTGCCAACAAAACCCTTTTGAGTAATAAAAAAGGGTCTGATGCTAACAGACGAGCTGTTCATCAGACCCTGACTAAAAATTAAATTAAACTGAAAGAATCACAGGATTTGCTGGATCAAGTAATGATTAAACTAGCCCTTGCCTGCGCTTCCTAAAACAGTGGCATTTTTATCCATAATCATGGCTACCAACTCATCACGCGCAGGGCCTAGATATTTACGAGGATCAAATTCGCCAGGATTTTCAGCAAATACTTTGCGGATCATTGCTGTAAAGGCGAGTCGACCATCGGAATCAATATTGATTTTGCAAACAGCAGAAGCAGCAGCACGACGGAGTTGCTCAGAGGGAATTCCGACGGCAGCGGAAAGCTTACCACCACTTTGATTTATCATTTCAACATAGCGTGGTACAACAGAGGAAGCACCATGTAGGACTATGGGAAAACCAGGTATGCGCGTTTCACATTCTTCAAGGATATCAAAGCGTAAATCGGGAGGAACCAGGATTCCATCTGCATTGACTGTACATTGGTCGGGCTTAAATTTAAAAGCACCATGCGAGGTGCCAATTGAGATAGCTAAAGAATCTACGCCGGTTTTTTTTACAAATTCTTCAACTTGCTCAGGTTGTGTATATATATGTGCAGCGGCAACAACATCATCTTCGATGCCAGCTAAAACGCCGAGTTCGCCTTCAACTGTTACATTATACTTATGGGCATATTCCACAACTTGAGAAGTAATTTCGATATTTTTTTCAAAGGAGTGGTGGGACCCATCAATCATAACGGAGGAAAATCCTGTATCTATACAGGACTTGCACAACTCTAAATTATCACCATGATCAAGGTGAAGGGCAATGGGCATATTCCAACCATTGTCCCGAGCCATTTTTACAGCACCTTCGGCTAGGTAACGCAGAAGAGTTTGGTTAGCATACTTGCGGGCTCCGCTAGAAACCTGGAGTATGACTGGAGAATTGGATTTGCCGCAGCCGGTAATGATGGCTTGCAATTGTTCCATGTTATTAAAATTATAGGCTGGAATGGCGTATTTGCCTTCCATCGCTTTGCGGAATATTTCTTTGGTATTTACAAAACCAATATCAGAATATTTAACCATATGGACTCCTTGATACAAAAGTTCAAAGTTAAGGGAGATTCACCCTAACGATAATTTGTTTTTAGTATGGAAGGAATGACAAAACCCTTGCCAAACTGACAAGGACTCTACCCCCAAAATCAGAGGAGGTGTTATCGGGTCAAAATCTGGGTGGTTAATCTGTAGGGGCCCACTGTATTGCGGTTGGGGGTGCTAATTATAAGAATGTAAGCACCCAATCGATCTGTACTGGCTGATTTCAAATATTTGGCATGTTGGGAATAAGTGGTGCGGTAACCTTTGGAAATTTTGTTTACCCTAGGTGTGCAATTCTCTGCAAGGAGCTTGAGGCGTTTATCGTTTGGGTTAGTATTGGCATTGAGTGCATCAATTAAAGGTTGTATAGAATCAGTGGCATGATTCCAGGGGTAGGGACCATGGAGGCTTAAAGAAAATTGCGAAGAAGCAGGACAGAGGAAATTAAGCGAAAGGGAATCTTCAATACCTAAAAAGAGCAATTTATAGTCATCGTAATCAAAGCGGTCATTACCAAGGATTCCCAGGAGGGCGCCTTCACTGGTAAAAGCCTTGTTGAGTAGCAAGAGTGAATCGGTGGGATGTGCATTGTTCCACGCAAGGGCAGTGTTGGGTATGGCTCGAGAGTTTTGATTTATTGCTGCACTATCTAAAATTTTAACGAGGGAATCTGGGTGTGATTGATCGCGATCGAGGTAAGAAAAACGAGGAAGAGATAAAATTTGAGGGCCACTCGCTTCGGTTCCTTCAAGGTCGGTGAGCTTATCCAAACGCAATTTTATAAACTTGGGCAGGGTAAAAAAGGAACGGCCTAAGACCTTCTTTTTTCCATAAAGTAAAATTTGATTAGGTTCGGAAAAATCCAGATTAAAGGGACAAAGTGAATCATTTACAGAAGTAAATTCTGCACCAGAAGCCGGTTTAGAATCGAGACTTAACTGAGAAACATACTCCAGAGCAAAATTTTCTTTTACAGGTTTTGATAACACAATGCGCAGCGTATCGAAAGCCCCTAATGTATCGGGGCTGACAGAAAGAACAGTTGGGGGTACCGGTGGGGGTTCAGTTTGGTTATCACAGGAACTCAAAAAACTATTTAATAGAAGTAAGAAACAAGCAGGAGTTAAAAGAGTTCCAAAACGCAAAAGGGTATGGGGAAAACAATTTTTTGAAAATTCGTGCCTGTTTGTTTTATTATTTAAATTCATAGTTCATTTCCTTTAAAAAAATTAAAATTTTCAATAAGGGTCAATTTATAGATTGATGTAAAAAAGCCTGCACTTATAAGAGCACTTTTTACCCCTTAATGTTACTTAAATAATAAGTTTAGCTACCTAAAACAAGCATTCGACATTATAATAGGTGACCGGTCATGTTATTCTCCAGCAACTTTCGCAGGCCCAGGTTATGAGTCAAGCAACATACAAATCCAGAACATTCTGGATCAGCTTTGCGGTACTGGGTCTTATCCCGGTTTTTTTTGGTTTTTTGTTTTATTTCTTTTATAATAAGTACAGCAAAACCCTTCCGGGCCTTGAAAGCCTGGAAAAGATTCAACCCGCTCTGGTTACTCGGGTATTTGATAAAGACTCTGTAGTCGCATATGAGTTTTATTCTGAGCGAAGAATATGGACACCCTACTCAAAATTTCCAAAAGCAGCTATTGCCGCAGTAACGGCTATAGAAGACAAACAATTTTTTGAACATTGGGGATTGAACATTTGGGCCTATCCACCGGCCCTAATGCCTGGCTTATTTGGAAAAAGGGTTAGAGGAGCTTCCACACTCACTCAACAGTTAGCCAAAAATCTTTTCTTAAGTGCCGATAGAAAAATTGAAAGAAAAATACGAGAAGCCTTGTTGGCTGTGCAAATTGAGAGAACCTATACTAAAAAAGAAATCCTGGAGTTTTATTTGAACCAGGTTTACTTGGGAGCAGGGGCCTATGGCTTTGCTGCTGCGGCCCAAAGGTATTTTTCCTTACCCCTGGATAGTCTGGATATCAGTCAGATTGCCCTACTGGCTGGATTGTTGCAGAGGCCAGAAGCCTACCGTCCAGATAGGGATTCCTTGAGGGCGGTGCAAAGGCGCAATGTGGTACTGGGTGCTATGGCCAGTGAAGGCTACATCTCTAAAAAACAACTAAAAACATATATACAAAGAGATCTGCGAATAAAACCCTGGAACCCTGAAACAGAACAAGCTGGATATTTTGTAGAAACAGTCAGGCAAAAAATTGAAAATAGCTGGGGCGAAGAAATGCTTTACAGTAAGGGTGTTTCACTGTATACGACCCTCGACCTATCTATACAAAAAAGTGCGGAAAAAGCATATAGGGAAAGATTACGCGCCATCCGTCGCAAGCAGATGGAAAGTGCGAATTGGCGAATGCGCATGGCCCACTATTTGCAAGTGGAGAATGAATTTTTATATGAGCACTTTGATAGCCTATACATAATATTTGACTCGCTTTATATAAAAGGAGAGGCAGAGCTCCAGCGCAAAAACAATGGACTTAAAGAAATTTTCCCTGATTCCATACGCTACCGTAAAGCTGAGGCTGCTATTATTGTCATAGATAACCAATCAGGGGCCATACGGGCTCTAGTAGGTGGAAATAGTTTTGCAGAATCAAAGTTTAATCGGGCCGTCCAGGCCCTAAGGTCACCTGGATCAGCTTTTAAACCCATTGTTTACACATTAGCTCTCGATAACGGAGCTTCACCTTCTGATACCATTAGCGATCAGCCCCTTACATTAGCTGATCCTTCCCATCCTGACCAGGAATGGCGACCAAAAAATTATGATGGCAAATGGGATGGAAACATGAGTCTTCGGCAAGCTCTGTATAAATCAAAAAATCTTCCTGCTATCCAAATAGCTCTTAAGTATGGATTAGGATCGGTAGTTTCCTACGCAAGACGATTTGGTTTAACAAGAAATATTCCTGAAGTCCCATCAATGGCAATCGGGGCATTAGAAGTTACCCTGCTTGAACTCACCTCAGCCTATACATCGTTTCCAGGACAAGGAATCAGACCAGAACCTTATTATCTCTATGCCATTACAGACCGCCAAGGGCACACACTTTACCAGCATACACCAGCCTTCCATGAGGTAGTCAGAAAGGAAACGGCTTTTCTCATGACAGATATGCTTAGAGATGTAAATCGCAGAGGGACAGCAGCTTCGGTTGCAGCTTCAGGGTGGCCTCATCCATCGGGTGGTAAAACGGGAACGACAAATAATTATACTGATGCCTGGTATATAGGTTTTACAAACAGGTACACAACAGGAGTTTGGGTGGGCGTAGATAACAACCAGTCATTGGGTTATGGGCATACGGGAACCCAAGCTGCCCTGCCTATATGGCTGGACATAATGACAGATATACACAAGGATCTTACACCCGAAGAATTTGATGTTCCAGATGGAGTTTCTAGGGTTCTTCTGTGTCGTCAGAGTGGAAAGGGAGCAGGTCCAAAGTGTAGCCTGACCAGTAGTGAATGGTCCATACCTGGGCTGACACATTTTGAATCTTGTGATGGAGTTCATCAAAATTCCGAGGCGACGAATTCAGCTGACCTTGAAACCGAAAACAAAAAAATAAATACTCCTCTCAGACAAATCCATTCGTTTTAAATGAGTGTTTAAGACGATCAAAAGGGTTATAGCAAACAATGTTTTGCTAAAATTGATTCTTTAAAACTTCAAACTCGTGATAATCAATTTACGGAGATTTCTTAGTTCTAAGTCATCTTTTTTAGAATTAGACAAGTTTTTTAGTAAGACTTTTTTGTGTCTTAATTCCTTCAACCAACCCAAGGAGCGAACAAGAGAGGGAAGCTTTTTTTGGGTTGACATCAAAAAAATTTGTTGATTTTTAATCCAAGCTTGTAAATTCTTAGGCCGTTTACTGGGGGGCAATTCCAATGTTACATTTACACTTTCTTGAATCCATATACTTGCTGGTTGTAAGAATCCGCCCAAATCTGCACTCACTAGAAGTTTTTCAAGATGGGTGCGTGGCACTATGTCAGGATGATTAAAAGTGGTGCTGCGTATGAGTGCTGCAACAATAGTCCTTTGAACTAGGGAAAATCCCTTTGCTTTTAAAAATTTATCGGCTGCAAGTGCAGAACGGTATTCATATGACTTAGGGATATTATCAGACGAATTTTTCCTTCCATGTATATAATCATGAAAAAGAGCTGCAAGCCGGAGCAGTAAATGATCTTCTGCTTTAATTTGGGCGGCCTGTGCGAGCAAATCAATTCTATTCAATACATCGCGGGTATGAAAGGAGTTATGGTAAGGTAATCTTCTTTTAAGATCAAATAGTTTAATTTCAGACAGAATCTTTTTTTTACAAGTTAGCCATTCACCTTGGGAAAACTGTCGGTGCTCCACGAGCAGGGGTAAACCCCAGCGCTTGAGATCTTTAAGCAGGGATTCTGGGAGGTCTTCAAGAGCATTTGGACCAAATTTGGCCAAGGCCATTTGAGTGAGTGGAGCTAGCAAGTTCTTTTGGGCTGAAGATACCTTTTGATTATGCCCTATCTAACTTACCAAGACAAGATTAGTTTGCGTAATAAGCGTTTATTCGTTGTTCTATGCCTTCAAGAGGTACGAGTGAAAATTCCTTCGCCTTTCTCTCTTTCCATTCACAAGAATTTTCGGCAAGGGTTTTACTACTTAAAGACAAGCGCAGGGGTATACCCCACAGATCTGCATCTTTAAATTTTACCCCAGGCCTTTCATCGCGATCATCGAGAAGGACATCAAAACCCAGCTGTACCAATTTTTCATAGAGAGAAGTACAAGCGGCGACAACAGCTTGATCACCTCCGATGCTGCATATAAGAACCTGAAAAGGGGCAAGAACTTTAGGCCAAATAGGCCCAAAAGAGTCATGATGGGTTTCAATTACAGAGGCCATCAGGCGCCCGACCCCAATTCCATAACATCCCATAATAAGAGGCTGGGAGCTGCCTTTTTCATCTAGATAGGTAGCCTTCATAGAGCGGGAAAACTTTTCTCCAAGCTTAAAAATGTTACCGATTTCAACTCCACGAACCGCTTTTAAGCGCGAGGAATTAAATAAGCATTTGTGTCCACTTTCA
>Ga0116204_1001802_pt1 | contig 11869 bp, 8 predicted proteins | sample LakKivwa52mmetaG_FD_94481 | JGI IMG/M metagenome (GOLD analysis project Ga0116204, IMG submission 94481) | Anoxic lake water microbial communities from Lake Kivu, Rwanda to study Microbial Dark Matter (Phase II) - Lake Kivu water 52m metaG | ecosystem: Environmental > Aquatic > Freshwater > Lake ...
GGTACCCTCTCCGGCGGCTGGCGTAAGCGTGTGGCATTGGCACGTGCATTGGTAGCAGAACCTGAGGTGCTGCTGCTGGACGAACCCACCAACCATCTCGATTTAAGCGCGATTGAATGGCTGGAAGATTTATTGCTGAGTTTTAACGGCAGCGTGCTTTTTATCACCCATGACCGACGTTTTCTGGACAAACTGGCTACGCGCATCACCGAGTTGGACCGCGGAAAACTCACCGATTTCACCGGCAACTTCACCCAATATCAAGCCAAAAAAGAAGAACTGCTGGCCGTTGAAGAAACCCACGCCGCCAAATTTGATAAGTTTCTGGCACAGGAAGAAGTGTGGATTCGACAAGGCATCAAGGCACGCCGCACGCGTAATGAAGGCCGCGTGCGCAGACTGGAAGCCTTGCGTCTGGAGCGTGCAGCCAGACGCGAGCGTCAAGGCAACGTAAAACTCAACCTGGATGCAGGCGAGCGCAGCGGCAAACTGATTGCCGAGCTGGAAAACGTCAGCAAAGCCTATGGCGACAAAGTGCTGATTAAGAATTTCAGCACCCGCATATTGCGCGGCGACAAAATCGGCCTGCTTGGCCCCAATGGCGTAGGCAAAACTACCCTGCTCAAACTCATTTTAGGGGAATTGGAACCCGATAGTGGTCACATTGAACGCGGCACCAAACAAAGCGTGGCGTATTTTGACCAGATGCGTGAACAGCTGAACGAAGAAGCCACCCTGGCCGACACCATCAGCCCAGGTTCAGACTTTGTGGAAATCGGTAACGAGCGCAAACATGTCATCAGCTATCTGGAGGACTTTTTATTTCCACCGCAACGTTCGCGCTCACCCGTAAAATCACTCTCCGGTGGTGAACGCAATCGCTTGCTGCTGGCGCGCCTGTTTGCCCGCCCTGCCAATATTCTGGTGCTGGACGAACCCACTAATGACTTGGATATCGACACGCTGGAACTGCTGGAAAGCCTGCTACAGGAGTTTCAAGGCACACTGTTTTTGGTCAGCCATGACCGCGCGTTCTTGGAAAACACCGTCACGCAGGTCATTGCATTTGAAGGCAATGGCAAACTCACCGAATTTGGTGGGGGCTATGATGATTGGCAGCGTTTCACGCAACAACGTGCAGAATCTCAGAAAGTCGCTGAGCAAAATAAAGCTAAAGCCCTAGCAACACCTCAAAGCAAGCCAGCAAACAAAGCCCCAACTGCCAAACTCAGCTTCAAGGAGCAAAAAGAACTGGAATCTCTACCCGCAGAAATTGAAAACCTAGAGATTGAACAGGCAGAAATTGCAGATGAGCTCGCTAAACCTGACACATATAGCGACCCTGACAAGTTGAAAACATTACAAGTTCGACTTAGTGAAATAGCAGCGAATATCGAAACCAAAATGCTGCGCTGGGAAGCGCTGGAAAAACTGAATACAGCAAGCTAGCAATTTTGCTGCAATCGTTAATGATTTATAAAATTTGGCAAAAACCTTATACTAGCAGCCGTTTAAAACGCCCCCGTAGCTCAGTGGATAGAGCATCCCCCTCCTAAGGGGAGGGTCACACGTTCGATTCGTGTCGGGGGCGCCAATAAATTCAATAAGTTACCCTAAATTAATGTTTAGTAATTTAAAAACTGTAGCACAACTGTAGCACAATAAATTTCAATAACAAGCAGTAAGCTTCTACAAACAAGATAACTATTGATATTCATTTTTTTCATTGAACTATACTTTAATTTAGCAAAAATCTACTGCGCCTCAAATCAAATGACAATCTACTCTTGATGTCATTTAAATTTGTTTTTTTGTACATTTTTTCACTAAGTCACCGATTTTTCAAAATCTCTGAACTCCTCAAAATTAGCTACATACACAAATCTCATCCCAGTTCGTTGTGTATCTCGGGGATTTATTTTGTTGACGCATTTTCCATACATTAGAAAATCCGTTACTGGCTAAATGAATACTGTTTCTACCCATTTTTTTATTAATTAAATCCACAGTGTTCATGAGTTTTGAATTCTGTTTATTTCCTGCCATAGAAAACATGTCTTTTTGAATGGCATCTTCTTTTACAAACTCACCTAACATGACCCCTGCTTTGGCATAATTTAAAGCATCGATTAAAGAACTAAATCTGGACTATGTTTTAAAAAGCAGAGACCTTACTGAAGAAGAAGCCTTTGACTTAAAAACCTACGGCCAATGGACGTTTGAAAAAGTTAAAGAAGCTGCTAATAAATGTGGATCACCAAGAGACTTCCAAAAAAGGTATTCAGTAGCATATTCAAAAGCTCTCAAAATGGGCTGGTCGGATGAACTCTTTCGCCATATGACTCGTACCCTACGAAAGCACGGGTATTGGACAGCCCAAAAAATTAGTGAGGCTGCTCAAACATGCAAAACCAAGAGTGAGTTTCAGAAGAAGTTTGTTCGAGCCTACAATGTTGCGATAAAGGAGGGAATTCTTGAATCTGTTTGCACACATATGACGCAACTGAGGGTTCCCACTTGGACATTAACCTCAATAAAAGAAGCAGCGAAATCATGTAATACTTACAGCGAATTTAAGTTAAAGCATCATTCAGCCTACGCTGTGGCAAGAAAAAACAAATGGCTGGATGAGGTTCGATCACATATGTCGCCTGGTCAACTTCATCATGGTTATTGGAATGATTTTGACCGGGTTATGGAAGTAGCACAGCAATGTAAATCAAGAACTGAGTTCCAACTTAGATACGGCTCTGCCAGAAATGCCGCCAAAAAACATGGGTGGATGGATTTGGTTTGCGCACACATGAAGTAGCTAATGAGGTCCTGTTGGTTTTAAACAAAAGAAATAATGCACAAAACTTTGACGGTACACTCTTTATGCGAATGCCTAGCATCGAAGAACTTTCATTGCCCATCCGCACTTATTGGCGCAAGTAACTTCTTTGAACTGGCAGTTGCAGCTGCTATCAGCTTGTTTGGCTTTCACTCAGGTGCTGCGCTTGCTACCGTAGTAGGGGTTTTGATTGAAGTTCCAGTGATGCTGTTAGTTGTTCGGGTAGTTAATCAAAGTCGTGATTGGTATGAAAATCCATAATCATCATTGCCCATCGCTGTCTTTGACAAAACTTCCCTAGATATAAAAGCCCGTAGTAAATATAAAAGCCCGCAGTGTTTCCAATGCGGGCTTTTACATAACAAATCAAAAGCTTACTGAAGATCCACCTAGCAATCAACCACCTTAATCTGCTCAGACAAGCGAATAAAACGCTCTACCGGAGTGACCCACACAATACCATCACCCGATTGGCCGGTATGCGCCACTTCCACGATAATCTGCAGTACACCTTCCAGCAGATCATCTGGCACGACCATTTCAATGTGAATTTTCGGGCTGTAGTCGGTGAGTTCTTCGCGCACACCCTGTCCTACTCTGGCAACAAAGTGTCCGCAGCCTTCAACTTTGGTAACGGTCATGCCAGGAAACGCTTTAATATTGCGCAGCGCGGAACGGATTTTCGCAAGTCGTTGTGGTTGGATAACCGCTCTAATTTCTTTCATGATTAAACTCCTATATTTCCAAGCGCAGATTTAAATTTCAGATCAAGCTTCAATGCGTTTCTCTTCAAACCTGCGGTATAGCGTCGGCACCACCACCAGGGTAAGCAAGGTCGAGCTAATCAAACCTCCAATCACCACAATCGCCAACGGACGCTGAATTTCTGAACCGGAGCCAGTTGCAAACAGAAATGGCACCAGAGCCAGCATGGCAACTGTAGCCGTCATCATGACCGGTCTGAAACGCTGTTTACAGCCTTCAACAATCGCTTCAATCTGGCCTTTGCCATCATCGCGCAATGAGCGGATGTAAGACACCAGCACCACCCCATTCAGCACAGCAATACCCCACAAAGCGATAAAACCCACTGATGCCGGCACCGAGAGATATTCACCGGTAAACAGCAAGGCAAAAATACCGCCAATAGAAGCAAATGGCAGAATCATGATAATCATAGTGGCGTAACGCACTGAGTTAAACAACAGGAACAGCAAGAAGAAAATTGCAGCGATGGTAATCGGCACAATAATCATGAGGTGATTCAACGCACGTTCCAAGTTTTCAAACTGGCCGCCATATTCCAGATAAAAGCTATCCGGCAGTCTGAGTTTTTTATCGAGCACAGTTTTAAGTTCTGCCACAAAACCGCCCAAGTCACGGTCTCGCACATTAATCGCGACTACAATGCGGCGCTTGCCAAGCTCGCGGCTGATTTGCGCAGGGCCTTCCCTGATTTCAATTTTAGCCAAATCACGCAAGGCCACGCGTGAGCCATTGGGCGAAGTCACCAAAATGTTGCCGATCGCATCGATGTTGTTACGAAAACTTTCAGGAAAACGTACTGCAGCCGAAAAGCGACGCTGACCTTCATAAATCTCCGTGGCTACTTTGCCACCGATAGCGGTCTCGATGATGTCGTGAATGTCAGAGGCGTTGATGCCCTGACGCGCGATGTCCTGTCGATTAATAGTGATGTTGAGATATTGTTGACCCGTGACTTTTTCAACGCGAATATCCACGGCGCCCTGCACCTTGCCTGCAATTTTGGCGATTTCATCGGCTTTGCTTTTCAGTTTAGCCATGTCGTCACCAAAAATCTTCACCGCCACGTCAGAACGCACGCCTGTGAGCAACTCATCCACACGATCTGAAATGGGCTGCGCCATAATAATTTGCACACCTGGCAAGCCTTTAGATAGAACCTCCGTCATCTTGTCGGCAATGTCATCCTGCGTCCAGCCTTCTGGCCATTCATCACGCGGTTTCAAACTGATAATCGGGGTAGATTCGTTCTGTGCCTGCGGGTCAGCTGGACTTTCACCACGTCCCAAACTAGACATGGCAGATTTAACCCCGGGCACTTTTTCCATAATCAAGCGCATGGCTTCGTTTTCCATCTTGATGGACTCTTCCAGCGAAATGTTAGGCACACGGTTAACGCCCGGCACAATCGAGCCTTCTTTCATTTCCGGAATGAATGAAGTACCCAATAGCGGCACTACCAATAAGGAAATGATAAACGTGGCGGTTGCTGCCGTGATGGTTTTTTTATCGTTATTCAATGCCCAGTTCAGCATTTTCAAATAGGGCTGCTTGATGGTTTGTATTAGCTTGGTATCTTCACCTGACCCACCTTTGAGAATATAAGAGCACAACACCGGCGACAGTGTGAGCGATATGACTAGCGATACGAATAAAGCAATCGCAATGGTCAGCGCCAGCGGGGAGAACATTTTGCCCTCCATGCCTTGCAGCGTCATCAGCGGCAGGAACACCAGAATAATGATGCCCACGCCAAACAATACCGGTGTGCCTACCTCGGCAGCGGCTTCCAGTACCACTCGAATTTTGCTTTCATCAGGACGATGCCCCAGGTGGTGGAAGGCATTTTCTACTACCACAACTGAGCCATCGACCATCAGGCCAATTGCAATGGCCAGACCACCCAGCGACATCAAGTTGGCGGATATGCCGTATCGGTTCATCACCATAAAAGTAATGAGCGGCGTCAATATTAGCGTTGCCACCACAATGATGCTGGAACGCACGTCCCCCAAAAACAGGAATAGAATCAAGATCACCAGTATGATGCCCTCAATCAGCACCTTAGTCACAGTGTTCAGTGCCGCATCCACCAGTTCACTACGGTCGTAATAAGGCACGATTTGCAAACCGTTAGGCAGCATGCCTTTTTCATTGATTTCTTTCACGCGCGCTTTAACGCGACTGACCACCTCTTTGGCATTACCGGCACGTATCATAATCACGATACCGCCTACGGACTCGGTATAACCATTTTTGAGCACGGCGCCCACACGCACTTCATGCCCGATTTGTACTTCGGCCACGTCGCGCATGAACACTGGCACACCGTCCTGCTCTTTAAGCACGATATTACGGATATCGTCTACATTTTCAATAAGACCAACGCCACGAACCAGATACTGCTCAGCGAACTGCGGCAGCACACCGCCACCGCTATTGGCATTGTTTTTAGCCAATGCCATGTAGATATCCTGCAGTTTTAAGCCATAGTGATTCATGCGATCTGGATTCACCAGTGCCTGATACTGCTTGACGTAACCACCTTGCGAATTAATTTCGGCCACACCGGGAATACCGCGCAGCAACGGCCTCACGACCCAGTCTTGAATCGCCCTGCGCTCCTTGAGCTCTTCAACAGACAATTGCTTAGTGCCGTCGTCCGGATGATCAAGCGTGTATTGATACACCTCACCTAAGCCTGTCGCCACAGGCCCCAGCACCGGAGTTACACCATCCGGCATTTTGTCGGAAACTTCCATCAGCCGTTCCATGACCAGCTGACGCGCGAAATAAACATCAGTACTGTCAGTGAATACCAAGGTAATCAGCGACAAACCGTTGCGATTGAGCGAGCGCATTTCAGTGAGGCCTGGCAAGCCTGTCATGGCAATTTCCAGCGGCACGGTAATAAAACGCTCTACCTCTTCCGGTGATTTACCGGTCGCCTGCGTAGCAATTTGTACCTGAACATTGGTGACATCAGGAAACGCGTCGACCGAGAGTTTCTGCAGCGCAAAGGCACCTGCAATCATCAGACCAACAGCAATGACCAGCAGCACCAAGCGCTGCTTGAGCGCGGCACGTACAAGTGATTCAATCATGCCTTACTCCAATTCTTTGCGTTTGCGTTCATTGTTCACGTGGAATGCACCATCCGCCACAATTTTTTCGCCAATTGCCAAGCCGCTTTCGACATGTACCATACCGTAGTGCTCAGCACCCAAAGTGACTTCACGCAAACGGAATTTGTTAGGTGCCAACAGTACATAAACATAAGTTGCATCATTCTCACGCACAATACTCTGTGTAGGCACCGCCAGCTTTTGCTCGGGGCGAGACTGGATTAACATTGAAACCAGCATGTCAGGCTTGATTTCACGATCATCGTTTTTGAGTTCAGAGCGTATGGTCACGGTTCTGGTTTCAGGATTCACCACATCGCCTTCAAAAATCAATTTGGCACGATATTGTTTATCACCCAAGGCGGGTATTTCCACCACCACCTCTTCACCGACTTTAATCAGATCAACCTGCTGCTCAGGCACTTCCGCTACCACCCAAACTCTGGACAAGTCCGCAATAATAAACAGCTCCTCTGCCGGCTGCACCACCTGACCCAAATTCACCTTGCGGCTAATCACAGTACCTGAAATTCTTGACACCACATTGCTGTAAGAGCGAATCTGTCCGGTGCTGGACAACTTATCAATCGAGCTTTCATTCATACCCAGCACCAATAGTTGATCACGTGCAGCATTCAATTCTGCTTGTGCCGCACTTAACTCGGCTTTTCTGCGCAGCAGCTCTGCCGCGCCAATCACATCCGCCTCCTGCAGCAGTTTTGCACGCTCAACCGCTTTGGTTTGCAATTCAATCTGCTGGGCAGCTTTGATATACACCAGCTGGTTCTGCGCCAATTCAGTGCTGTTCAATGTGGCCAATAACTGACCATTTTTAACATTCTGACCTAAGGTCGCTTCGATGTCGGTTATGCGACCTGTAACCGAAGCACCAATACGCGCAATACGCTGCTCATCTACCTGCACCGTGCCGGGGATACGCAATGTGCTGCGCATCTCCACATGATTCACGGTATGCAATTTGACCTCTTTAGCCAGCTGATCAGTCAACTCTACAATATTCGGGTCAACAGGCGGCGCTTCCTCGATAGGCAAATCTTTTTTCTGTTCACATGCAGTGATCAGCAAACTCATTACCAGCAAACTGACTAGCCATTTTTTATTTGAAAAAGTACCCATTAAGGTTTTACCTCCAAAAGCTCATAACCAAGCAGACGTTCAATTTCCAGCATGGTATTAATATATTCGTATCGTGCAGCGAGATAATCTTTTCTGACCACACGCTTGGTGCGCTGTGCATCCAAATAGTCCAATATGCCGCGCTCGCCAAAGCGATATGCAGCCTCAGCAACCTTGAGCACGGATTCGGCCTGTGTGAGCAGACCGTTTTCAAAGGCAGCCACTTGCTGCTGTGCAATTAAATAGCGCTGATAGGCTGCTTCAATATCGCGTTTGATAGCGACTTCACGGTCAGTGAGCACAGCATTCACCTCACGCACTTCCGCTTCTGCCTGAGAAATCGGGCCTTTCCGCTGATCCCAAACCGGGATAGGGAGTGTGACAGCCAAGCGCAATTGGCGTAAATCTGGGTCTTGCTCAATGCCAGCACGCACGGTTAAACCTGGGTTCACAAGTTCTTGCTGCAATTTCAGATTGGCTTCTGAGCTTTGCACCGCTGCGCGAATTTGCTTAAGCTGCGGCGCAGCATTCACTTTGTCACGCAATTCATCCATACCTGGCAAGCTGCTGCTGAGCGGCAGCTCACCTTGAACATCATAGTTTTCAGGAATTACCGCATTCACTAAGCCGCGCAGGTATGCCTTCGCTTCCCTAACCTTGACCACGGCTGCATGATAATCACGCTCGGCAGCCAAGGATTCAGTATCGGCTTTAATCAACTCATATTTGGGTGACTCACCCACATTCACGCGCAACTTCACTCTTTCACGAATATCCTTAAGCAAGTTGCGGTCAGCTTCAGCAAGCACCAATACCGCCTGACGCTGCAGCACATCATAAAATGCACTTTTCACACGGATACGTACGTCTCTTAATGTGAGTTCTGTGCCCAAACCGGCAACACGCACATTGCTCTCAGCAATCTGCCGTCTTGCTGCACGCACACTTGGAAAATCAATGGGCTGCGACAATGAAACACCGTAGTTGCTGTTGCCACCTACACCAGGCGTTCTGTAGTGGGATGGACCGGCACCGACTTCAAGTTGCGGGTTGATGTAAGTGTTAGCGGTGATGACTGCAGCCGAAGCCGAGTCTTCTCTTGCTCTTGAGATGTTAATGGCCGGGTTTTGTTCAGCAGCAATTTCCAGCAATTGCCCCAGCGTGTAAGCTGGAGTGGCGCTCAGTAGTGAACTATGTAATAAAACTCCCAACCCCATCATCAGGATTGCCCAATGACTGCTTTTGGGGCGTTGCCTGTAAGTAGATGCACCAAAAAATGGCATATACATGATTCCTGTCTATTAATTTGTTTTTTAGCTGCGATTTCAGAAGCTATGTCGCGCTGTCTGAGTCATTGTAATTGCAGCACACATATAGTGCGCTACAGCAAATTCTTAAAGAGATGCACTTGAATCTGCCCTACCTGCAATTAACCTCTGCAAGATTCAAGCCATGTGGTAACTAAAAGTTGGGAGGTCTGTGATGAACCAATAAGACAGGTTCTTGATACAGCAGATGATAAACAGTGAACATGGCGCTCATAAGTAACGCAGCACTTCCGAGCGCCTGTAATACTAGAAAAGCTTTTTCTACATCACGCTGATGATCCTTATCAATTTGCAAAATTGACACTATGGCATTAGAACCACCTTGGTAATCATAATCATCCGACGTTTGCTCAAACACAGACAGCAACACCAGCAATAGCCCTGTAAGCATCAAGAGTTTTTTAAGCGTGAGATTCGCACAAAAATTTTTATTATTGATTGATAGCATTAATTAAATAGTGGCGTTGAAAATTTCTTTGTATTATAAGCGGTTAAATATACAAAATTGTGTTTAAACTCGAAATTGATTATATCAATAATCCGCTCTAAAACCCTCAAATACAACGAGATTTAAAACACAGTCAATCATTTACCGCTGCCGATCGATTAAAGGCAGCACATTAAAACTATTCAAGTAAGTATTTAGAAAGGAATAAAAGTGTTACTCAAACTATTTTTTTACATACTTGTTTTATTGGTGGCAATTCTTGGTTATCGCAGCTATGCGCACAGCAGCGAGCGTTTGAACACTGGCGATAGCGCACCCGATTTTGCGCTCAGCGATGCGGCCGGTAAACTGCATCGTCTGTCAGACTTTAGCGGCCATTATCTGGTTCTCTACTTTTATCCAAAGAATGACACCCCGGGTTGCACTAAGGAAGCGTGTCACTTTCGAGACGACATGACTCAGCTGGAAAAACTCGGTGCAAAAGTGGTAGGCGTAAGTGTAGACAGCCGCGAATCGCATCAACAGTTTGCGGAAAAATATCACCTGCCGTTTCCTTTGCTCGCAGATACTGATGGTGCTATTGCTGAAAAATACCACGCACTAACAAACCTGCTTATTTTTAAAATTGCAAAACGTCATACTTTTTTAATCAATCCGCAAGGAAAAATCAGCAAAATCTATACTTCTGTCAATGTCTCCAACCACTCTCAACAAATTATAGACGACCTTAAACAGCTGCAAAAAACACAATAAGTCTTAGCATCACTAGCACGCCCAACAGGCCACGGCAGCATCCTCACCCGCCATCATTTGGTTACATTTATTCACATATTGGTTGTTAACAACCAATATGTGATTTTATAAAATATTAATTTTAAAAATTATGTATATAAATCAAATGGTTATTAAAATAATCACACACCGGAACTTTGGCCTGATTTTTGCATAGTAAACATGGATGTAATTTTTAGCATCTTCTAAATATATTTAAGTTTTTATTCGGGATGAATTAATACAATGAAAAAAACAATGAACAAGCCAGCTATTAAGCTCAGCTGGGCAGCAGTAATGCTGGCGCTGGGCAGCACAGCCATGGCGGCAGATCAGATCAAACTAAAAAAAGTCGAAGTCTATGGCAATACTCCACTCAAAGGAATTGGTCTGCCACTCAACAAAGTGCCTGCCAATATCCAAATGGCATCACCGGAACAAATTAATAATCAAACCGGTGTGTCGATTGCTGACTACATGAACAACAACATGCAGGGCGTGACCGTCACCGAACTAGGCGGCAACCCATGGCAGCCAGAAATCAACTTCCGCGGCTACTCCTCATCCCCCTTACTCGGCAACCCGCAGGGCTTTCTACCTACATTGACGGAGTCCGTGTCAACGAGCCATTCGGTGACGTTACCTCTTGGGATAAGATTCCCAGCTTTGCGATTGGTGATATGCAGGTCGTGCCGGGCTCAAACCCACTCTATGGCTTGAACACATTGGGCGGCGCGATTGCCATTCAAACCAAAAGCGGCCGTGACCACCAAGGTGCAGCATTAGAATATGAAGGTGGCTCATGGGGTCGTCAACGTGCTTTAGCTGAGTTCGGTGGCGTTTCAAAAGACGGTTCAGTGGATTACATCATTGGCTATCAACACACCACTGAAAACGGCTGGAGAAAATATTCACCATCACATGTGAATCAACTGTTTGCTAAAACCGGCTGGCAAAACGAAACGACAAAAATTGACCTCTCATACATCGGCAGCAATAACAGCCTGATTGGCAACGGTTTAACACCGGAATTTTTGCTAAGCGGTGACCGTGACCAGATTCATACACGTCCTGACAAAACCAATAATTATTCACACATGCTGACCCTGAATGGTTCACATTGGTTTAATGATGACACTATGTTTTCAGGCAACATCTATTACAAAAAATCGAACCGCAGAACCTTGAATGGTGACGGCTATGAAAACGACGCAGAAGACGGCGAAGCGCTAGAAGGTTACAGCCAATTTGGTACCTGTGCTCCAGAAGCAGGTGAGGATGAATGTGAAGTCATCGGTTCAGTGCTCAACCGCACACACACCAGACAAGACACTTATGGTGCGACCGGTCAATTCACATTTAACCAACCCTTGTTTGGAAAAGAAAACCAATTCATCATCGGCGCTGGTTATGATTACAGTTTGATTCGCTTCAAGCAGTCTGAACAAGCCAACGTGGGTGA
>Ga0116204_1001806_pt1 | contig 11842 bp, 7 predicted proteins | sample LakKivwa52mmetaG_FD_94481 | JGI IMG/M metagenome (GOLD analysis project Ga0116204, IMG submission 94481) | Anoxic lake water microbial communities from Lake Kivu, Rwanda to study Microbial Dark Matter (Phase II) - Lake Kivu water 52m metaG | ecosystem: Environmental > Aquatic > Freshwater > Lake ...
CATATAATATTCCATCCTGTATTAATCTTAGTAAGCATAAAAGGAATAGAAATACTCCATTCAGCACCATTTATAGGAAATAAAACTCCATTTGTTAATCTATCTGATATAACAGTTTTATCAAAAACTAAACCTTTAGATGATGTTTTAAATTTACCATTAGTACCAGTCTTAGTAGCTTGAAGTCCACTTACTTCATCTATCAATGAACCTTTATCTATTCTTATATGGGATATTAGTGCCATTAGTTATAGTTTTTATTTTTAAAATATTCAATCCAGTAATTTCTATTTCCATGTGTTTTTCCATGACAAACATCACATAAACTGACAAGATTGTTCATGCTACAATTTTCTCTATCATAATCTATATGATGAACAGATAATTTTCTTTCATTTTTTAATTCATCAAGTCCACATAAAACACATTTTTTTTCATCTCTTTCTCTGACTGTATCTTTCAACTTGTTTGAAAATATTCTTGGATATTCATATTCAGTATTGCCGTTTACCCATAAAGAGGAGTTTTTACCTCTATGATATTCACCAAAACATTTTTGATTACAGAAATTTTTCTCATGTATCCTACATGGTATTAATTCAAATTCAATTCCACATTGTAGGCAATTTACTTTAATTCTATGTTTTTTAGGACTATTAAAACCTTTATGTAGTTTATGTCTACATTCTACAGAACAAGCATTTTTATTAGTTCTATCTTGATGACATTTATTTCTAAAAAATAACTTTCCACAGTAATCACATTTATATTCTTTTTTACCACCCTTCCAACTTCTACTGTTTTCTCCAACTTTATCTGACGAAGCACATGATTTACTACAATAATTTTTATTTCCTCTTGCTATAATTGTTTTAAAATGCCCAATTCTTATTGTATATTCTTTCTTACAGTAACTACAATTTATAAATATAAGAAGTCTTCTACCTTCCTTTATAGACCTATATTCAATATGACATTTTGGTATATTCATTAATTGTAATTACGTCTTGTTGAACTCCATTCCTGAGTTAAAAGTTGTAAAGCTACAGTAGCATCATAAGAAGTCATCTGTCTGATATTAATATATGGAATAAGACCATTAAAATATCTTGTCCCAACAACAGACCCTGATACTCTGCCAATATATTCATTTGCTATAACTGAATTAGTTGGTAACACATGAGTTCCACTTGTTGTCTGAGTAAGACCTGTCTTTGTAGTTGCCAGAAAACAAGTAAATCTATATGTACTTACTCCTTCGCTCAATAATCCTATGAATATCCATTTATTTTTAGTATTACCAAACTGCATATTTGGAGTAGCAGAATTATTTCTTGTAAAATATGACACTGTATCTCCTAACCATATTATAAAATCACCATTTCCATATAAAGTACCATTCGGATAACTATTTCCTTTATTATAAAGCCAAGCACTAAATAAAATTGTTTGATTAGTTACTATATGAGTAGAACCTAAATCTATTTGTGAACTACTACCATTGAACTTACAAGCATACTGATTACCAACCCATTGATAACTTGTTGCTGTTTCAGTCAATGTTCTTAATCCACTTCTATCTTGACTATAACCTTTTGTTGAATCATAAAGTAAAAGAGGAGTTATACCGCTTTGATACATTGGTACTTCTTTATTAGTCTTACCATTATAAAGATTTGCTACTTCTGTTGCTGTTAAGGCTCGATTGTAAAAGCAATGTAAATCTGCTTTAAAGTTTCCATAACTTGTACCGTTATATCCTATTTGTAAATCATTAACAGTAAAATCAACACTATCTGTTATTACAATATGTACTTTCCCTGTTGCCGAAACAGATGTTCCAACCACACTATTAACATAATATGTTGCAGAAGTAAATCCTGTTGTACTTAATGTTCCTGATACTATTTGTATTGTTCTACTACTCGAAAGTTTACAGTAAAATGATGTAACATTTTCTAACCTTAACTCAACACTTCTTACTTTATTTATAATCTTATATACTATCTTAGAACTACTACCATTAAAACTTGCAGTACCATCAGCATTAAAAGTAACATCAGTTGGTACACCTTTATTATTAATCCTTGTATTACTTTCACTCTCGAAAGTCTCACTAAAGATTAAAGAATCATTAATGATATTAGTATTTATTCCTTCTCTCATTTATCCAGCATATGAATGTCCACCAACAAGAAAATCTATTGTAGCATTATTAGTTGCATTTTTACCCTGTATCCAAACTTTATGTGTTCCTATTGTTATTCTTGGCATCAGTACGGGAACTATAACATCAATACTACCACCTACTGCTGCATCAGCAATTAATGGAAAGTCTGTATATTGACCTGCTGTTATTGCATCAGCCATTGTTCCAGAACCATATACTATTCTAATAATCCATAAACTTGTTACGCTTGAAGCAGTTACAAATATTTCATGTAAATCCAGTTTAACATCTGTTCCCATAGTATCATATAAACCCCATACTAATGCTTCATCATTTGCATCTCCACCAAATGCATTAGAACCTGATATTGCTCTAAAAGAAGTAGGCATTCCACCAGTACTTACACTTGTAGCCCAAGAATTAACTCCACTTTGGTCTGCACTCTTACCAAACCATCTTTCAGTATTATGGAAATGCTTTTCTATTTCATGCACTCTATAAGCAAGACTATTAGTAGTACCCAATAATCCTAATACTGCCTGATTATCTATTTTTTGTTCTGTACTTGTTTTCATTATGTTACACTTGCCCCAAAACTTAAAGGTGTCCAAAAACATATAAACTCTAATGTACCTGATGCAATAATTCCTTTTTCATCAAGAACTATTGCTGTATTACTTAATACATAGTCAAATAATGCTGTTCCAGTAAGGTCTATTGTAGTAGTAGGTGATGTGTCATACCAAAGTTCATTTGTAGTAAGTGTATTAACATCTGTATCAGCAATAAAATAATTAGTAGTACCTGTTATACCAAGACATATATTTGGAATAAGGTCTACACTACCGCAAGATGCAGTACAACGCACAAAGAAATCTACGCATACAAAACCACTAATAGTAAATAAAGTCCTCGTAGCAGCAGCAGAACCATTAAATACAATGGTCTTTCTTGTTACATTAGTTCCAAAAGGAGTATTAGAGTTTACGCTTGTTCTCATCGTTATTGTTTAAAATAATTAAAGAACTTTGTTGTAGTACATTCCCCTGTACCATCTGCCCATGCTATAATCTTACTTATGTTATATTCAAAAGATTCCTTTGAACAATCAGGAAAGAAACTATATGCAATACTTACTAATGCTGTCTTTGTTGTTGGTACAGGATAGTATTCAACACCTTCTTCTGTTTCTCCTTTAACACATTGTCCTTGCATTATCTCTGTTACCTTCTCATTAATAGCAATTTTCTTATGATAAGACGTAGTAGCATAGTTTATCCAATCAGAAGGTGAATTTTCACCAAATGCATTATGTATAGAACAATTAATTAAAAACTCATCAAATGAATTACTTATAACAAATGCATCTGTCATTTTCTTTTTAACATCAACACTAACATTATAATCTGTTGTAGGTATTGATTCTTCTTTATTTATTAATTTCTGAAACATAGTAGTATATTTTAATAAAATTTAAGAACTCTTGGAACTATTAAAGGTGTACTGGATGCAGCACTTGTATCGAATTGTAATAATAAATATTCAACGCTAATTGCAGTATCTATAAAGAACTTTGAACAGGTTGTTGCAGGACTTACATTTGCTATTGCCACCGATGCAGCACCAAGTATATCTGTAGAAACATCTGTCCATCCAGCAGGTATAGCACCACTTGTAGGTATTGTAACAGAAGCGTCATTTATAGCATAACATTTTAGAGTACTTGTTACTGTACCAGATACGCATATTCCTATTGAAGCGTGTTTATATGTATCCATAGAAATTGCAAAATATTGTACTGCAACTGTTGGAGTAATGTTTTCAGTTTGATTTTCTCTATGAGCCCAATCAGGATTTTGATTCTTAGTTTTTTGTGCATCTTGAAAAGCATCAACTGTTCTTTCCTGTCCTTGAATATACAATACAAATAAATCACCAGCACTTGCACTCATTCCTGTTATGGTAAATACACCACTTGCTACAGTAATTAAATGGCTTGTCGGAGTTATAGTTTCTTGATATGTTCCACCTGAATTGAATCTTTCAATTTTAATGATAAGTCTTGGGTTAATAGTAAAACTATATACAGATGCAGTAATTTGTGTTGCTGCGGTATATTCTACCTTTCCATGTCCAAGTGAGTTAGTAGAATCTAAAATGTAGGTCATAAAACCTCCACCGCCTACACCTCCACCACCTTCATCGTAAATATGAAGTCTTCCATACTGGTCAAAATATGCTCTTACAACATCATTATTTGCTACCGCTGTTGGCTTTGCTGTTGCTGCTCTACCACCAATCATAACAGGATATTGTGTATCAGGACTATCATGTTCAATACTACCTTGTACCTTTGCACTATCATTCCTATCCCAATCATCCATTATTTGAACGGATGTCTTTATAGCCTGTAACTCAGTAATTATTGAATCTAAATCAGTAGTTTCTACCATAGCATCAATAGCAGCTATAAGTTCAAACATAGATGTTACTACGGGAACTTCAACTAATGTATAGTCAATCGGAATAATACTCTTGACTTTTGTTTCACCGTTTTCAGATGTTATCGGGATAAGATACATAATATTCCCTTCAACAAACCTTCTAAGACCTAATTTCGGGATATACTCTTTTTTACCTGCAATTTCTATCCTTATTGAATCGTCATTATCGTAAATTCTTATTTTAGCCATTTCATTTTTTTTAACAATATTACAAAATTAACTATCTTTTTGCAACTATTTTTTTTCGTCTATTAATTTTTCGTACTGTTTATATACATCGGCAGACAGGATGCCACTTACTTTTCCCCTTTCTCTTGTATTACCAACAACTTTATAGTATCCTTCCATATCTAATTTATATTGGTCTAACCTATTTTCAAATTCATATAACCTACCTGCCTTTTCAAATAATTTTCTTTGAGCATACAAGTAATGTGCTTTAACTTCATTTCCTGTTCTTAATGGATACAGTGCATCTTGTGGATTTTTCTTGAACAAGAACTCAGCTATTTCATCTCCGTATCCATAAGTTTGATAGTACCTGAATTCTTTTGCATCTACTGCTTGTTTATCTGTGGTGTACTTGTCGCCCATTTGTTTTTGCCTTGCTACGAGGTAGTCGTCTATTGTTTTCTTGTTGTGGATAAAGTTTTCAGGGTTTGTATATGTTGCCTTAAATGCTGCATTAGATAATTTAATCATATCATTCATAAACGGGACACCTAATGTTGCATCTGCCATAGTAGCAAGTACCTCAATTTGTAAAGCCCACCCTTTTTGTTCATCCTTATTCTTACTGTAAAGGTAATCTCTTGCTTCAAGTCCTGTTGCCATGTAGTTAGAAACTGCACCAGAAACCATTAAAAGTATTTTTGTGGCATCCTTAGAATCTTTATGTACATTTTCAGGATTTAACGGGCTATATGTAACTGCATCATCCTTTGCTGCGTATGAAGAATCAATAAATATATTTTTAGTTAGTGCAGCGTTAGCTACTTCTATCGTAAGTGCTGTTAAAGACCTTGCTAATGCATTATAGCCACCCATCCAAATATTCAATATCCCTGCACTCATGCTACGCAACCACCCTTCCCATGAAGAATATCTCTTGATATATCTTTCCCATTCATCATCGCTACCACCAGAAAGAGAACTAATACCAAGTTTCATTAATTGTAAAGCCATTTGCATTAGAATAGAATATGATACCTGTCTTAGATATACCAAAGCAAGCATTGTTATTGGGTCTGCAAGTTGACCTTTGCCTAATCCTTTTAATGCATTAACAGCATTCCTATGGTCATTATACCCAAATGTATACAATAAGTATTTTACTCTATTTATTATTTTCCTTCTTTCTTCTGGGGACATCCTTGTAAGCATTCCCTTTACTTCTATTGGATTAGAACTTGTAAATACTCTACTTACTACTTGGTTTGCGTTTATAGATGCTTTTTTTATATTCCTATTATGCTTAACCCTGTAATCTGAATTATTATTGTATTCACTTATATTGAATTCTTCACCTGTCATTTCTTTAAAATTCTTACGAAATGAACCAACCCATAACGGTATACTTAGCATTCTATCTGCCGTTCCAACTATTTTTTCTGTTGCTTTAAATTTAGCCCTTGCAAATGGATTTTTAATCATTGCATCAATAGCCACATCCCATATATCTATCCACATCTTATTAGCAGCATAAGACGTTTCCATTTCTGTGATATTCTTTTCTTGTGTATATACACCCTGTCTTTCGGCATGAGTTGAATTATCCTTTATTAATTGCATATATTCTGATGAATTTTCTGCAAAACCATCATTCAATTCTTGTGGGTATTTAATATAAGCAGTCAGGTTTGAAAATAATTCTATCGGCATTCTGTGAACCCTTAATAACATACTCGAAGTACCATGCTTAAATACATTATTTGTAGCCCTTCCTGCCTTAGTCAAATTTAATTTCTTAGCCATTAACTCCTGACGTATTTGTTCATTATGCATTTTAGCTATTTCAGAAAATAATCTATTGCCATATGAATTTCCTTCATATTGCTGTGCTGCTATTGATAATGTATCGCTGATTACCTTAAATGTTTCTGATATATAGTAGTCTTGGTATGTGTCAATTATATTTCTTTTTATTGAATCAAATGCATCGAAGTATTCAGCAGGTGCTTTTGAAGTTCTTTCGTGTGTAGATGAAGCCCTCACGCTTGTTTTATTGTCAAACATTCTTAGGCTTTTCAACTGCTCTTCTGATATTGCATCCATTGAATCAGTACTATTGTATGCCATTCTGTGAAAATGACTTGCTACGGGATTAAATATACCACCTCTGAATATAGATTGTGAATAGTATGCCATGTCCAGTAATTTACCTGCCATACTATCGTAGTATTCAATATACTGTTTTACAGGGGTTGTGAATTTTTCGTAAGTCTGTTCTAAGTCAATACTGCCATCTGCTGTTTTTGGTAATGCATCGTATATCTCCTCAAACATATCCAATGTCCTCTGTTCAAGCCTTAAATTTGAATTGTTTTGATTCTTTACAAATTCTTCTTTTAAAGCATCAAGAGATTCACGCACAATATTCCCTGTTTCACCATTAGCTAATGCTTCTCTTTCACGTAAATACATACCCATAATAGCCGACACAATAGCCAATCTATTTGCACCCTTAGTATTAATATCGAAATTAACTACTATTTGTTTATAATTTTTATTCTTAACTGATTCATTTATAAATCCTTGTAAATTATGAACTATATCATTAGCCTGTCTTGCTCTACTTAAAGCTAATGCTAAATCTCCACCTGTTAAACTATACAAGTCTAATATTTCAAAAATCTTGTCGTAATTGTACAATAATTCAACATCAAGAGTTTTTCTAATTAAATCTTCTACCTTTGCTGTTCTTCCCTTATATAGTGCCTTTCTAAACTTTCTTTGTAACTTATTGTTATTCTGTTCTCTGGTAAGTTCCTTTGCGTTTTTAGTTGCTATCAACGGGATAAGATAGTTCAATGTAAGCCTACCGCTATATACACCCTGATTAACTTTGTATATGATTTCATAAAACCTGTCAAGTTGCATTATATTGAATATACGTAAATCATCTTTACTAAATGATTTTAGGTTTTCTAAGTTGTAACGCATTCTTTCATTGTCTATTTCAGACATATCCATGTTAGACAATTCTTCATACGTTTGGTCTAATACTTCTTCATACCTCTCGCTATATATTTCATACATATAGTCAATATCTTCGTCTGTGAATCCGTATTTATCTTTAAGATAATTTCTGCGTTCATTTAAAGTATCGTACTTCCCGTTTGTAGCCTTTACTGCTGCGTCTACCACCTTAATTATCTTTTCTTCATCTTCAAGTATGCTTTCACGTTTATTAGCTGCCTTGTCTATTTCATCGTTTATTTCTGATATTATTTCCCTTGACTTTTCAAGTTTAGTCTTTGCCTGTCCTAACGGGATACTATATAATTCAGCAATAATTCTAATAAGGCTTTCTTCGTTTATACCACTATACTGTTCTTCTATTTCAGCTATATCATGTGCATCCTGTATTTCCTGTGCTTCCTTACTGTCTGTATAGCTATGAACTTTTTCAATTAAGTTTTTAATGTTTTCAAATGTCTTGCCAATAGTTGATTCAGGAAATATAATTTCAGGCATACTTCCCATTCTTTTTAGGTATTCTTTATACATAGTCCATTCACTTTCAGATAGTGTTTTGTTCTTGAATAACTTATGCATATATCTTGGTTTAATTGCCAATAATTCTTTTGTATATTCAATACCTACGAACTTATTAGGCTCTTGCTTAATTCTTTTCTTAGCCTTGCTGTATATTTCAGATAATGCATCAAGTTCTTTTCATTGTGCCATGTCTGAAAATATATCTTCAATCTCAGAAAGAATGCGGTCTATTTTTTTAGGGTTAGTTGCTCGTTCAATTCTTTTGAATAGCTTATTCATTTCACGGGAATAGTAAGAATCAGGCTTTAATCCCTTCATCTTTTCACGAATCTTAGCAACAACATTTTTAACAGATGCCTGAACTTCTTTCGCTTTATTCATGTATTCTTCTTTCGCAGCCTTATAAGCATCGCTTGCTTCTTTATGCCTTTTTTCAGTAGCCATTTTCTGTTTAAGAAGATTACTTTCTGCAATAAGTTTTCTTATCTCTTTCAGATGGGACATTTCCTTACCAAATCTTTCGTACATATTCAGTATTGAATCGTATAAATCTTCAATATCTATGTCATTGATAGCTTCTTTTGCTGTTTTCTTACCTGTTATTACTTCAAATGCTGACTTCCAAATATTCCTATCTGTGTTTGACATTTCCATTGAAACATCTCTTTTGTAAACATTGCCCTCTGTATCTTTTAATGTTAATCTGAAATCCCCTACTTTAATAAATTCTGCATAAAATGAACTGAAATTGTCTTTAACTTTTTCAATGTATTCTTCAAATGAAAGACCTGTCTGTACAGCTTTCCACTTGATATAGTTTGTTAATGCACTTATTACGTTTTTCTGTAACTCCTGACGCATTCTTTGATGTTCTTCTTCATTAAATACGAGGAATTTTACCGCATAAGCCATAACTGTATCATTGATTTTTGCAGCAGAATCTTGGAATTTCGTCTTATATTCACTTGCCTTAGACTGTTTTACTGCTTTCAGAAAGTCTTTATGTGAATCATAGTCGTTTATTGTAACACCATTCTCATTAGCAGCTTCATCTATCTTCTCACGTTCCTTTGGTTTCAATGCTTTATACCAATCAGGATAAGCTACGCTATGCTGTATTGTAGTTTCTGTTTTCTTTTCTGCTAATGCATTTTTGAACTCTTTTAGGCTACTATAATCTTCGGGATTAATGTCGTATGTTTCTGCATCCCTGTTTTGCTGTGGTGTTAGATTGATAAGCCAATTTTCATCCTTTTCTTGTTTTTCCTGCTTTTTAATCTCATTATAGGCTTCAAAAAATTCTTCCTTAGTCTTGTATAGGTCTAAGGATAATCCGTATTCCTTAATGAATTTTTCATAGGCTTTAGATAGGTTTTTCTTCCATGTATTATCTACGGGATTAAACATAGCATCGAAAGCATCTGCTAACGTATCACTGATTACGTTTGAGTTCTTACGTATGCTACCAATGATAGCAGTAAAATATTCTTTTATCCTGTCAAATACAGCCTGTATCTTGGTGTTCTTTGCCTTACCTGATAGTATATATTTAACGAATTCCCTTGCTACTTCTGCTCTTTCCATTGCTGACATACTACGGGTAATAGAAAACTCACTTTCAGCAACTCCTGCAATCTTTAACATTTCGTTGTAGTGCTTTGCCATACTTGTACTTTCTTTTGCCATTTGCTGAAATGCGTCAATAGCAACATCTTTAACAAATGACATAAGTATAGACTTAGCATTTACAATACCACCACTTTCAGATAAAAGTTCAAGTATCTTTTTATTTTGAGCAAGCATTTCATTTCTTCTCTCTTTGTATGCCTTGCTTTTAGTTTGTTCTTCGTGTACTATATCCCCAAAGAATTTATCGTAGTATGTACTCTTTGAATTACCTGTAATTGTAGCCCATGCATCTGCTTGTGCGTCTATAATGTTTACTATGTCTAATAGTTCTTTATCTGTTATAGGCTTATTACCTTTCTTATCCTTGCTTGTAGATATGTAAACCTTACCTGATGCACCAAATCTATCACCTGTTTTACTTATACCTTTACTGATATTCTTTAACATCATAAACAATGGACTGCTGTAATCAGGAACACCATTTACGTCTTTATATACACGGGATGCAAGATACTCTTTTTCTGTAATAGCATCTTCTACTTTTACCTTTATAAACCTGCCATTTTCTGTTGTTCTTTCGCTTATAACAGTAGCCTTTACTTCTTGTGTTTTCTTTTTCCCGTTTTCCATTACGGGAACTGCAACCCACACGCTTTCACCCTTAGCAAATTTTGTGTCTGTATTTATTTCACGTATATTCTTTAAGCCTTTTTCTTTTGCTGTGTCTTGCAATGTAGGTTCGCTACTATTCTTAACAGCAGTTTTCGTAGGTGCTGACTTGTTTATCTTTTCCTGATTTGTTATCTTTAATTTTAAAGATTTATCCTTAACTTTTTTATCTATTTCTTCCTGTGTATAGTCAACTAATTTTGATTTCTTAACGCCATCTTCGGTGGTAATGATTGTTTCTAATGTGTATACTTTAGTTTCTTTATTGTAATTTATTACTGTAGATGTATTGACACCTTCTTTGTCGAGAAATTCATCACCAACTTCTGTTTTTGTAACCGATTTATTAGATATTTCTTCCCCAAACATATCCTTAATGGCTTTCTCTATTCTTGCATCTACCTTTTCTACTTTACCAAAGATTTCTTTAAACCATGCCATCATTTTGTTAAACACTTTTTGTAGTTTAGGATTCTTTAACTTCATTCCGTTAGTAATTCCTTTTTCTACTTGTGTAGCCCAAAATTCTTGTACTTTTCTGTATGCTGAGTCGCTTAATTTTTCGTATGAGTAATTAGTTCCATTTCTTTCATTGTAAACACTTATAATATCCTTTACGATAGTTTGACTTTCTTTATTTCCATTTTGTGCTTCGAGTAATCTTGCTTCAAAGTAAGGGTGTGAAATCATTTCATGAACAGGAGTTGATGCATCTGGGTTAGTAAGTCCTACTATTACTTTTTCTATTGCCTGACCATCAGGTGATTTTTGGAAATATACAAAACCTTTTTCTTGTTGATGTAATATGTCTTTTTTATGCAATGTTCTTTTAAGCTCATCAAAGTTTCTATTATATGTTAAAAAACCACTTCCTATTGTTGTAACATTAGGAAGAGATAACTCTTTTAAGTTTATATTCTTTAATAAAAAACCTCTTCCTATTGTTGTAACATTAGGAAGAATTACAGTTTCTAATATTTCGTTGTGATATAAAAAACCATCTCCTATTGTTGTAACATTAGGAAGAATTACAGTTTCTAATGTTTCATTGTAAAATAAAAAATCTATTCCTATTGTTGTAACATTAGGAAGAATTACAGTTTTTAATATTTCATTATATTTTAAAAAACCATTTTCTATTGTTGTAACA